>ENA-OOYE01000282-OOYE01000282.1-human-gut-metagenome-genome-assembly--contig:-NODE-282-length-10764-cov-1.733402_pt1 | contig 10764 bp, 15 predicted proteins | sample MGYA00241697_ERZ501365 | MGnify/ENA primary metagenome ERZ501365 (study PRJEB25962, sample SAMEA2042655) | human gut metagenome | biome: human gut; feature: human-associated habitat; material: faeces... | reverse complement strand
CGAAGGATGAGCACCCCAATAAGACCATGTTAAAAAAGGAGCTTCGTGCCATTGCTTTAAAGCGACTGGAGGACGGTGCCCGCACTGTTTCGGATTTTGAGGAAGTGATAAGGGAATGGGACCTATTAGATTCCAACAGAGAACGCAAGGAGCGATATCACGAAATCGGCAGAGAAAACCTAGACAGCAAGAAGGATGTGGCACCACTTGCCATTGTTATCCCGGCTCCCATCAATCATGCTTACTGGCGACAGCTTATGAAAGGGGACTATATAGACATTATCTCTAACTGTCCTTTTGAGATGCACAACTCCCTTTCCGATGAGGACTATTCCAAGATTATTTATGACTTAAAGGACGACCATAAGGAGTTGATATACTTCCTATATCTTAGAGATTTCACTACCAGTCAGCTTGCTGCTTTACGTAATCAGAGCGACAGAAATATCCGTGGTGTCCGCTCTACTATTCTTGGTCAGATTGAGAAAAAGGTTCTTATGATACTGGTGGACAGGCAGGGAGAGGATTTTCCTTCTACCAATGGTAATCTTACCATGGAAGAACTGGACTTCCTATTAAGACATGAAGAAGAGATCCCGGCTACTATGGAAAAACTGGATAAAGAAAAGCTGGCTCTACTAAAGGAAATCGGTGTAGTGGTAAGAAGAATTGCCAGAGAACAGGAAAACCAGGCAAAGGAAGAAACCAAGAAACGCAAGAAAAATAATCGATCGGATCGTAAAAAAAAAGTTTAAATATGCATACAGACGTGCTATGATAGTAATAGTTTTTGCACAGAAAGGAATTACTATGAAGAATATCTTTCAGAAATCCAGTTCCAACTGGGTGAAATATGATAAATACGAATGGCGAACAGCCGCAAACGGAAAGTGTTATATTACACCTTCTGCGGATGCCAAGCCATCCATCTACAATCCTATCAAGGATTATGAGAAGCTGGTGCTGACCGCAATTAACATCGGTACTACTGCCATGAACAAGGCAAGTGAAGTTGAATTAAAAGAAGCCATTATGAGCTTTGTATCCGAATACGGTATGCTGGGACTAATGACTGCCCTGCCTACCACACCGGATTTTATTACATATGAGGCAGTCTATCTGCCAAAGAATCATTTTATCAAGGAAGGAAGCATCTCTACAGAGAAGTATCTGTCCTACTTTTTCCCTTTTGACAAGATTGATTTTCGCAAGAAAAGTGTGGAATCAAGTTGGAGTACTGACTGCGTAGAGATGATTGCTTTAATTATGACCATGAAGAATAAGCCGCAGGCTGTTATGATGAGTTTTCAGAATGAATATGCCGAGCCCTATGAATGGCTTGTGGAAGTATTCCGTGACTGGGCATTTACCTTCTTCTCCAGCTTTCTTTATTATCTGGACTACGACAGACTGGATAAGAATGAACGTAACCTATACCGTCAGGGAATGGCTGCTTTCGGCGGTGTGGCACCTACCTACCGCATAGAATTGCGGGAACGCCCTACCATTGTCTGGGACTTCAATTCCTTATTGTTATGTGTACAGATGATGTTTTCCTTTATGCTGACGGATGAAAACTCCACCATGAAGGTATGTAAGCACTGCGGCAAAGCATTTGTTGCCACCAGACCGAATATGGAATTCTGCTCACCACAGTGTAAAAACCAATACAATGTGTATAAAAGCAGAGCCAAAAAGAACGATACACCAACATAGGAGGACTGCGTATATGAATCATTCCAATATTATTATGTACACAACCGAAGACGGTTTGACGAAAATAGAAACTACCTTTGAGGATGATACTGTGTGGCTTTCCATTGACCAAATGGCAGAGCTGTTTCAGCGTGACAAATCAACGATATCACATCAAAAATATTTTTGAAGAGGGAGAATTACAGCGCATTTCAGTTGTTGCAAATTTTGCAACAACTGCCGCCGACGGAAAAACCTACAATGTCGATTACTACAATCTCGATGTAATCATCTCCGTAGGCTATCGTGTAAAATCCCACCGTGGTACACAGTTCCGTATCTGGGCTATGAGAATATTAAAAGAATACATGAAAAAAGGATTTGCATTAGATGATGACCGCTTAAAAAGACTTGGCGGCGGCAATTACTTTGACGAATTGCTTGCCCGTATCAGAGACATCCGCTCCTCTGAAAAGGTATTTTGGAGAAAAGTTCTGGAAATCTATGCTACCAGCATCGATTACGATCCTAGTGCAGAAAGCTCCATCCTATTCTTTAAGCAGGTGCAGAATAAGATGCACTGGGCAGCACACAAGCACACAGCTGCAGAAGTTATTTACCAGCGTGCCGATGCTGAAAAAGATAATATGGGACTTACCTCATGGGCTAGTGACACCATCCGTCGCCCCGATGTAGAAATTGCAAAAAACTATCTTACCCAGCAGGAATTGGATGCTTTAAACAAGATAGTTACAGCCTATCTCGATATCGCCGAGGTACACGCTCTCAATCAGGAACCAATGTATATGAAGGACTGGCTGGAAACCATTGACGATTACCTGAAAATGACCCGCCGTGATATTCTTACCAGTAGCGGTCACATCAGCCACAAGCAGGCACTTGATAAGGCTCATGCCGAATACACCAAGTACAAGAACCGCTTGGAAAACACCATTTCCCCAGTTGAACAGGACTTTATCAAAAGCATTGGTACATTGGAAGAGATTGCAGATTCCGACAAGAAATAAATACCAAAAAATCCTCCAGGCGGGCCTAAACAGCCCGCTTGCAACAAAATCAACTTCTTGGATTTCCTAAATCAAATTTAGCAATCGCTTCATCCAAGATTCCGCTCCATTCAGCCAATCCGCATTCATTAAATTTCTGAATCTCGGAATTAATCACGTCTAACAACATTTCCAGCTTTATTTGGTTCCGGATTAGGCTTTGAATATAACCAATGGTTTATAAAAACAGATTTTTCACTCATCTTATTTCTCATGCTCCTATGTTTTATCTCATCTCGGCACACACCATTTCACCCTTAGAATTTACATCCACATCTATCTCATGTCCACCAAATACATAACCATCATCGTATCCTACAGTATAAGAGCCATTCTGATTCACAAATATATATTTCATTCGACCCTTTAATGCGTCTGCAAATTCTTCCGGTGTAGAAAAATGAATTTCGCATTCATCTTCATATTCTTCCACGCACTCCAATGCAGCATCATACAGATCCTCATCAGATGCAATATACGATCTAAACACCTCATCCTTTGAAGCAATATGCTCTGCAAAATCTCTGGCAACAGTCAAAGGCTTTTTCCAAGTTGCCTTACTGTCCCACTCTACCTCAATATAAATCGTAATATCATTACCTAAAAAATGATACGTTCCTTCAAACAGCCCTTCTGATTTCTCTAACACCAATTTCCCCAAAACATCATCTTCTAAAACAATCGGTGCCAGATATTTTTCCTGCTTTTTATCAAGCTTTGTTCCGGATACATTTTCTTCTAATACCTCTTTTACATACAAAAATGCAAGTTCCCCAAAGGTACTATACTGTAATCTTCCCAAAACCTTATAAATCACACCATCTTTAAATCTGTTAAAATATTCGCTGTTTTCATTCTGTGCCTCATACTCCTGATTTGATATAGGCCATGTCATAATCTTTATCTTCTTTACCACACAATCAGCATTTATATCATATATTGCAACAGCAGAACATGTAATAATATGATACTTTTCATTCTTGCTCAAACGTGAAGAACCACCGTTTCCAACAAGGACATAATACAAGCTCTCCTCGCCATCAAATTTATTATCTTTCTGATAGATTCCATTCATATCCATACACATTCCTCCTACTTAATTCCCTTACCAAGCAAGGCAAAGTCTATTCTCTTTGTCATCATATTCTGCATTCCAATAATGCGGGTCATTTACTTCCATATAAGTTATACCCGGGATATCCGTCCTAACCTTCGTCTTTAGTGTCTTATTTAGAAAAATAAATGTTGTTTCATCACTATCACTGAAACGCCCTCTATAGGTTTCACGTATTGTATTTCCAGCCTCAAGCTCTGCCAGCAAAATATCATATAGTTTACTATGAGATTTTTTAAATCTCCGGATATTATTCCATTCATAAAGAAGCTTCTTAAGATCTTCGGTACTTACGCAAAGAGGCTCGTAATCGTCAACCAAATAACATGTTATAACGGTAATTTCCTTTTCTATGTCCGCAGAAAAAACATTTCCAGCCGTATTATATATTTCAGCTTCACCGTCAATCACTATGTCTACACTTCTTTCCATCAAATCCGGAAAATCAATAAGACAGCCAAGCAGTGCTTCATACTCATTCGAAAGAGCAGGGCGAATTATTTTGTTTCCATCATCAAAGGTTTGCACATCATATGTATGTTGAATCAATTTCTTCTTTCTCCTATCACATTTCTTTGGCACAGGCTCAATATATAAACTTCAAAATGTCACGTGCTACATACTTTCTTTAATTTCTCCATACCAGCTCATCAATTCTGACACAGGGGATATTCCACTTTTGGTATAGTCATCATAACGATAGGACGCATCAAATTTATGAGTTGCAACATCAAACTCCAGCTTATATTCATTCGGACATTTTTGTTGGTACATATCACACAACTCAACTAGCTTACTAATATCTTTTGTTCCAATTGATAAAAATTCATCAGAGGCTTCATCATCAGCAAAATTACCGGCAGGTATGACCCTATCTCCTTTGACAAAAATAGCATTGAACATTTTCTGTGATGCATCCTGATAAATATAGATATATATTTTATCAACGCATCCGCCCGTATATTCCATACACAGAGAAACAAATTCTGACTGTAAATCAGTGAACGCATCTTCAAAAACCATATCAACATCTCCTTCATTAGCCGCAAAGCCTGTACATCTTATCTTTTCATTAAATTCTGCTTCATCGAATCTGAACAAATTCTCTGAAATTTCATATTCTTCATCCATCGGTTCTATGATGAATGCAGGAGTCAATGAGACTCCTTTTAGGAATTTTTCATATACCATTCTGTTATCCAAATCAAGATGTTCAGATTGTAAAAAATCATTTATAAGCTCCGATGTATTCGAACCGTATTCATCTCTCTGGTAATCTTCTATAAACTCCTCAAAACCATCAAATACTTTTTTCGTAATTGGAATATATTTGTACCATAATAGTATATTTATAAAATCATCTACAGAAGCTGCGATATATCCGGCTCCACCTTCCGAATCAATCATGGAAACATATTGATTATCCACCAATACACATACTCCACCATCACCATCACTGGCAAATGGAATAAGTTCATAATTCTGTTTACAGCCACCCTCCATTAGAGATTCCAAGTCATCCTGTAATTCGTTAGGTTTCCATATTTCCAATCCACATTTCCAATATATTTCATCCTTAAGCTCGGTGCTATTATTTATCCTGTCCAAGTAGTAAAATAGTTTTTCTTTCTGTGTCATTTTTCAATCCTCCTTTTCTGCTGCAAAATCTACTGCTTAAATGCGAAAGTTTCTTATTTTTTAGACTTCAAATGAGCAGAGTACAACATATCCAAAAACAAAGAAAATGAATCCGCAATCTAAATTATAGCAAATCCGATGCTATATATTTTGAATCGCAAAGCTTTCTCCTATTCCATCCTTTTGCGTATTTCCCTTGCATTTTCCATATCCTGAACCAATTAATATAAGCCATTTTTCATGGGAATAGACAGCCTCTTGGAAATCCGGATACCTCGCATAATCGTCTCTTTTATTTTGTTGAGAATAAACTCAACCTCTTCAGTAGGCTTGTGACAAAAAATAACTTTTATATTTGGAGTCTTGCCACTTCCACCGAAGTCTTCGTATATCTGCCCCGATGCAATATAGTCTAAATAATCGTTTACTTTGTCCTGAAGAACCTCTAAGTGCGCTTTTAATATCTCTGAATCCCATGGAATGTGATCACTAATGCATACTGTAACTTTGTCATCGTCTTCATGACCAAAATCTACAACATTTCTATCCAATACAGACATCTTTATCAACCACCACCTACTTTTTTATTGCCAACCTATTCATTGAAGGTAAATATCATTATCCACAATATACTTCAAATTACACCGATTTAGCATCCACGTCTTATTCCTTGCTCCATTTTGATATTGAACAATCTGCTCTTTTACCTCATCTGACAGTCCAACATATATTTGATGTGCTTTATCCTTAATTGCTTCCTGTCCTAAATGTTCTGCTATAAAATCAAGATGTACATCATACTTTTCAAACCCTTCAAAGAAGAGATATTGTACAGCCGAATGATAATTATTTTCAAATCTATGTACTAAGTCCATTGCTGTCTCTTGAAATCGTTTTTCTAATATATTCCTTGTTTCAAGCAACCTGCTTTCCGTTGATATATCATACCAATATCCATTCTCTGGCTGGTAACTCATAGATGCCACAACATTATCGACTGGTAATTTTCCATACGTTTTATAGATAAGTCTCAACTCTGCATTTATCTCGATGCTTTGACCGGATTCATTCCATTTTGAAGAAAAGAAATTAATTTCAAACACAATATCTTTCACGGTCTTCTTTAACACACCACTTTTAAGATACTTGAAACCAGTTATCTCCGACAGCTCCTGAATTAATCTTGTTTTTGCTTCTGCAACATTTAACATATCTTCCATCTTCTTCTCCTTAGTATTTTAACACCAACATTAAGACAGTTCTATTACAACTATCTATAAAATACTCGTATATCAATTCAGACAACGCATCCCTGCCAAGCTTAATAATCCGGCATTCATTTTCTTTCATTTCAACCATCTAGTCACAGTACATTTTCGTCTACATGTTTTTTTAATGCTTCTGAAAAATCCTCTAATAGATTTATCCAGTCGCCATATTCAATGCCGGCAATATGTAAATCTCCCCATGCCCGAATATGACAGTTACATACCATTCTACGTATAAGTTTCTCATCACACACATGCATATGCTCATATTGTTTCAGAAAATCATCTACTTCCTTCCATTGAGCATGATTACTCTCCTTTAACAAATCTCTTATTCGCATTGCCATAGTTTTTAGATTTGATTCCACATTTGCCTCCTCTGAACCTAACCATTCTCCGTAAAACCATATATATGATTTTTCATACCAATCTTCATCATGAAGCTCTTCCATATATCCTATCTCTGGTAACTTTGTCACGATTGCATTATCCTTCAAATAGTAATATTCACTTTTATCTGCCAGATCCAGGTATTTTTTCAAGTTCGACTAATACATTAACTAAGATATTATTTTAATCAATTTTTATAAAATATTTTTCATTACTATATTTGTCGTTATCCGATTCGATATACAAAAAAATTTCATCTTCGGATTCCCATTCAACCTTAAAGTATACTGTTTCATTATATCCTGGTTTATTTGTTTCGAAAACCAATGTATCATCTTTAAAAATATATGGACGACTTACATAGTCATATCGTAGAGTTATAGAATAGTTACCACTAGGTGAATATATAACTTCATCTCTACTTGTTTCATATTCAATTTCACTTGTCGTACATCCGGTTAATACAAATAATACTAATATACATAACACAGCGTTTTTTTCACCAGTTCTACCTCCAGTTCTGAGCTATAATTATATTTCGTACGGTCCATATACTATATTCTCATCCCACATCTTAGCAAACACACACTCCCTTAAAAGGATCCTTGTCCATATATTTCGCCTTCTTTAATTTCTCCATTCTCTACTATCATCTCCACATTTTCAAACACGTTCATAAACACATGCTTTGCTTTTTCTAAAAGCCTATGGCACAGCTTCGGTTCCTCAAACAGAAAGCTTACACGCAATTCTATCCTTCTAACATTTGGATACTTTTCCTCATATTGTCCTGAATCTATGTACCAAATATATGTATTGAGTTTCTCCTGCAATAACAATAAATGTCGATTTATATCTGACCAGTCCATTCCATCTGCAAGAAGAAGTATCAAGCTGGAAGTATCCTGTTCATATGCCATGCCATCAATGGTGTCTGTGTTTTCAATATTCAACTTCTCATCGTTATTATCTAACTCCATAGCTTCTCCTATTCCATCCTTTTGCGTATTTCCCTTGCATTATCCTTCAAATAATAATATTCGCTTTCATCCGCCAAATCCAGGTACTTTTCCAGCTCGGTTGAATGAATCATATGCAGTACATGAAGCACCATTATTTTCTGATGCTCATGCCCAAAAGCATCATCCTTATATTTATCTCTCCATCAAAATTCTATTGCGTGCTCTTCTGCTTTGTCCGGATGGATATATGCTAATGACTTTAGTGCCATACGCTGTGTATACTCATCATCAACCTGCAGGAAATCGAAGATTAAAGCTTTTATTTCATCCTTGCCATGATAATCCTTTAGACTCTCTTCAAACTGCCACTTTGCATTTATATATTCAGTAAACAGCACCTTTTCACACAGTAAAGCATACCAATCAGGATATTTTAATAACACCTCTATAATACGACTGCATTCATTATCTCTAGCAATTCCAAACAAGATATCATCAAGCATTTGCTCCGTAGCCTCATCGCAGGATGTATATTCTATTATTTCGAGAATAACCTTATACATATCATCAAATTTATCTAATCCGATTCCCCATTCCCCGTTATCATTTCTTTCGCTCCAGTTGGGATATTTTTTATCTGCTTCTTTGACAAATTGGGCAACTGCTCTATGTAGTTTTCTTTCATAATCAGCAGACATAATGTACCCCTTTCATTTACCGATAACTTTTCATAAATGACCTGCTATTGCACGTTTCATAATGTTCACATCATTTTTACAGCAGATCTATCATATACAAAATTATACTAGGTAAGATTTCTTTCTTCCTAAATCTGTCACAAGGTAAGGATTATCCTTTTTCATGGCATCAACAAGCGGCTTAACTTTAGTCGGATCTGCCTTAAGCATTTCATACTCTTCACTGGTTATACCTACGAATTGTAGGAAATCAACGCGACCATATATTGTATCAATTCCCGGCACCTCTGTATCCTCTACTGCAAGGATGGCTGTAATCAGTGAGTCTGCACCTACTTTTATAGGGGTTCCCATATTTGACATAAAATGTCCGGGCTCAAACCAGCTTTCCTTTGTATAGGTGTATCTTCCAAGATTTCCAAGGAAATTTATCGCCCACATACAATCATCATCATTATCCGCTTTCAGTTTAAAAGTCATCTCGTACCCCCAGCGACTATATTTTCCACCAAAAGCTTCCTCATCAGCATAAAGCTCTGTCATGCCAAAGGTTACAATATGCCGGTGTCCATGTGGCGACTTGTAAATTGAATATCCATCAATATATTCCGAACCGCCAAACATTGCTCTTGCCTCAATATTAGTTCCATAATGATTTGGCTCCTGACCAGGATAACATTTAGCAAATGCTTCCTCAATGGCATCCCATCCAGGTGCATATTCTTCATCCTTAACCTTCTCTCTGAATTCTTCTATAGTCATTTCTTTTTCCCCCCATACAATCATGAAACTTCAAATTAATTAAGCATGAATTTCCACATACTCATATTTATTATAACTTAATATCTGCTATTCACAATCTGAAATCCTATCAATTTACCATCCTCTAACAAGGGTTAGGAGCGATTATCTCGCTCCTCTGCTTCTATCTACAGTTCTGGCTTCCTCGACCTTATGACAACGATTGCGGTAATCATACTCTTCCCGAAACTCATCATAAATTTCCATCTTGTACTGAATACTTGCAAGCTTAGCACCCACATAACCCAAACGTTCTTTAAATGCTTTAAACTCTGCTTCAAAATCATCCGTAGGTGCGGGAAGGATTCTTGCACGCTCCTCCAAAGAAAGTTCAGTGTAATCAATCTGCTCAGATTTCTCTGCTTTTACTACAACATCCACGATTTGCTCCTCAGCCTTCGATTCCTGTGACACTGCATCCGTTTCATAAAAATCAGCAACAACTTCTTCCACACTTATATCATTTATCTCAACCACAGATTCTTCATTCTCCGCAACCACTTCGTCAATAACAGGAGTCTCCGTATATGATGAAACAGCCTCTTCTCTCTTAGCCTGCTTTTCCTGCATTGCTTCAAATTCCACTCTGGTCATAATCGGTGTAGAAATCATTTCTGCTTGTAGCTGTTTTCCAGTCCACTATTTCCTGACCTTCCAGATAGTCCAGATAAGCATTATTCCACTCTTTTCTGTCCATTTCATCCAGATAAAGATTGAATCTACGGCTATTGCGTTCAGCCACACGATTTCTTATGGCTGATATCCCTTCCCTCTTTTTCAGTTCTTCTGCCTGTTTTCGCTTCTTCTCCTGCTCTGACTGAATCAATGCCTCAATCTCTGCTTCCATCTGCTTCATGGCAAGGTCTTTTGCTTCCCTTTCTGCAACAAAACCTCTAATCCTGTCCGCAAGCTCTGCCTTTCCGTACCCTTCTCCCAGCTTATTACCTCGGATTCCTTTCTTCATATCCGGCATGGCAAAAGTCACAGTTTTATTCGTAACTCTAATCGTCCAGTGGTAAATTGCACGCAGATACTCTATCAGCTGTTCAAATGAATTTACCGTCGGCAGAATCTTGTCAATGGTATTTCTTATAAGTTCCCGGTCGGAAGTAACTCCCACACCGTCTGATG
>ENA-OOYE01000277-OOYE01000277.1-human-gut-metagenome-genome-assembly--contig:-NODE-277-length-10865-cov-2.159297_pt1 | contig 10865 bp, 9 predicted proteins | sample MGYA00241697_ERZ501365 | MGnify/ENA primary metagenome ERZ501365 (study PRJEB25962, sample SAMEA2042655) | human gut metagenome | biome: human gut; feature: human-associated habitat; material: faeces... | reverse complement strand
AAGAGTGGCACGTTCCTTCATTCCGTTTCGTTTGCAGAAAGCCAATGGCAGCGCATCGTAACGGGGAGGGGAGAAGTGGTCGTAGGCAGCCAGGCGGATTTCACGTTTGCCGTCAGGGTAAAGGCGAAGATCCAATGTTTCTTGAGGATCGGGCAGGAGTTCGCTCCAACGGTCTAATACCGGAGGCTTTATATTGATAAGTGCCCGTTGTATTCCGTCTTGGGTGGAGATAATCCATTCACCTTCTACTTGTGTTACTTGCAAAGGAAGTTTCTTTACCCGGTCACTGAATTGGAGCATTTCCGACTGATCCGTCATGCTTTCTTCACCGAATCCGATAAAGAGCCGGGTGATGCCTGAGGTATATTGACGGATGACCAGCGTATATTCTTCACGGGGGAATGCAGTATCGGGTGCCATATCGTTAGAGAGCACTTGCTTTTGAAAAGGGACGTTTATACAGATATCCCCGTCTTTTTCATAGACAGAGGTGGGTTTGTATGCTTTCCATAATGATTCGTCTCTTGACAGATCGGGATCAAAGTCCAGAAAATCGAATAAGTGGTAATTGGTTGGTTTCATTCTTTTTTTGTTATTTTGTTTTTATAATGATTTTCGGTTGTTTTCCTTTGCTGTAGGGGAGGACTCAATGTGCCCATCCGGTGGCATAAGGGGGATTCAAGGCGACCCTGCCTGCCTTTTGTTTTATACTTTCATCTACTTGCGGACCATTCTTCTTCCACACATTATGAGGTCCCGGACGGTTGAAGTCGAAACGTTCGGACGGACACCAGTTGTTTTCTACGGTATAGCCATCCGTCGCTTCATCAAAGTAGATGTAAAACGCACGGTCGTTGGTAGCGTATGGCGCGTCGATTAAATGTTCAATCCGGTTATTGCGCATCACGGAGCCGGGTTGGTTGGAGAGGGTATAAAGTCCTCCTGCATCATACAGCCTCCGGGCAAAGTGGTGGACGTAATTGGCTTCAATCCGATTGCCCCTCATTCCGCTTTCCAGCAGGGTCCATCCCCAGCCCACACAGATACCTGAATAATTGACGTGGCAGACTTCATTATGTATGATATGGATATTCTTTACATATCCGGCTCCGATGCCTACACCTCCCCAATCTTCATTGGTCACTTCCTCAATCAGGTTGTTCCGTATGGTGATTCCCGTACATAATTCCTGTTCATGAAAAGGTGTATAAGACACATGGGTTTCAAATCCTTCATCGGGAAAGGTGCCCACCAGTAAGGCTGTTCCACCAATATCGGTGAAATGGCAATTCTCGACAATGGAAGCCGATACGGCGCGTTCATAATCTACTCCCGTAGCTGCCAAGTGCTGAAATGTGCAATGGTTGAAATTGATGTTATTACCGCATTTTATCTGTATTGCAGCTTTGGGTCTGCCTATCCATGCCTGGTTTTCCAGTTCCGCTTTTTCAGGCAGCCCCGGTATGGGTAGTTTGTAAGCATCCAGCAGATGGAAACCTCCTTGCAATGTAACGTGTCCTTGATAAGAGGGGCGCATCCATGAAGTATGTTCGAAAGATATATTTTGAAAATGTATGTTCCTTACCGGACGTTCCAAAGTGCCGTTTACCGTTAGCAAGGTTTCTAAAGCCGGGATAATGACTTGCGCCTTCATCATGTCTTCGTGAGGACGCGGGTAATAATAGATGCGTCCGGAAGGATAATCCTGATACCATTCTCCGGGCTGGTCCAATAACTCCAAAGCGTTGACCAGACAAAAGGAGGAGTTTCCTTTTTCTCCGTCAATGACAGGTTGAGGCCAGGGATGGGCAAACTCCAACCGGCTTTCGGGATCATGAAAACGGACAACTGTTTTTGCTCCTTCAGTAATCATTTCCTTCACTCTCAGTATGGCGATGGCCCAACGTTGGTGAACGATCATCTCTACTTGTGAAGCGGTATTTAACCCTGCTGTTTGTGGAGTGGGAATGGTGATCGTCTCTTCCTCAGGGTTAAAATCAATCATGCGTTCCATTACTCCGTCGGGAAACTGTGCGGCCCGCTGTGCTTTTGCTCCGTTGACCCACATTTGTCGGGTTTCCAATATCCTGTTTCCCATACGGGGCGCTTCCGCTACCCATATTTTATTTCTAAGTGTTTTTGGTATTCTGGTATCTTCGCATCCTTGTTCCCAACCTGTCACAGGAACTCCGCCACTTAAGACTACATGGGCATTGGGAACAGTGGTGATACGAGTGGGAGAGTCTGTTGTCCCGCTATCTTCGGGGCGGATGAACAGGCTTTTATATTGTGGGTATATTCCTTCCTCCAATAGGATATTTATGCCTCCGGTTGTTTCGGGTGATTGCAATCTCCTCCATTCGCGCGCTTGCTTGATGGCTTGTTCCAGAGTCTGGAGGGGAGATTGGCGTGTACCGGCAGCTTTGTCGTTACCGTAAGGAGAAACATAAATATCTCCTGCGGTTAAATAAAAGGTATAACTGATAAATGCGATAAAGCAGATCATTTTTGTTTTCATGGGTTCTCCGGATTTAAAGGTCTTTTTAAGCAGACGGAAGGAATCTGTTTTTGTACCCATTGGATAATTTGCTAATGTGTCAATTTGCTGCATTCTACTCTACGTGGTAATGGGCATATTAGCAAATTGATGCATTGACATATTGATTGAAGTATAATAAAAAAACAGGCCATACCTTAATGAAAAGGTACAGCCTGCGTCATTTAATAAAAAAGATTTATTTTTTATGAGTTCATGCTCATCAGGAATTCTTCGTTGTCTTTGGTATTTTCCAAACGGCTTTTTACAAAATCCATTGCTTCGATAGGATTCATATCTGCCAGATATTTGCGGAGAATCCACATACGGTCCAAAGTAGTCTTGTCGAGCAGCAAGTCGTCGCGGCGGGTGCTTGATGCCACGATGTTTACTGCCGGGAAGATACGTTTGTTGCTCAAGTTGCGGTCCAGCTGGAGTTCCATATTACCTGTACCCTTGAATTCTTCGAAGATTACTTCATCCATCTTGGAACCGGTGTCAATCAGTGCGGTTGCGATAATGGTCAGCGAGCCACCGTTTTCAATGTTACGGGCAGCACCGAAGAAACGTTTGGGCTTATGCAGGGCATTTGCATCCACACCACCGGATAATACCTTGCCGGAAGCAGGAGAAACCGTATTGTATGCACGTGCCAGTCGGGTGATAGAGTCGAGGAAGATTACCACATCGTGACCACATTCTACCATGCGTTTCGCTTTTTCCAGTACGATACCTGCAATCTTTACGTGACGTTCTGCCGGTTCGTCAAATGTAGAAGCGATCACTTCGGCATTTACGCTGCGCGCCATATCTGTCACTTCTTCGGGACGTTCGTCAATAAGCAGCATGATCATGTACGTTTCCGGATGGTTGGCTGCTATTGCGTTAGCGATGTCTTTCATCAGGATCGTCTTACCGGTTTTGGGCTGCGCCACAATCAAAGCACGCTGTCCTTTACCGATAGGTGAGAACATATCTACCACACGGGCTGAAAGGTTGTCACTATATCCTCCTTTGCAAAGTTTGAACTTTTCATCGGGGAACAGCGGGGTCAGGTGATCAAACGGAACGCGGTCACGTACCAATCCGGGATCCAGACCGTTTATCTTTTCCACCTTTACCAACGGGAAATATTTTTCTCCTTCTTTCGGCGGACGGATAGAGCCTTCCACTACATCACCGGTCTTCAAACCGAACAGTTTTATTTGCGATTGTGAAACGTAAATATCATCAGGTGAGGAAAGATAGTTGTAATCGGATGAACGGAGGAAGCCGTATCCGTCGGGCATGATTTCCAATACCCCGGTACCGGTCAGGATACCTTCAAATTCGTAAGGCTTTTCCACCTGTTTGCGTTCCGGTTGTTGAGGAATGCTGGCAGACGCTTCTCCCTCAGCCGTCGTATTGCTATTATTGTTTGCCTGACGAGGATTGTTGTAATTGTTGTTGCGCGGATTGTTATACTTCTGATTTTGATCGCGCTGCTGGCGTGGTTGGAATTTGGGGGCAGGTGTCTGTACCGGAGCCGGTGTTTCTACTTTGGTAGCCTCAAATTTGCCGAACAACTCAGTAGGAAGTTCTATTTTTTCTGAAGGAAGATCCTCGATAGGAATAAAATCATCGGTTTCACTGCCGAATTCCAGTTCGGGAAGAATCACTTCTTTTTCTTCGGGAATAGCCGGTGTTTCTTCTTTTTTTGCTTTTTTGGGTGTCGGTTTCGCCGGTGCTTCAGCTTTCACTTCCTCTTTTGCGGTTTCTTTCGTTTCCGTTGCAGGTTGTTCTTCTGTCTTGGCTGTTACTTTCTTACTACCCGGTTTGCGTCCTCTTTTTTTAGGTGTTTTTTCTTCCGTGCTTGTTTCGGCTACGGTTTCTGTTTGTGGTGTTACCGCTACAGGAGCAGTTTCTTTTACTGTTTCGGCAGCTGTGGCGGCAGGTTGCGGGGTATTGGCTTCCAGCTTCTGTGCCTTGTCCTTGGTTGCAGTATAGACCTTGTCACCGTCTTTTTTAACGTTGATACGTGATCTTTTACGGGGTTGACTTTCATTGGCTTTTTCTGCCGCTACTTTTTTGGTTGCTCCGACTATGGCTTGCTCGTCCAGAATTTTATAAACCAGATCTTCTTTTTTTAGAGAGTCTGTTTTCTTGATACCCAACTCTTTGGCAATCGATTGTAATTCCGACAAGTCTTTGTCGTTTAATTGAATAATGTTATACATAGAGTATAGTTATTAGTAATATATTTCTTTATAATCTTTTAATGGTATAATTAAGGAGCGCAATCTACACGAAAATGTGTTAGAAGGGGGAAATGCACTCATAATTACGATTATGGGATTGATGTTGTTTTGATTGTTATCAGGAAGTAAACAGACTTTCCCGGATAGGGAACTGACGTATTTACCGAGGACAAAAGTAGATATTTTTTTTTAATCTCATGCATATTACAGAAGATTTTTTGCCGAATTTAATGAAATTAATAAAAAAAACGACGTTTGGAAACATCCTTTCTGTCTGTGAAAACCCTGATGTTAAATGAACGTAAAAATAGATCAGATTGTTCAGCAGAGTCTGCATGAAATAGCGAAAAAAATACTAATTTAGCCCGTCAAATTTGATTTTTACTTAATTATAAATAGAAAAAAGATGAAAAAAGTGATTTTTACGGAAAAGGCTCCTGCTGCTATAGGTCCTTACAGTCAAGCTGTTGAAGTGAATGGTATGGTATTCTTGTCAGGTCAGATTCCTGTTGATCCTGCTACCGGTGAATTTGTTCCGGGAGGAGTGACTGAACAGACTATTCAGGTTTTTGAGAATATCAAGAATGTATTGGCAGAAGCTGGTCTGACTACTGCTAATATCGTAAAAACAACCGTATTTTTGGCAGATATGTCTTTGTTTGCTGAAATGAACGCTGTTTATGCCAAGTATTTCGAAGGAGATTTCCCTGCCCGTTCTGCTGTAGCTGTTAAGGCTTTGCCGAAAGGAGCGCTTGTGGAGATAGAGAGCATCGCAGTGAGATAATGAGCTTTTCGTCACCGATTGCACGGATTGATGCAGATTGTTTCTATTGAAAAGCAATCGCTTGGTATGGAACCTGTGTCAATCAGTGTAGTCTGTAGTGAATGATGGTGGATGGGGAATCATAAAAACAACTGATTAACAGATAGCGTAGAAAAGTGGAATATGAAACAACTGGACAAGTGGCAATGGTCCACATTAATATTATCTGCTATACTGGTAATGGCATTTTCAGTCTTTATTTATCGGTATGAGCCTTTTAAATCCGGGTTCGAGATTACCGACCAGCTGGGTGGTAATATTTTTCCAGCAACCATTCTCTCTACCGCAACCACAGATGCCAATTTAATCGTACCTGCCGATTCCGATTATATCGGAAATCCTAAGTCGTGTATCGCCATCCGGCTGAAGAACAGTTATGCCAATAGCAAATTGCGTATAGAAGTGGCCGAGACTCCTTTTTTCTCTCAGTCTGTATCCGAGTTTATTTTACCCAAGGCGGGGAAAGAATATCTGGTTTTTCCGGATATTATATGGAACTATCAGGCTTTGCGTGATAATAATCAGGCAGTGCCCGTTAGCATCTCCGTCAAGGCGGAATTGAATAAAAAAGAACTTCCACAGCGTTTGAAAACCATCTCAATGCGCAGTATCAATGAGTGTCCTTTAGGATACGTGGACGATAAAATGAAGTTTCACGATACGGGAGAGTTTTTTGCGGCCTACGTCAACGAGGAGCATCCTCAGATTGACAAATTATTGCGTGAAGCCTTGGATACACGTATCGTCAATCGTTTTCTTGGGTATCAAGGTAATGCACACCAGTCGGAGAATGTGGACAAACAGGTCTATGCATTGTGGAATGTGTTGCAAAAGCGGAACTTTAAGTATAGCTCCACCACCAATACCAGTCTTTCGTCCAATGTGGTTTATACACAGCGCGTCCGTACCTTGGACGATGCGCTGGAATCCTCGCAGATAAACTGTGTGGATGGCAGCGTGTTGCTGGCTTCACTGATGAAAGCCATCAATATCAATCCTATTCTGGTGCGTATTCCGGGACATATGTTTGTGGGTTATTACACAGACAAATCACACAAGAATATGAATTTTCTGGAAACCACGATGATAGGAGATGTGAATCTGGATGATTTCTTTCCGGATGAGAAGTTGGATTCTACCATGGTGGGCAAATCCCAGAACCAGATGTCGAAACTGACCTACGAGAAATCAAAGGAATACGCTACGAGGAAATACCGGGAGAATGACTCCCTGATACATTCGGGTAAAGTGAATTATATGTTTCTGGAAATTGATAAAAAGACCCGTGCGCAGGTACAACCTATCGGTAAATAAATTTGTTGTATGGATATGGAACTTACTTATATATATCATAGCGGATTCGCCTTGTCAGGCGATGGCTTCACTGTAATCATGGATTATTACCGTGATTCGGAGGATGGACAGGCGCAGTCGGATTTGAACCGGCTGATGGATGGGACTTTCAGCAATCAAGAGGCCGGAATGCCGGAAGGAATCGTACACAGCGAATTATTGCGGAGACCCGGAAAACTGTATGTGCTGGCCAGTCATTTCCATCCGGATCATTTTAATAAAGAGGTATTGCAATGGCGTGAACAGCGGCCGGATATCATCTATATTTTCTCGAAAGACATTTTGCGTCATCGCAGGGCGCAGAAAGAAGATGCCGTCTGGCTGAAAAAAGGAGAGGAATATAAGGATGAAACATTGAGCGTGCGTGCTTTCGGTTCCACGGATGTGGGAGTATCGTTTTTGCTTCAGGCAGGTGGAAAAAAGATTTTTCATGCCGGTGATTTGAATAACTGGCATTGGATGGATGAGAGTACCGAGGCGGAGTGGAAGGGGGCCGAGAAGAATTTCCTGCATGAGCTGGATGATCTTTACGCCTATACGCCCGAAGTGGATGTGGCCATGTTTCCCGTTGATCCCCGTTTGGGAAAAGAATACATGCGGGGTGCCGGACAGTTTGTAACAAAGATAAAAACTCATATCTTTGTACCCATGCATTTCACACCGGAGTATGCCAAGGCAAATGCTTTCTGCGACTTTGCCGAAGCGCATGGAGTGCGTTTTGTGTCATTGACGCATCGCGGACAAAAAATAGAGATTGAATAACAAAAGAATAACACAATATGAAAGTAAAAGGAAGATTTGATCATTTCAATATCAATGTAACTGATCTGGACAAGAGTATCAAGTTTTATGAAACAGCATTAGGTTTGCATGAGTCTCATCGTAAGGAAGCTTCGGACGATTCCTTCGTGCTGGTGTATATGGCCGATGACCACAGCAATTTTTTGTTGGAACTGACTTGGTTGCGTGATCATACCCAGCCATACGAGTTGGGTGAGAACGAAAGCCATCTGTGTCTGCGTGTGGAAGGTGATTATGACGAAGTTCGTAAATTCCATAAGGAAATGGGATGTGTTTGCTTCGAGAACACCGCTATGGGCTTGTATTTCATCAATGATCCTGATGATTACTGGATTGAGATATTGCCGGTGAAGTAAAACAATCGTTTCCGTTAGTAATGAATTAAAAAGATAGAGACTATGAAATACATTTCTCCCGGTGGCTGGTTCTCATTGGAATACCCGATGGGCTGGCACGAGTTTGAAGATACAGAAGAGAGTTTTTTATTCTATAACCCTGACCGGTGGACAGGTAATTTCCGCATATCGGCTTATAAGGATGAAGCAGTTGACTATGGTCCGCAGTGCATCGCATACGAATTGAAAGAAAATACCTCTTCCGCCCTGGTGAAAGTGGGCAAGTGGGATTGTGCTTACAGCGCGGAAACTTTTCAGGAAGAAGGCGCCTGGTACACCACTCATATCTGGATGACAGGAGAGGAGAATCTCTCTTTCGAATGTTCTTTTACCGTGTCCAAAGGAGGAGACAAGCATCCGGCAGAAGAAATCATCCGGTCTTTACAGATCCGCAAAGAAGGTGTAAGTCACCCGCGTGAGATCATTCCGATCCGTGTTTTGGAAATCGGGGAGGTGAACACCGCCTTTGAGTGGGCTTCTACCGCGATTAAAAAGCAACTCACCAAGGATTTTACTGCGTCGGAGAGCGATATTGACAGTATACAGCAAGTAATGGACAGCGGACGTTTCCAGACCCAGCAGCGTATGGCGTGGGAGAATTTCGGTATTGCCTTCGGAACCATTCTGGTGAATGAGATGGAAGGTATGGAATGGGTGACTGTCATTGAGGGACAGAAAGAATATCCCGCCTTGCAGTTTATGTGTTCGGATATGGTGCTGGACCCTGCCGCACTGGTGTGGGGAAAAGCTAAAAAGGGACTCCCCTGCGACTTGAAATCTGAATTCAGGAAAATTAAGCGAGAGGCGGAGGCAGTGTTGGATGATTTAAATAAATAGACAAATAATGACCCCATATATGCAAGTAGACGGGCTTACCAAATCATTCGGTGACTTGGTATTGTTCCGGAAGATTTCATTTGGAGTGGCCGAAGGACAACGCATCGGTCTGATAGCAAAGAACGGTACAGGCAAGACTACCTTACTTAATATAATAGCCGGTAAGGAGGGATATGATGAAGGAAGCATCGTCTTTCGTCGTGATCTGCGGGTGGGCTATTTGGAGCAAGACCCACATTATCCCGAAGACCTGACCGTGCTCGAAGCCTGTTTCTATCACGGAAACAGCACGGTGGAACTCATCAAAGAATATGAAAGCTGCATGGAAACCGAAGGCAATCCGGGACTGGAAGAGCTGTTGGCACGGATGGAGCACGAAAAGGCATGGGATTATGAACGGAAGGCGAAACAAATCCTTTCTCAATTAAAAATCCGGGATTTCAGCCAGCAGATCAAACATCTTTCCGGAGGTCAGTTGAAACGGGTGGCTTTGGCGAATGTGCTGATAACCGAGCCCGATTTCCTGATTTTGGACGAGCCTACCAACCATTTGGACAATTCCATGTCTGACTGGCTGGAGGAGCAGCTGCGCCGCCGCAAAGGCGCTATGATCATGGTCACTCACGACCGCTATTTTCTGGACAGTGTCACTGACCGGATCCTGGAACTGGACAAAGGGAAGATTTTTTCCTATGATGCCAATTATTCCGGCTATCTGGAACTGAAAATGCAACGGGAGGAGATGGCACAGGCCAGTGAGAAAAAGCGCCTGAATATCCTACGCAATGAGCTTGCCTGGGTACAGCGGGGCGCCAGAGCCCGCTCTACGAAGCAGAAGGCCAGATTGCAGCGTTTTGAGGAATTGAAAAATGTGAAGGGACCCGTGACGGACGGCAAAGTGGAACTGACTTCCGCAGCATCCAGACTGGGCCGTACCACAGTAGAGATCGAGAATGTATCCAAAAGCTATGGCGATAAAGTGTTGATCCGTGATTTTACCTATCTGTTCGGCAAGGACGACCGGGTGGGATTTATCGGCCCTAACGGCAGTGGTAAGACCACGCTGATGAAAATGATCCTGGGTGAAGTGGCTCCGGACAGCGGACATATTGAGATTGGGCAGACCGTGAAGCTGGGATATTATGCCCAGGAGATCGACGACACCATGATGCATCCGGAGCAGAGAGTCATTGATTATATCCGGGATGTGGCAGAATATATCACCACGGAGGATGGACAGATCACGGCAGCGAGAATGCTGGAGCGGTTCCTGTTTTCCGGGGAAGACCAGTACGGACAGCTGGGAAAACTGTCTGGTGGAGAACGGCGCAGACTGCAATTATGCAAGGTACTGATGGGGGCACCCAATGTCCTGATTCTCGATGTAAACTGTAGTACCCTTTTGAAGTGTGCATAGAGTGTATCGTGTAATAAATTAGGTGTAAAAAGTACAGGATACACAAAAATATCATTGTACTGTGTATAGTGTAGGAGAGGATGTAGTCAAAAGAGGTGACTACTTTTTTATTTGGTGTATAATGGTAGCTAGAACAAGATGAAAGAGGAAACAACATGAATTTGATTAACATAGAGAATCTGACAAAGTCCTATACTGAGAGGAAGTTATTTAATGGTGCATCCTTTTCTTTACAGGAAGGAGAGAAGGTAGGTGTCATTGGTATCAACGGAACCGGAAAAACAACCTTGCTTAAAATGATTATGGGTGAGGAAGAAACGGATGAAGGAACCGTTACCCTTGCTAATCATGTGGTGCTTCGTTACCTGCCACAGCATCCGGAGTTTGCACCGGATAAAAGTAGTCTGGAATGTGTACTGGAAGGAAACGTGACAGATGAAAATCGTTAGTCCATAGAGAGTGAGGC
>ENA-OOYE01000267-OOYE01000267.1-human-gut-metagenome-genome-assembly--contig:-NODE-267-length-11065-cov-2.856403_pt1 | contig 11065 bp, 9 predicted proteins | sample MGYA00241697_ERZ501365 | MGnify/ENA primary metagenome ERZ501365 (study PRJEB25962, sample SAMEA2042655) | human gut metagenome | biome: human gut; feature: human-associated habitat; material: faeces... | reverse complement strand
CCATTCACGGACGGGTGACTGATTACAACGGACAGCCGATAGACAGTGCCAGCGTCTGGTGGCAAAACCCGCAGTTCAATGACATCATAGAAGCCATAACCGACAAAGACGGGCATTACACGGCCCGTATACCCAAAGGGAAATATCAAAGTGCAGCCTCTATTTATCTGCCCTCCTATGCGCACATTGCCATGAAAAGCGGGCTGCCCGAGACTGAACACCGCCTGGAATTCTGGGCCTGGGATTTCATCGCCGACCGCGACACTACACTCGACATACGTTATCATCGTATGGAAGCTTATGGCCTGCGTGCTTTCTGCATCCCCGGAGCCATGCCTACTTATCAGATATACGTCCGTCCCATGAGCTTGACACGTACCTACCAATGGATGAAAGAAACAAAGCCCGAGTCATTGGTACACGGTGAAAACCTGAGTGACATTGAGCAACAAGAACAAAACAAAGAAGCCAGAGAATGCCAGATGGCTCCCCGCCCCGGGCAACTGAAAGTCACCGTCTGGATAGACGGCGAGAAAGTCCCCGTGCTGATGAAGCAGGAAATAAAAGAGTATTTCGACAGCAACGAATATGGCAACGCCTATCTATTGACAGTAGATATGCCCAAGCATCCCAGAAAAGACCTTCCCTACCGTATCTTCAAAGTAGAACTGGAAGACATGGAGAACGGTGACCGCGGCGAAGGGCTTTACTATATGGAAAAGGAAAACTACGTTCAATAAACCATACACAACAAATGGCAAACAGTAATCTGAAATACCTCATAGCAGGTACCGGCGGCGTAGGCGGAAGCATTGCCGCCTTTCTTTCATTATCCGGCAAAGACGTCACTTGCATTGCACGCGGCGAACACCTTGCCGCCATACGCAAAAACGGATTGCAACTGCACTCCGATTTGAAAGGTGAACATTGTCTGAAAGTGGCGGCATTTACCGCAGAAGAATTCCAAGGCAAAGCGGACGTTATCTTTGTCTGCGTTAAAGGTTATTCCGTAGACTCCATCACTGAACTCATCAAACGTGCCTCACACGACCGTACAGTGGTAATCCCCATCCTGAATGTTTACGGTACAGGTCCCCGTATCGGGCAACTTGTTTCACATGTAACAGTACTAGACGGATGCATCTACATCGTAGGTTTCGTCTCCGGGCCGGGTGAAATCACACAAATGGGCAAAATATTCCGACTGGTTTTCGGCGCACGTCCCCAACAGGGTGTGGCTCCGGAACGTCTGGAAACCATTGCCGATGTACTAAGAAAAGCAGGGATCAAAGCCGATATTTCGGATGATATCAATCGCGACACCTTCATCAAATGGTCATTCATCTCGGCTATGGCCTGCACAGGTGCCTACCATGATGTCCCAATGGGTCCTCTGCAACATCCCGGAGCAGAACGCGACACTTTTATCGGTCTGTCCAAGGAAAGTTCTGAAATAGGCCGCAAAATAGGAATTACCTATGCGGAAGACCCGATAGGATACAACTTAAAAGTGATTGACAAATTAGACCCGGACAGTACCGCATCCATGCAAAAAGATATAGCCAAAGGACATGAGTCCGAAATACAAGGACTATTGTTTGATATGATCGCACTGGGCGAAAAGATGGATGTGGATATGCCCACTTACCGCAAAGTTGCACAAAAATTCAAGATATGAATACACTGTCAGCCATTCTTTGGAATCCCGATATAGAAATCTTTTCCATTTTCGGCATTTCCATCCGTTATTACTCCGTATTGTTCGTTACAGGGCTTTCATTGGCCTACTGGGTGATATACAAACTCTACCAAGACCAAAAAATTCCTTACGAAAAATTTGATTCCCTGTTCGTTTACTGCCTGCTGGGTATTGTTATCGGTGCTCGCCTGGGACATTGTCTGTTCTATGAACCGGGCTACTGGCTCTCCCACCCTGTAGAAATGCTGTTGCCCGTCAAGATTACCGATTCTGGGATAAAATGGACCGGTTATCAAGGTCTTGCCAGCCATGGAGGAACCATCGGACTAATGCTCGCCTTATGGATCTATTCACGCCGTGTAAAATTGAAGTTCCTGACTGTACTAGACAATATAGCCATCGCCACCCCGCTGGCAGGTTGTTTTATCCGTTTAGGTAACCTGATGAATGGTGAAATAGTAGGTACGGTAACTCATGTTCCTTGGGCGTTCATTTTTCCGCACGAAGATATGCAACCCCGCCATCCGGCACAACTCTACGAAGCCATCACCTATCTTCTGATTTTTATCATAGGCTTGCGGTTGTATAAAAAGTACAAAACCACGCTATACCCCGGTTTCTATTTCGGATACTGCCTCACTACCATATTCACCTTCCGTTTCCTTGTGGAGTTTATAAAAGCCAGTCAGGAAGCCTTTGAAGACAGTATGATACTGAACATGGGGCAATGGCTCAGCATTCCGTTCATACTGCTGGGAGCGCACTTCATATACCATTCTTTTAAACCCGTAAAATAAATGAAACATATAATAGATATTGAAACCTGGGAACGCCGGGACAATTATAATTTTTTCCGCAACTTCCATAATTCATGGATATCCATCACCAGTGAAGTAGATTGCACTGAAGCATTTCCAGCTGCAAAAGCCGCCAAACGCTCTTTTTTCCTGTATTACCTGTATGCTGTGCTGCGTGCTGCCAATGAAGTGAAAGAATTCCGTTTCCGTATAGATAAAAACGGACAGGTGGTCTATCACGATCAGGTGGACATCATATCACCTATCGCTGTACCCGGCAAGACTTTCTACACAGTCCGCATCCCTTACCATGCAGATTTTGAACGGTTTTATGCCGAAGCATATCACATCGTCCATAACATCCCCGAAGAGGGTGACCCGTATGGAGCCGAAAAAGTCATTAAAGAACAGGGAGATTTTGATATTATCCAACTGAGTGCCACGCCTCAGCTTTATTTCACTTCACTCACCTATACACAAATGGCTCCCGACCATCCATTAGACTATCCGCTGATGAATGCCGGCAAAGTAGTGCCACGCGAAGGAAGACTGGTAATGCCCATCGCTTTCACTGTAAACCATGCTTTTGTGGACGGAGCGCACATAGGACAACTCTTTCAGAAAATAGAGGAGATATTGAAAGAGCTGGCTCAATAAATAGAGGGGTCTCAAAAGGCATAAAGATCCCTGTCGGACACGTATGTATGCATTTCCCTACATATACGTTCACATATATCCATAAAAGAATAAATAACCAGAAAAAGAAGACAATCTGTCAAAATGCCGATGCACGAGAATACGATGAAAATACACAAACTGTATCCTTTGAAACAGGACACCCTCATACACCGGCATTATCATTTTGACAGATTGCCAGTTTAATTAAATCAGTTTAGAAACGATAGCCCACAGAGAACTGGAAAGTTGAATTCCGCAAACCATTTTGTGCCTGTATCTTTTTTATTCCGACCCTATAATCAAAACTTATCGTATAATGATCGGCAATAACAGCCTTCATTCCAACAATGCCCCCATAATCCCAACGGCGGAAAGCCTGAAGATTAGCACTATTATTGGGCTCCCCGGCTTTATAGGAAAAACCATCCAAGGGCTTCCATTTTGCAGGCTCGGTAGTTATATTATCCCCCTCTTGGTGAATAACATCCAAAGAACAGTTTCCAGCACCAAATCCGTAAGAAGCATAAACTCCAACCGACGGAATGAGGCTGAGTTTATCCGAAACCCGAATATTATATCCCATTTTTAACGGCAAAATCAGATTATTCATCTTTATCTCTGTCTTAGGAAAATAAGTAACCATGTGATCCATCATTTTCATGGTACTTCTATTCTGCAACCAAGACAAACCGGACATTAACATCCAATGCTTTCCTATCTCGTAGTCCACAGTCACCCCCAATTGAAAGCCGGGCTTCATTCCACCTACCTGTTCGGCTTTATATCCGTCAGAACCGGAAACCAGATAATGAGACAGGTTCATTCCACCTTCCACACCAACTTTTACCTGTGCAGACAAAGGCAATACACACATGGCAGCCAACACCACCACTACAATCATTTTAGTCTTCATACTTATTTTTTTATTTGATGTTGCAAAATTAGAAAGAAGATATAAGCATAAAGCTCTATCCATATAACATCACTCACCTATACAACACTAAAAATCAACCATATAACATATTTTATCATAACATGAGCAATAAAATAAGATTCAGATATGAACTTCACATTATCAATAACCTTAGATTATCAACTAAAATATTATCATACAGCCTTAATTGGAATTACTTAAAAACTTAAATTTATCTGAGTCGAGTAAGCACTTCCTTTATTACACTTAGGAAGTACAGCTGTTTTTTCAAATGCGTTATTCATAACTACACCTTTTCATTACCATCCTTATCTAGCATAGTAATATCAGCATCATTTAATGAGAACTGAGATGTGAGATACAAACAGTCATTTATATCTTCGGCTTGTATTGAAAAAATAAAAGGAATTCTAGTAGCCACCTTTTCATAAACTTTGCAAACTGCATGAGGCTTCTTTTGGTGATGCTCCGAAGCAAAAACTCCCAAACTTAACGAAACTAAAAATAACATCAATAATAACTTTGCTTTCATACTTCTTTTTGTTTAAAAATGATGCCGCAAAGTTAGAGGGAAAGGAAAGAACGTACAACTATTTGCTGTGACATAATATTTCTATAAAACACTGATAAACAATATATTTCAGTTTATCACTCTGACATTTTCTTTTTTAGACGCGATTTCCTTTGATTGAGGGCTACCGTATCCGTATGTCCGAAACATAAAGAAATGGCCAACGGAGAAATACCCGCTTCTTGCAGGCAAAGGACCAACAAGTCATCCTCCGTCAGTTGGAAGTATTGTGCTTGCAAAGGAGAAATATAATCAGCATAGATTTCAAAGGTCGTTTTCTTCAGTTTGTCCAATTCAGCAGCTGCCATCACCTTACGAATTTTCTTATTCACCTGCTGCTGGTCAGACAATGACATCACCTTTTTGTATATAGAAGTCTGCTGAAATAACCATGTACGAAGTGCCAACTTTTCTTTCTTCAATTGAGTTATCAATTGCTCTTTTTGGGCAATTTCATCAAGATTTTGGTTTTCCCTATCCTGTAACAGTGCAAGAGCGGATTCATTTTCTTCTATGCGCTGCTGCATCACATTCTGTTTCTCATCAGCATATTGTAATGCTTGCCGATAGAGTGCCTGCTGGTTATTTTTCTTATTTATCCAACGTTGGTAAATCAAAGCAACGACAAAGCAAATAATAATGGCTGAAAAAACAATACGCCCTATAACCTTTCTGAATTTTATTTGCTCATCCTTTACTTCCAATGCTGTCTGATTTTTATAGACTATATGCTGCACTTCAGACAATCGCTCACTAGCATCCAATGAATCCTGAACCATGACAAAAGTATCTAGATAGTGATAGGCGGACTTGAAATTTCCTAGCTTAGCTTCCATTACGGCAAGTGACCAGTAAGACATAGAAAGGGATGGAGAAAAGAGCAGGCTTTTCTCTAAATAATACCTAGCAGAATCATATTGTCCTAAACCAATGTACAAATCACCTATATTATAGAAATAACCGCTAAATATTTTATTTTCATCAGATATATTTTGCAAAACTTTATAGGCATAAACCACGGCAGAATCGATGTTTTCAAATCGTCCATAATACAGACTTAAATTGTGCCAAGAAGTGAGTATCATGCTTGTATCTTTAGAACGCATAGCATATTCCACAGACTTTCTCTGATAAGTTATAGCAGAATCCTGCATATCCCTCATACCATAAATATATCCAATGTTATGATAGGCAATAGCAGTATCTTTAGCACTAAAAGAATAAAGAAGAGCTTGATTTTGTATTTCCAACGCCTTGTCGTACAATTCACAATCACCATACCATACCCCTAACATACTATAAATCAATCTTCTACATTTTAAATCTTGCGGATAATTCTGCAACACTTCCAACGCTTTCAAATTATGCTCTATCGCCGACATTTCATCATTCATCTGCGCCAGCAGCCTTCCCTTATACATCAATGCCACAGCCTTCTCCCTATCATCATCTCCATAATAATCCAAGGCGAAATTCAATAAGGAATCGCAAGGTAATAAGGGTAGTTTGTTCTTGTCCGTAGCCTCAGCCAGCAACAAAGCATAGTATGCCTTGTCTACTTCCGGCAAATCCTCTAAAACAGATATATTTTTTAAAATAGTCAATGCACTGTCCGGCTTCATTTCCAACAATGAATCTACTTGCTGTAACATCGGATTGGAAGAATGGTGGTTACAGGCAAACAAACAGACAGCCAGCAAACTGACGAAATTTAAATATATAATAAATGAACGCATAGTAATTTTGTCTTTTAGCTTTCTATGCACAAAGATAGCAAAATGCCTTTATAACCTGATATACAAACATCTATTAAAAAAACATTATGCAAATTCTGTAACACACAGTTATTCCATCTTACTTTTCATACGATATTTGCGTTGCGCTACAATCTGTGCATCATTATTACCAAAGCATAAAGCGATGGCAAAAGGAGATAAATCCGCCAATTGCAGACATAGCAAAAGGACATCATCTTCGTTCAACTTGGGATACCGGGTATGCAGTTGCTCTATGTAATCAGCATAAATCTGTCCTATAATCACTCTGAGTTGGCGTTGCTCAGCATTGGTGAGCACTGCAATACGCTCTTTGTGATGCTTTTGCTGGTTGGCCAGTTTGTCTATTTTCGTATAGAGGGCACTTTGCCGGAACAACCAGTTGCGCAATTTCTCTTTCTCCATCTTCATGGCCTCTATAGCCCGTTCCTTCTCTTCTATTTCCTCGGCACGGCTTTCTTGTTTCTGTTTCAATTCGGCTATCACCTCTTCATGTTGAGCAATATTCTGCTGCATATCCATCAGGTTCTGTTTCAGCTTCTGCAACAGATATTTATAGTTGGATTGCTGTATCTTCTTGTTCTTCAGTATCTGTTGATAAATAATCACAATGACCAGCAGCAACACCACAGCTATCATCGCAATGGTGTATATCCTCCGTTTAGCCTTGAACTGTTCTTTCCTTACTTGCGCGTCGGCATTCCAGCGATAGGTCTTCTTCTCCAGTTCCGTGGCCACATTGGTGGAATAGATGGAATCTTCCAACTCGGTGCTGATTTCCAGATATTCCAAAGCTTTCTCCACATTTCCCTGCTGCTTAGCTATGGCATACAAGTCAAAGAAAGAGAGATACCGGATATGAATATCGACAGCTTCCTTGCTCCGGTTCAAATAATAAAGAGCCGAATCAAGCTGCCCGTTATTATAATAAAATTCCCCTAGATTCCAAAGACACTGCAAGCTGTCTTCTCTAAGACGACAAGCATCGTATGCCCTTTTCAGACAAGTAATAGCTATACTGGTCCGTCCTGTACGTCCGCATAAATCCCCTATATTTCCATAAAGAGAATGCAAAAGGAAACTATCAGTAGAAAGAGAAAGCTGCAAAGCGCGTTGCTGGCAGATAAAAGCGGAGTCTATATTTCCATAGCCGATATAAGCTACCCCCAGATTGCTGAGTGAACTGATGAAATGACGGTTATGCCGTGCCAGCGAATCATTATAACAAGCCTTGACATACATATCTTTGGCCTGTGCGTACAAGTTCTGTTTGCCATACAGCCCACCCAACATATTATATACAAACCCCTTCCAATAGAATTCACATGGATAGGCGGAAAGGATTTCAAGCGCCATACGGTAACTTTTCAGGGCATCGGCATAGTTTTCCATTTCCTGTTGCACTTTACCCTTATACAGAAGAGCTATAGCATGTTCTTTGGCTTCTTCATGGTATACATGAAGGGCTAAATTCAATAATGAATCACAAGGAAGCAGTGAATAACCATTTTTATCCGCAGCCTCAGCCAGCAGCAAAGCGTAATCGGCCTTGTCTTCCGGGGTCATACCGATCAGGGAAGAGATGGATTTCAATAATGAAAACGCACTGTCGGCATGTTCTTCCATCAAGTATCCTGCTTGCCGCAAAGCAGGATGTTCCGTGCGCTGCAAAGTACAGGAAAGACAAAGCCAACATAGAAGGCAAACAATACCCGGCTGTTTTATATAAACATACATGCAACTCTATTTTTATTCTCCGGCGACAAAGATACAGAAAACTCAGAACTTATATCCTACACCGGCCGATAAACTGACATTCCGCCCGAAAGGCCTCTTACGAAGAGAACATTTACCATCGATAGTGTAAATGAAATGCTCGGATTCCAATGAAACCCCGGTCCTTCCACCGTAAGTAAAATGATCTGGAAAATCCTGATGCCACCAGCCCAAACTAGAGTGCATTCCGTTGCCATAGGCGTAGTCAATGGATTTATCCCTGCCAAACATAGCATAGGACAGATACGGTCCCGCATTGATGCGCAAATTCCATTTGTTATTTAAAGCAACATTATAAGAAGCAAGGATAGGAAGCTCCAAATTGAATTTACTAAAAAAGGAATCGGTACCAAGCCTTGTCTTGGATCTGAATTCTTCATAAGTAAATAATAATTGTGGCTGTACATACCATGAGTTTTTAACATGAACGTCATACATTCCTCCGGCATAACCGCCTAGGCTGAAGCGTGCATCCCTGGACAAAGATTTAGAAAAAAGTCCGCCTCCTACAATACCCCAGCTATTCTGTGCGGAAGCGGGAAGAATAAAGCAGGCTAAAAGCATGCAAAGTAGAATTTGTTTTATTTTCATCGGGTTTGTTGCTTAAGTTTAATAATGCAAAGTAAGGTATAAAGCCCTTTTCATGAAAATAAAACAGATAACATTTATCGCATATAAAACATTGATAATAAACAATATAACACTATTAAAGATAACATTCGGAGAAATTTCACTCCTATTGGGCATAGGGACAGGTCTAAAACCTGCCCCTACACAGCAAGAGAAAGAAATATCTTTTATTGCATGCAATTTATATTCCGCAACTTCCCTCTGAACCCATTCTGCACATCCCCTATCTGCCGCATGGGAAACACCAAAGTTTCCTGCATATACATCTTGTCCTTGCGTTTATGAGTATAGTTGTAAAACTGTTTGACACGTCCTTCCAAACGTTCCGCTTTCTCACCGTTTATGTAAAGAGTAGTACCTTTGTGGTCTCCCTCTATGCGTACCTTCGTCCATGCTCCGGCAGGCAGTGTAGCAGCGTGGAATACAAACGTATAGCCGTCACGGCTGAAAGCCAGCTTTCCCTTATTTTCCCAATTGGCATATACGGTGGAATGAGGGCCTTTAAACAAAATACCGTTGATATTTTGTTCTTTGTCCGGATTTATTTCAAATTCTACCGCGTATGGATAGCCTATTTCCGGCAACATAGTGGCAATGCTGTCCGTACCGTTCAAAGACAGTTCTTCATTCTGCCCCGGAAAGACTACCTCACCCTGCACACGCCCCAGCAGGTTGATACCGGGAGCTTCAGGCATCTGTTTGCACAATTTCTCAAATTCTTCGTAAGAAACCATTTCATTCTTACCTCTCCACATTTTCTCGGCCAGTACCTGGGCGGCTGGGAATGTACGGAAATGCACATCCTGTTGTGACACACCGTTGCCACAATGGTCATTCCATACGGCAAACATACCTCCCAACAGTCCCGGAGTTCCTTCAGGCAACTCTTCCTTAGGATTCACTTTACCCACACGCCATTGCTCATACAGCCATTTCGTGTCCAGGAAATCACGATAATATCCGGCAGCCGGAACAATATAAAGATAAGCATCACACGTATTGATAATCTTATATCCGTCTTTCAAAGAAGCATTAGGATCAATCCAGTCGTATGACCAGGCATTGATAGTCACATTATCTGCTTTCACCGGAGTGTTTCCTTTCAACCAGCGCAGTGCTCCCCACATACGGACATTCTTCCCGTATTTCTCTATATACTTCAGATACCGGTCTGTAAAATAGCGGAATTTTTCAGCTTCCTTGGCATTGTACTCGTCTGTACCGATATGTACATCGGGACCTATGAAAACCGGTTTCTCGCCAGAAAGATACTCATCCAGCAAAGAATCTACAAAACGATAGGTTTCCTCCTTGTATAAATCCAAATGATCCATTCCATATTTATCACTGCCTATCTCGGGTTTATAATGTGTAAAGGCCAATGAATGAGCCGGAATATCAATCTCCGGAATCACATTCACACCATATTCCATGCCCAGACGTTGCAGGTCGGTGAATTCTTTCTTGGTATAAGAACCATCCTTGGCGGTCAGCCCCGGAAAACGCTCACTCTCCAGGCGGAAAGCAGCGTAGGTCTTGTTCCAGTCGTTATCAAAGAACTGTACAAAACCATTGTCATTGAGATGGATCTGAAATTCATTCAGTTTATAGAACGATAGTATTTTGACATATTGCCGCAGGAAATCCATTGTGAAGAACTTGCGGCCCACATCCAGCATGAAGCCACGACTGGGATATTGCGGCCAGTCACGGGCAACTCCTTTGGGCAACTGTCCTTTTTCATTATAAAGAATCTGCAACAAACTCCGGGTTCCCCAAAAGGCTCCCTGACGAGCCGGCGCTTCGATACCGGCATAGCGTCCAGCAGTCAGCACATACCCTTCCTCTCCCAATTGTTTGTCGGGTTTCATCAATGAAAGATAAATATCATTCTTTCCCGGTTTCCCGGTCCTAATGGTGTAGTTCCAATCCAACAGGTCTTTCAAGTCCTGTGCCAGCACAGTCGCCACACTTTTCAGTGCCGCCTCATCGGCAGGAGCTACAACAATACTGCCTTCAGCAGGCAATACGAGTTTTCCACTTCCCCCCTTCCACTCTTGCAGGGCGGGAATTACTTTCGGACATGTTTCCTTGGCCGAAACACATAGACACAAGGCCAACATCCATAAGGTTAGTAGGTGTTTCATGATAATGATTAATGGTTAGTAATTAATGGTTAGTAATTAATGGTTAGTAATTAATGGT
>ENA-OOYE01000262-OOYE01000262.1-human-gut-metagenome-genome-assembly--contig:-NODE-262-length-11224-cov-1.583759_pt1 | contig 11224 bp, 9 predicted proteins | sample MGYA00241697_ERZ501365 | MGnify/ENA primary metagenome ERZ501365 (study PRJEB25962, sample SAMEA2042655) | human gut metagenome | biome: human gut; feature: human-associated habitat; material: faeces... | reverse complement strand
GGCGGTTTTTCATATTTCTTCTTCAAATTCCTTTAAACTATTAAATTTTTATTCTCATCAACTATTTTTTACTTCAAAACAAGCACCGAATACGCCGGCAGCTTTGCCGTTCCATCCTTATATGACGGTGCTTTCTTTGTAGTCTGAAGCATTGCAACAGCATCATTTACTCCAAGCGATGACACATCCACACTTGCTTCATCCTTTGATGGATTAAATATAAGCACTGCTTTCTCACCATTGTACTCTCTTGTGAATATACACACATTATCATTTGACAGATCCTTTTCAAAGGTATTTGTACCTCGTGCTATCTCCGGGAAAGCATTTCTTATTGATATTGTCTGCTTCACAAAGTTGTAAATAGAGTATGGATCCTCCATCTGCTTATCAAGGGTATCATATGTCTGCTCGGTTTCTTCTGCATTCTGAGGTCCCACACACATTCCCTTAGCTTTTGAATCCCCGCTCCATCTCATGGCAAGACGCTTCGTCTCATCATTGGCTGTGCCTCTCATGCCGATTTCCTCTCCATAATACAGAAAAGCATTTCCGGGCATAAGAAGATTCATAGCCTGTGCCATCTTGGTTTTCTCCTCGGCATTATCTCCGTTGTAATATCCTGCGCTGCGTCCCATATCATGATTTGTATAAAAAGGTGCATCAATGTATGAGTCTGTATACTTCTTTATCTCATTTTCCACATCAACCAAAGCATTGCCGTATGTGCTGGCACCATGATTTGCTGCACCATTTAACACCTTTCCAATATATCCATCCTGCTGTGAAAAATCAAAGTTGAACATACTGTCAATTCCACTCTTATAGTACTTCGCATACTCTCTGTATGTAGTCCAGCCCTCACCAACCATATAAGCATCGGCCTTTTTGCTCTTCACATTGTTTACAAGCCATGTGAGGTCATCTATAGTCTCGGTCTGGTTATTATTATTGTAATAAATCACAGCATCCAGTCTAAAGCCATCTACGCCGCGGTCAAGCCAGAAGGATGTAACCTTGTCAATCTCCCCTCTTACAGCTTCGCTCTGCAGGTTAAGGTCAGGCATGCTGTCTACAAACTGTGACTCGTAATACCACTTCGTGCCCGGCAGCTGGTTGTAGCCTCCGGTATTGGTTTTGCTAAAATTATAGTAATCAACATAAGGACATTCCGAAGAATCCGGCTCTGCCCCATCAGGAAGCGACTTGATATAATCAGCAGCCGCCTTAAACCACGGATGCTCGTTAGATGTGTGATTTATTACAAAGTCAATAATCACATTGATGTTTCTCTTGTGACACTCCGTAATAAGCGCATCAAAATCATCCAGAGTACCATACTGCTTGTCAATATTCATATAATCCGTAATATCATACTTGTGGTATGAAGGAGAAGGCATAATAGGCATCATCCAGATTTCATTGCAGCCAAGTCCCTCGATATAGTCAAGCTTCTCTGTAAGTCCCTTTAAATCCCCAATGCCGTCACCGTCACTGTCAAAAAAGCTGTATACGAACACCTCATAGCAGGTTCTGTAATTGTCCTGAATCACATTAGGATCATTTTTCGCATTCATCTGCTCCATAGCAGAAGGCTTGTACTCCTTCTTTGCTGCCGTCTCGGTATTCTTTCCACCCGCAGCACATCCAGCAAGCATCGACACCGCCATAGCTGCTGTCAATACCACAGCAGTCAACCTGCCCGCCAATCTATTCACAGCCCTGCCGACCATGTTGTGGCCGCCTATTTTATTATTAATCATACGCACTCCTTTTCTTATTTTCTAAACTAAATTCTGAGCAAATTTGTATCTACAAAATCACTACACACATTCTCACATCTTTCACAAGGTAGCAACAAACTTAGCACACGGTACCCTCCGGCCGGAGGGTACACAGTGTGTTCCGAAGAAAAATATGAACTGCCACGGGGTTCCGGAAAAAAATATGAATGAAACAAAGTGAAAATAAAAAATCACTATCCGAAAAAATCCCGTGGCTGACTTCATATTTTTCAGAGGAATATACTGTGTGCCGGCCGCACCCCACAGCCTGAATGCGGGAAGCGTAGTTAGAGCCATAAAGCGTCTAAAATGTAAAGAAAGAGGTGATTCTGTGGTAGAGTTGGATAATTTCAAGTCCACGCTCCAAGGCTACAAAGCCCCACTACAGGAAGTGAGGGATTCACTTTGACCTGGCTAATAAAGAAGAAAAAATCCAGGAATTAGAGCGAGAAATGGAAGCTCCTGACTTCTGGGATGACCCGGAGAAGTCACAGAGCAAGATGAAAGAGCTTAAGAGTATGAAAGATGATGTAGCTACATACGCAAAGCTCAAGGAACAGTACGAAGATATAGAGACGATGATTGAGATGGGCTATGAGGAGAACGATGAGTCACTCATACCCGAGATACAGCAGATGCTTGATGATTTTGAAAGCACATATGACGGTATCAGAATGAAGACTCTTTTGTCGGGAGAATATGATAAATGCAATGCGATTCTGAGGCTCAATGCAGGTGCAGGTGGTACCGAGTCGTGTGACTGGGCGTCCATGCTGTTTCGTATGTACTCGAAGTGGGCTGATAAAAAGGGCTTTACCCTTGAGGTACTCGATTCGCTTGATGGCGATGAAGCCGGTATCAAGTCCATTACCTTCCAGGTAAACGGAGAGAATGCATATGGGTATCTAAAGTCTGAAAAAGGTGTGCACAGGCTTGTTCGTATTTCGCCGTTTAATGCGGCGGGAAAAAGGCAGACCTCATTCGTATCATGTGATGTCATGCCGGATATTGAGGAGGATCTCGATATTGAGGTGAAAGACGATGATATCAGAATTGATACCTACCGCTCAAGTGGAGCAGGAGGACAGCATATCAATAAAACTTCGTCTGCTATTCGTATCACACATTTTCCATCAGGGATCGTGGTACAGTGTCAGAATGAGCGTTCACAGCATATGAACAAGGACAAAGCCATGCAGATGTTAAAGGCAAAGCTGTATCTTTTAAAGCAGGAAGAGAATGCTGCAAAGGAGGCGGGCATCAGAGGCGAGGTCAAGGAAATTGGCTGGGGAAGCCAGATACGTTCGTATGTGCTTCAGCCTTACACCATGGTCAAGGATCACAGGACAGATGTGGAGACCGGTAATGCGGATGCAGTGCTCGATGGCAATATAGATATATTTATCAATGGTTATCTGAAGTGGCTTGCAACACGTTCAGAATAAGGAGGCAAATGTGGGTTTAGTTATAGCTGTGGCGATATTAGCAGTTCTGACAGCTGCCGGAGTGACCGTTTACATTAAAGTCAGACGGTTGTCTGAAAGTCTTCTTGGTACACCTGATGTCACAGAGGGCATCAATCGTATCAGGGAGAATGTCTCTACGACTCCCAAGTCGGTTTCAGGCATGACGCGCCTTATGGAGCCACAGATAAAAAGGGATTTTCCAGAGTTTGTCTGGGAACAGTTTAAGAGAATGTCAGAAAGAGTGCTTGTGTCAGCACTTTGTGCAATCACGACTGAGGATATTTACAAGCTGGACCGTGAGGCTTCTGATGAGGTAAGACAGCAGGTGCTGGTGCGTATAGACAGCAATGAAGCGGCTGGTTTTACAGAGCATTTTGACGAGATCAGGGTGCATCAGACTGAAATCTCAAACTATGTGAAAAGAGATGGAAGGTGCGTCATCAGTATACAGAGTGCGGTTGAGTATTTTTACTACAAGACTGCCTCAGGAAAGCTTATCAGTGGTGATAAAGAGTATAAAAAGCAGACCAGATACAATATGGAGCTTGTATACATACAGGATATAGATATGCTGGATAATGCAGGGATAGGCAGTGCAGTTGGCACTACATGTCCGAATTGCGGCGCTCCGGTCAGAAGTCTTGGAGCAAAGAAATGTGAATATTGTGGCTCATATGTTGAGCCAGTCAATATAAAAGTATGGAAGCTGCAGAGCTTTCATGAAGTTGATTACAACCATATCTAAGGAGGAAGAAAATGGGAATTATTAAGGCAGTAAAACAGGCAATTGGAGGCGGCTTTGCAGATACATGGCAGGAGGTTATTGAGCCGGATAATATAGGCGACCAGACAGTCTATGCCAGGGGTGTGCTGGTAAACAGGGGGCAGAATAAAAAAGGCTCTGACGATATTGTTTCAAACGGCTCTATCATTCATGTATATGACAATCAGTTTATGATACTTGTTGATGGTGGCAAGATTGTGGATTACACAGCTGAGCCGGGCTACTACAAGGTGAGCAATTCATCTATGCCATCACTTTTCAACGGACAGTTTGGGGATTCTTTAAAGGAAACCTTTGACCGTGTGAGATTTGGTGGACAGACACCACAGTCACAGAAGGTTTATTATATCAACCTTCAGGAAATCAAGGGAATCAAGTTTGGTACGAGAAATCCTATAAACTACTATGATACATTTTATAATGCGGAGCTTTTCCTTCGTGCCCATGGTACATATTCTATCAAAATTGTGAATCCGCTTCAGTTTTATGCAGAGGCTATTCCAAAGAATATGGATCATGTGGAGATTACTGATATCAATGAGCAGTATCTGTCAGAGTTTTTAGAGGCATTACAGTCTGCCATCAACCAGATGTCAGCGGATGGTACAAGAATTTCATTCGTCACAAGCAAGGCATCTGAGCTTGGAAGATATATGGCGAAGTGTCTCGATGAAAGCTGGAATCAGATGCGTGGTATGGAGGTACAAAGTGTTGGTATCGCCAGCCTTTCATATGATGAGAAGTCTCAGGAGCTCATTAACACTAGAAACGAGGGCGCAATGCTCTCAGATCCATCTATTGCACAGGGGTATATGGTCAAAAATATGTCAGAGGGTGTCAAGAATGCAGGCAGCAACAGTGGTGGAGCTATGCAGGGCTTCATGGGTGTCGGCATGGGAATGAGCACCATGGGCAATATGATGAATGGTTTTACACAGATGGCACAAAATAACAGGTCAGCCGGAATGAATGCGCCGGGAAATGGTGCAGCAGGTATGGCAGCAGGAGTGGCTTCAGGTGCCACACAGCAGGAGGAGGCGTCAGGCTGGACATGTGAGTGCGGACAGAAAAATACAGGTAAATTCTGCAGTAATTGCGGCAAGCCTATGCCACAGGAGATTACAGAGTGGACATGTGAGTGTGGACAGAAAAATACAGGTAAATTCTGCACAAACTGTGGCAAGCCATTACCTGTAAACACAGAGTGGACATGTGAGTGTGGACAAAAAAATACAGGTAAATTCTGCAGTAATTGTGGAAAACCAAGAGCATAAGATGTTGCAAAGCTGTAATCTTTGTGTTAAAATCTTTGAGTCAAGGACAAATGTCGGTGTGTGACAAACACACACCGGCCATTTTGGAGGTAACTAAATGGCGGAGAAATCAAACTACTTCGTTTTACGGGCAAAGGCTGTACCGGAGGTGCTGCTTAAAGTAGTTGAGGCAAAGAGACTGCTGGATTCGGGCAAGCTTGAATCTGTGCAGGAGGCAACAGATGCTGTTGGCATAAGCAGAAGCTCCTTTTACAAATATAAGGATGATATTTTTCCTTTTTATGAGGGGCGTAAAGGAAAGACAGTGAATCTTGTCATTCAGATGGATGACGAGCAGGGCATACTTTCCGTTGTGCTTAAGTCGGTAGCCGATGCGAAAGCAAATATTCTTACCATACACCAAAGTGTACCGGTAAATGGCATTGCGTCACTCACGTTATCTGTGGATGTATTTCCGGAGTCGGATGATGTGGATGATATGGCAAAGCAGATTGAGTCCTTAAAGGGCATACATTACGTAAAAATTTTAGCCAGGGAGTAACAAAAAGATGAAGATTGCAGTTATGGGTTACGGCACAATTGGATCAGGTGTCGTAGAAGTATTAGAAATCAACAAGGAAAAAATCGCAAAGAGAGCAGGAGAGCCAATCGAGGTCAAGTATGTGCTTGATTTAAGAGAGTTCCCGGGTACACCTATTGAGAACAAAATAGTTCATGATTATAAGGTTATTGCAGAGGACCCTGAGATCGGTATAGTTGTAGAGACAATGGGAGGCGTTGAGCCTGCATTTACATTCGTAAAGGCAATGCTTGAGGCAGGAAAACAGGTAGCAACATCAAACAAGAACCTTGTTGCCGCAAAGGGCGCTGAGCTCATTAAAGTTGCAAGGGATCATGGAGTGAACTTCCAGTTTGAGGCCAGTGTCGGTGGCGGAATCCCTATTATCAGACCACTCAACAAGTGTCTCACAGCAGACGAGATTGAGGAAATCACAGGTATCTTAAACGGAACAACCAACTACATGCTTACAAAGATGACAGAGGAAGGCGCAGACTTTGATGAGGTATTAAAGGATGCTCAGGATAAGGGCTATGCAGAGAAGGATCCTACAGCCGACATAGAGGGACATGATCCATGCAGAAAGATAGCCATTCTCACATCGCTTGTTGCAGGACAGCAGGTGGATTTCGAGGATATCCACTGTGAGGGTATCACAAAGATTACACCTGAGGATATTAAGTACGCAAAGGCAATGCACCGTGCAATCAAGCTTCTTGCTTCAAGCCGCAAGGTGGGTGACAGCTATACCTGTCTTGTTGCACCGTATATGATAGATGATACACATCCGCTCTCAGGAGTAAATGGAGTGTTCAATGGCGTATTTTTACGTGGAAATGTGCTGGGAGATGCTATGTTCTACGGCAGTGGAGCAGGAAAGCTTCCAACAGCAAGTGCTGTAGTGGCAGATGTTGTAGATATGACAAAGCATCAGAACACAAATATTTATATCGACTGGAAGCCTGAGAAGCTCACACTTGTAAGCTATGATGACAGTGTAAACAGCTTCTTTGTGAGAACTGACTCACCAAAGAGCGAGGTTGAGGCTGTATTCGGACATGTAGACTACATTGAGGATGTGGTTGACGGCGAGTATGCATTCACAACAGGCGACATGACAGAGAAGGATTTTGCCGACAAGGCATCAAAGGTAAACGTTATCAACAGAATCAGATTATAAAGGACAAAAATATGGTAAAAGGCTTATACACCGCTCACACCGGTATGGTTAATGAGATGAAGCGCATGGATGTTCTTGCGAACAACCTGGCCAATTCCGATACCTATGGATTTAAAAAAGAGGGAACCACCTCGCATTCATTTAAAAATGAACTTGCTATAAAGATAAAGGATACATCAAACTACGGACTGCACAAAAATCTGGGCAGCATGACATACGGAGTGCATCTCGGTGAGACGTATACCGACTGGGATGAGGGTAGCTTTAAGGTGACTGACAATCCTACCGACTTGGCTATCGGTGGAAAAGGCTTTTTTGCCGTTGCATTTACTGACAAATCCGGTCAGACAAGTGTAAAGTATACTAGAGACGGTGCTTTCAAGGTCAATGCTGACGGTTATCTGGTCACAGCAGACGGAGACCATGTGCTCAATGCGACAGGTGCATTGAGTGGAGATGGCGGTGAAGCAAACTGGGTAAAGGTAGACCCGAATGAAAAGTTTTCGGTAAACTCACTTGGATATATCACACAGAACAATCAGTTAGTTGGCACTATCGGCGTTGTCGATGTGGATAACTATGACTATATTGAAAAATATGGTGAAAATCTCTACAATCTGACGGCCGGGGGTAATATTATAGCTTCCGATGCCGAAATAGAACAGGGAGCCTTAGAAACTTCAAATGTCAATGTGGTCAATGAGATGGTCAATATGATTACGATACAGCGTGCATATGAAGCCGGACAGAAGGTTATTACATCTATTGATGAGACATTAGACAAGGCTGTCAACAATGTAGGAAGAGTATAAGGAGATATGCCATATGATGAGGGCGCTTTACACAGCCGCAACAGGTATGCGTGCTGAACAGACAAATGTAGATACAATTGCAAACAATCTTTCCAATGTCAATACGACAGGCTTTAAGGGTCAGAGGACAGAGTTTAAGTCTCTTTTATATCAGACGATACAGACCCGTTCTACATCCGGAAATGGTGATGCAAAGCCGGTAGGAGCGCAAGTGGGGCTTGGTACCCGTGTGGCTGCAACCACATCCACTTATACTCAGGGTCCGCTCAATTCTACGGAGAGGCCTACTGATTTTGCTTTGGAGGGCGATGGCTTTTTTGCAGTGAGAGGTACTGACAATCAGACCTATTACACGAGAAACGGTGCCTTCACATGGAGCCAGTATGGAAACGGACAGACTATACTTACTGATTCACAGGGCAATCCTGTCATGGATACAAACGGTAATATCATAGCTGTGCCGGCAGGTGTGTCTGCTGAGAAGATGAGCTTTGGAGAGGATGGCGCGGTAGGTTATATGACTGCACAGGGCAATTATATTAATCTGAATCAGCGAATTGCTGTGTATCAGTTCAATAATCCGTCAGGTCTTGAAAAGCAGTCAGGAAGCCTGCTTGCAGCAACAGCCAATTCGGGCAATCCGATGCTTGAATCTGCAAACCAAGCTCTTAAAAACAGCAAGGTTGTGACAGGATATCTTGAGAGCTCAAATGTGCAGGTAGCTGACGAGATGGTTAATCTCATTGTGGCACAGCGTGCCTACGAGCTCAATTCAAAGGCCATCACAACAGCTGATTCGATGCTTGAGACAGCAAATAATTTGAGGAGATAGTAGCATATGGATATAAGCGCAGTATCAACACTTGCAAACTCAAATAATACATCTGCGGTGGCAGACAAGCTTAAGAATAACGTAAAAAATCTGTCATCAGAATCTACAGAGGACGAGCTTAAAGATTTTGAGTCTTATTTTGTGGAGCAGGTCATAAAGGAAATGAAGGATTCCATGACACTAAAGAGTGAGGATGAGGATTCCTCTATGTCGCAGTACAAGGATATGTTCATGGATACTGTCATAGAGCAGATGAGTGATACGATAGTGGAGAAGTCCGGAGAAAACATCACACAGCAGCTTTATGAGCAGATGAAGCGCAATTACAATATTTCATAATAATTGATAATAAAAAGCCGGTTCGGCATGCTTGCATGTGGTTACCGGCTTTTTTAGTTCAAACTTAGTAATTGCAGATACGCATGCTCTAGGGTATAATATTTAAAAAATAAAACTATTCAGAGTCACAATAAAAACACACAGATACGGAGAAATTCAATTGGAAACCGAAACAGTCACAGGATACGTTGATCATATAATATACAGAAATGCAGAAAACGGGTATACAGTACTTGTTCTTGTAGTGAACGAGGAGGAGCTCACATGTGTGGGTACTTTTTCGGACATTGCTGAGGGTGAAAATATAGAGGCTCACGGTGAGTATACAGAGCATGCCACCTATGGCAGACAGTTTAAGGTAGTAAGCTTTGAAGAGAAGGAGCCGGAGGATGAGATGGCTATTGAGAGGTATCTGGGCTCAGGAGCCATACATGGTATAGGACTTGCGCTCGCAGCACGTATTGTCAGGCGATTCAAGAAGGATACCTTCCGCATCATAGAGGAAGAGCCGGAGAGGCTTGCTGAGGTAAAGGGCATTAGCCAGAGAAAGGCTATGGAGATTGCGGACCAGGTCAATGCAAAAAGAGACTTAAGGGAAGCCATGATTTTTTTGCAACAGTACGGCATCAATATGAATCTGGCTGTGAAGATATATAATAAGTATGGCGGAGAGATATACAGCGTGCTCAAGGAAAATCCGTACCGCATGGCGGATGATATCGACGGAGTTGGTTTTAAAACTGCAGATGAGATAGCGGCGCGGGTTGGCATCAAGACTGATTCTGATTTTAGAATAAAAAGCGGTATACAGTATGTTTTGCAGCAGGCTGCCATGGACGGACACACATATCTGCCGATGGAGGAGCTTACGAGGCGTGCTGTATATCTGCTCGGAGTGGAAAGCTCGCAGGTTGAGGCACATTACATGAATCTGGCCATGGACAGGAAGATTGTCATGCAGTTAAAGGATGATATAACCCAGATTTATGCTAACACCTTTTATTATATGGAGGCAAACACGGCAGCCATGCTAAAGCAGCTTGATGTGACGTATGATGTGCCGGATATCGAGATAGAGGCTGCAATCAGAAATATAGAGAAAAAGACAGAGATGGAGCTCGATGAGCACCAGGCTGAGGCGGTGAAGGAAGCAGTCAGAAATGGCCTTTTAGTCATTACCGGAGGACCCGGAACAGGAAAAACCACCACTATCAATACTATTATCAAGTATTTTGAGCTGGAGGGCATGGATATTTTTCTGGCTGCACCGACAGGCCGGGCGGCAAAACGCATGAGTGAGACGACAGGCTACGAGGCACGCACAATCCACCGTATGCTTGAGTTAAACGGCGGCATGGACACAGGAAGCACAGCTGGCTTTGAGAGAAATGAAAGGAATCCGCTCGAGACGGATGTAATCATCATAGATGAGATGTCGATGGTTGATATATCACTCATGTACTCATTGCTAAAGGCGGTTGTGGCAGGTACGAGACTCATACTTGTAGGAGATGTGAACCAGCTTCCGAGCGTGGGACCGGGCAGCGTGCTAAAGGATATTATTGATTCAGGTGCCTTCCACACGGTAAAGCTTACAAAGATTTTTCGTCAGGCGAGCACGAGCGATATTATAGTAAACGCCCACAAGATAAATAATGGAGAAGAGGTATCGTTAGATAATAAGAGCATGGATTTCTTTTTTCTAAAGAGATATGATGCCGACAAGATAATAAATGTTACATTACAGCTGATAAAGCAGAAGCTTCCTAAGTTTGTAAATGCTACAGAGTATGATATACAGGTGCTTACGCCTATGAGAAAGGGACTCCTTGGAGTGGAACGTCTAAACGGTATATTGCAGGCGTATATGAATCCGGCAGACAAGAGCAAGCGCGAAAAAGAATACAGGGGCACGATTTTCCGCGAGGGCGACAAGGTGATGCAGATAAAGAACAACTATCAGATAGAGTGGGAAATCAGGACAAAATTCGGACTTTGTGTGGATAAGGGCATGGGAATCTTCAATGGAGATACAGGTATCATTGAGGAAATCAACGATTTTGCCGAGACCATGACCATATCATTTGACGAGGGCAGAAAGGTGGAGTATCCGTTTAAGCTTTTGGAGGAGCTTGAACTTGCATACGCGGTTACTATACACAAGTCGCAGGGAAGTGAGTACCCGGCGGTCGTT
>ENA-OOYE01000255-OOYE01000255.1-human-gut-metagenome-genome-assembly--contig:-NODE-255-length-11397-cov-2.242373_pt1 | contig 11397 bp, 10 predicted proteins | sample MGYA00241697_ERZ501365 | MGnify/ENA primary metagenome ERZ501365 (study PRJEB25962, sample SAMEA2042655) | human gut metagenome | biome: human gut; feature: human-associated habitat; material: faeces... | reverse complement strand
TCTCTGTGGTCATTTCAAGAATTGCTGATGTGATTCACCGTCTCGTTCAACTCTTTCCAGGATGTTTCCAGTTCACCGAGAAAGACTTCTCCTTTTTCCGTCAACCGGTAATATTTACGGGGAGGACCTTGTGTAGACTCAATCCATTCATACCCCAAAAGGTCGTCGTTCTTCAAGCGGGTGAGCAACGGATAAAGTGTACCTTCCACCACAATCAGTCTGGCTTCTTTCAACTTCTGAATGATATCCGAAGCATAAGCCGGCTCTTTGTGAAGCAGCAGCATGATGCAATATTCAAGCATGCCCTTGCGCATTTGCGACTTTACATTGTTTACATCCATAATGGTATTTACTATTTGACAATTTACGATTTACTATTTGGCTGCACAATAGAGTAATGAGTATCCTTATTCATTCTATTGTTGTTCCTTGTATGGCACAAATATATGTATTATATCAGTACCTTGTATTGCATAGTTCTATTATTTTGCATAAATTAATATTTAAACAAGTAAAAGAAAGGAAGTCCCCTTTTTTTTGTTGTAAAAAGTTTATCTTTGTCTCTCGTTATAACCCTAAAAAGATATAAAGATCATGTTTACCATACAAAAAGCGACAACCAATGATATTCAGTTGATTAACGAGATGGCTCAGATTGTATTTCCGGCCACCTACCAGGAAATTCTTTCAAAAGAACAATTGGATTACATGATGGACTGGATGTACTCTCCGAAAAATCTGCGTAAACAAATAGAAGAAGAAGGGCACATCTATTACATAGCTTACAAAGATGGAGAAGCTGCCGGATATGTTTCCATACAGCCCGAAGGAGAACATTTATTTCATCTGCAGAAAATCTATGTACTTCCTCGTTTTCAAGGTTGCCGGTTGGGCAAAGCACTATTTGAGCAAGCCGTCAAAGCAATTAAAGAAATCCATCCCGGACCTTGCGAAATGCACTTGAATGTAAACCGTAACAATAAGGCTTTACAATTCTACCAACATTTAGGAATGGAAAAAGTTGCAGAAGGAGATTTCCATATAGGCAACGGATATTATATGAACGATTATATCATGGGACTGAAAATCTAACCCTATCTTACAAAAACAAAATGGACGAATATCATATCAACGGATTGACCATAAAAGAAAATTTGCTGCAACTGGCAGAAAATGGAAATAAAAAGTTCACCGAATCGCTGCATCCGGGAATAGAAAATGTATTGGGTATCCGCATCCCTGCCCTAAGGCGGTTAGGAGCACAAATTGCCAAAGATGACTGGGAGAGTTATCTACAGACTGCGGATACTTATTATATGGAAGAACGTATGTTGCAAGGTATGGTAATAAGCAATCTGAAAATGAAAGACATAGAAGCATATCTTTCACTGGTTGCCCGGTTTGTTACCATCATCAACAGTTGGTCTGTTTGTGACACTTTTGACTTTTACGGCAAACAACGGTTTGTTGACAAGAACAAGAAAAGGGTCTGGCTATTTTTGGAAAACTGGATGAAATCCGACAAAGAATATGAGATACGTTTCGGAGTAGTAATGGCAATGGCTCATTATATTGACGAAGAGTATATAAACAACGTATTGCAATGGATGGACCGGATCAGTCACGAAGGATATTATGTAAAGATGGCTGTAGCATGGGCTTTATCCGTATGTTATGTCAAATTTCCTCAAAAGACGGTGAACTATCTGAAGGAAAATCATTTAGATGACTTTACCTACAATAAAGCGCTACAAAAAATCATAGAATCTTATCGGGTAAGCACGGAGGACAAAGAAATCATCCGCAGCATGAAAAGAAAAAACAAATAATGTTCATTATTTACCGCAAAGAGGATTTGAATCCTTCCGAAAGAAATTCACCATTCATATTCGGAAAGATTCAAACTGCTCCAGCAGCTATTAATAATTGGGAAAAGTTATTCCTCCCAAACCAAATAAGCTGAAACCAGCCAATGATTCAATTTATTGCCATCCACCTGTTGTGCCTCAGGGATACTTACCTTAAAAGAATGTTTACCGGCCGGCAAGTCACCAATAACAGCCTCCTCAGGCATCACATCGCTACCCGGACACCAATTGGAACGGGATAAATCTGAAGAAGCCAAAGGTTCTTCAATCTCTTTTGTCGTATAACCCTTATCACCTATATATGCGGCAACTCGTGGTATCAGCCACACTCCCGTAGCCGGGTTAAAACGGCGGAAAGAAGCACAGTCGTCACGCCAAGGAATGAAATTCAACACCTCCTTGCCATCAACAGACACAATGTTTCGTTTCTCCACAAACTCATCTCCGCCACTATGCCCCCCGTGACCTGTAACAATATACTTCAAACGAACATTCTTGGCAGCTTTCGACATATCAAAATCCATCACCACATCTTTGCGTGAGAAAATATCCGGATAAGTCTGTCCGATATAATACACCGTATTCATCAAAGGCTTCACACGGCGCTCCGGCATCACGTCGCAAGTGATCTTACTCTCCTTCACGTCCAATTCCATGCTGGCCACATACCCCTCGGCAGTCCATGTATCAATATAAATTCCCACGTATGCCTCTCTCTCCAATGCCGGATAAAGATCGGTAATATCCTGCACCCAAGTCACACTCTTTTCCCATTTCGGGATATATACAGGACGTCTCTTGCTGCTCAAAGAATCATTATCCGAACTATAATACCCCACACCGAACGGGGTCATAAAACGCATCAGTTCAAGGGTAGGCACATAATCCTTACCCGGAACAATACCAATCATTTTTTCATATTTGGCACTGTCTACCGCAGGAAACGCCCTCTTGCCTTCGGCTATATTCATCAGATTGATCACCGATTCTTTGGGAAGCACAAAACAAGAGCCAGATTTATCCCAACGGTCACCATTGGAAGCTACAGTTACTTTCAGGGTAACATCCACATCTCTTTTGTAATCGGGCAAGGTTATTTTCTTTAAAATAATACGCCCGTTTACCAGACGGATCACTCCGTCAGCATTGGCAGGAGTATAATTAGGAAAAGAGTCGGGACGAAAACAAACAGGGGTCTTGTCGAATACTTGAATATGAGTATTTCCCAATGCCGGTAATTCTTTGTGATTTGCGGCATCGGCCGGCATCATAAAAGTTGCCGCCACAGCCAGTGGAGCAATAAAGGTCAGCAGGTTCATTCTTTTTAATTATAGGTTAGTAATCAAGGGTATATAAATTAATTTCACAAAAAAACTACACGGATTTACACAAATCTTCCGATCTGTATAAATCCATGTAATCTACAATAAAAAGGGGTTATTGATGCTGTTCACGCAACAAATCATTCACAGTCTTCACCGGATTAAAGGTACTCAACGGCACTTCAGCGAAAACAGTGTTCCAGTCACTCATCGCACCATTCCACAAGCCCGGAAGTTCCAATGCTTTCAGTTCTCTACCGTTCTTTGATTTATAAGAGATAAAACCTGTAGCCTTATCCACATACTTCACCAAGTCGAATTTGTTTCCTTTATAATCTCGTACCGCACACACCAAATCCACCGGATTAAAGTGAGTACCTTTCTCGAACATCTCTTTCTTGGCCGGATCATTCATGTCAATCTGAGAACTTTCCAAAATTTGCAGTGAAACAGTACCATCCGCATTATAAGCCAGGAACGGGCCGCCTCCCGGTTCACCCACATTCTTCACCATACCGCATACACGCATCGGACGGTTTAACTTCTTACGCAGATAAATAACCAAATCGGCATCTTCCAGATCCTTGATATCCGGTTTGCGGCAACATAAAGTCTGCTGTAAGAAACGAATGATCTCTTCCAGCTGCGCATGTGTATATTTACCGCCATCCAGCAATTCCAAATATTCAAATACCTGCTTCTGCAGAGTAACCAGTACCCCCGCAATCAGCTTTTTATACGTAACAGTATCCTCTTTCAAGCGATCGGGCACCACATTATCTATATTCTTGATAAAGATAACATCGGCATCCAGGTCATTCAGATTCTCAATCAGCGCGCCGTGCCCTCCCGGACGGAACAACAGTTTGCCTTTATCGCGGAAAGGTTTGTTCTCCATATCGGCAGCAACCGTATCCGTACTCGGTTTCTGTTCAGAAAATGACACATCATATTCTACTCCATACTTCTTTGCATAAACGGCAACCTTCTCTTCCACCAGCTTTGTGAACAATTCACGATGTTCCGTAGAAACGGTGAAATGCACATTCACTTTTCCGGTTCTGCCTGCCGCATACAACGCGCCTTCCACCAAATGTTCTTCCAGCGGCGTACGCACACCATCCGCATACCGATGGAATTTCAACAACCCCTTCGGTAATGCCCCATAGTTCAAGCCGGCAGCTTCCAGCAGATTGGCTACTATAGGTTTATAATCCTTCCCGGCCATCAAAGCATCAATATTCTTTCCTGTATTATCCATACAAGCCGCATTCAAGTCATTGTAGAATGCGAAGCTATGAATATGGTCGAAAAATTTCTTTTCGAAATCTGTCTTCGGAGTATTGTAATCAGCCCCCAGGAATTCGAACAAATTCTTGAACATGCGGCTGGCAGCACCAGAGGCGGGTACAAACTTCACGATGGTTTTCTCACCTTCCTTATATGTATCCCATGCTTCCAAATAATTTTTCATTTCATTTTCGGCGGGAGCCATGATTCCCTTTTCAACAGAAGCGGCCGCATCCAGCTTCAAAAATGGGAAACCCTTTTCAAAGCAAGCCAGTTGTTCTGCAATCTGCTGCTCGGAAATTCCTTTTTTCACTAATAAGTCTTTGTCTTCAGGTGTTAACATAAGTACATGATTTTATATGGTTTAAATAAATTGTTACCTTATTCTTTCACTATTAATTGCCCAAAAATACAAAAAAATGCGAGAACACTACCTAATAAATAAAGAAAAAAACTACCTTTACCCTCGAAAAGATTTCACGTGTTATGGAAGAAAAAGCATTTTTCACAGCCAAAGAGCGTGAGCAACTGTTCGCCCTCTATAAACGATTGCTGCAATTATCCGGCGACACCTTGCAGAAGGGTGATTGCCATAAGTTAAAAATACACCTCATAAAAGCAGTTGCCGAAGGTAACCTGCCACGAAATTGTTTCGGGATGAATCCTATCATCAAAGATATGCAGACCGCCGTCATCGTGGCCGAAGAAATTGGGATGAAACGGGCTTCCATCCTGGGGATCATGCTGCACGAATCGGTAAAGAACCATTTATGCACCTTAGCATCTGTACAACAGGAATATGGAGAGGATGTAGCGGGGATCATACGCGGTCTTGTGAAAATCAATGAGCTATACTCCAAAAGCCCTACCATAGAATCGGAAAATTTCCGCAACCTGCTACTCTCTTTTGCCGAAGACATGCGTGTTATTCTGATCATCATTGCAGACCGCGTGAACCTGATGAGACAGATAAAGGAGACTCCCAATATAGAAGCACGCACCCAAGTAGCCAACGAAGCTGCCTATCTGTACGCACCGCTGGCACATAAGCTGGGGCTATACAAACTGAAATCGGAACTGGAAGACCTTTCCTTGAAATATACCGAACACGACGTATATTATCATATAAAGGACAAACTGAACGAAACGAAAGCCTCCCGTGACAAATACATAGCCGCCTTTATCGAACCGATACAGCACAAGCTGGAAGAAGCAGGATTAAAGTTCCACATGAAAGGGCGTACCAAGTCCATCCATTCCATCTATCAGAAAATGAAGAAACAGAAATGTCCCTTCGAAGGAGTGTATGACTTGTTTGCCATCCGAATCATTCTGGACTCTCCCGTCGACAAGGAAAAACAAGAATGCTGGCAGGTATATTCCATTGTGACCGATATGTATATGCCCAATCCCAAACGTCTGCGCGACTGGCTCTCCGTACCCAAAAGTAACGGATACGAATCCTTACACACCACTGTAATGGGGCCTGAAGGCAAATGGGTGGAAGTACAGATACGCACCGAACGCATGGACGAGATAGCAGAACGTGGTCTGGCAGCCCACTGGCGTTACAAAGGCGTAAAAGGAGAAAGCGGTTTAGATGAATGGCTGACCTCCATCCGGGAAACACTGGAGAACGCCGACAGTGACCTGGAAGTGATGGACCAGTTCAAACTGGAATTATACGAAGACGAAGTATTCGTATTCACCCCCAAAGGTGACTTGTACAAGATGCCGAAAGGAGCGACCGTACTGGACTTTGCCTTCGCCATCCATAGCAAACTGGGTTCCAAGTGTATCGGAGCAAAGGTGAACGGAAAGAACGCACAATTAAAGCAAACGCTGAACAGCGGCGACCAAGTAGAAGTCATGACTTCAAACACCCAGACACCCAAACGCGACTGGCTGAACATCGTCACCACTTCGAAGGCAAGAACCAAAATACGCCAGGCCATCAAAGAGATAGAAGCCCGCCAGACAGAGTTCGCCAAAGAGACCATAGAACGTAAATTCAAGAACCGCAAGCTGGAATACGACGAAGCAGTGATGATGCGCCTGATAAAAAAGCTGGGATACAAAACCGTAACCGAGTTCTACCAGGACATAGCCAACGAGACAAGAGATGCGAACGACATCATCGAAAAATACCTGGAACTGAAGAAAAAGGAAACGGAAAACCGGGAAGATATTGTCTATCGCAGCGCCGAGAATTTCAGCATGCAGACAGCACAGGATGACAAGACCTTCAAAGAGGACGTGCTGGTCATTGATCAGAATTTGAAAGGACTGGACTTCAAATTAGCCAAATGCTGTAACCCTATCTATGGCGATGATGTATTCGGGTTTGTAACCATCAGCGGAGGAATCAAAATACACCGTACCGATTGCCCTAACGCACGAGAATTGCAATCACGTTTTGCCTACCGTATCGTAAAGGCACGTTGGGCTGGAAAAAGCCACGGCAAACAATACCCCATCACGCTGCGCATCGTCGGTCATGATGATATAGGAATTGTGACAAATATCACCTCCATTATCAATAAGGAAAACGATATCCTGCTCCGTTCCATCAGCATCGACTCGCACGACGGGCTGTTCAGCGGCATGATGACCGTAATGGTAGATGACACTTCAAAGCTGGAATCATTAGTAAAAAAGATAAAGACAGTAAAAGGAGTAAAACAGGTAAACAGAGGATAAACCCATCCCAAGCTTAAAAAAAAATGAATGAACTGCATAAACGACTAAAAAGCTTTACATACGCCTGGAAAGGCGTATGTAGTTTTTTAAGTAAGGAACACAATGCCTGGATACATTGCACAGCCATCATCGCCGTAACCATTGCAGGCATCCGGTTGGAAATAACACGCACCGAATGGCTTGTCATCCTCCTGTGCTTTGCAATGGTACTGGCTGCCGAAGCATTCAACACAGCCATAGAACGCCTGGTAAACCTGGTATCCCCGGACTACCATCCTGTGGCCGGAGCCGTAAAGGACATAGCAGCAGGAGCCGTACTGATTTGCGCCATATTTGCCGCCATCATAGGGTTGATAATCTTTGTCCCTTATTTTTAAAGGTGTTAATTTACCATTTATTTCACTAACAGTTAAAGACCTTTTATAAAAAAAACAGTAATTTAGCCCCGATAATTTTTAAACAGTGGAACTAATGAAGAAAATTTTGCTTTCAACATTATTGTTGATTATAGGGTTAACCACATACGCAGCCGTATGGCAATCTCAAGGAGAAGCAGAAATAACCTTTGAGAAAACAACACATAATTTCGGTTCATTTCCCGAGTCAAGCCCGAAAGTTACCTGTGTTTTCAAATTCAAAAATTCGGGAGATGGTCCCCTAGTCATCCATCAAGCGATCGCATCTTGCGGATGTACTGTTCCCCAATATCCTAAAGAGCCCATCAAACCGGGTGAAAGCGGACAGATAACAGTGACTTATAATGGAGCCGGCAAATTTCCGGGACATTTCAAGAAATCAATCACTATCCGCACAAACGGGAAAAATGAGATGACACGTCTTTATATAGAAGGTGACATGACCCCGAAAGGCACAGCTGCCGAATAGAATTCTCACATCATAAGAGAGAGGATGTATCAAAACAAAAGAAGATTCGAGTTTGATACATCCTCTTTTTATATCCGGAAAACACTGCCCCGCCTGCCTGTATGCAAGTAAAAACAAAAAAATAAGAAAAAAAGAACATTTTTCCCCAATAATAAGCCACTCTTATTCTGATTAAAATAACGTACTTTGCAGCAAATTTAAGAGAACAATGACAAACAAGCTATTATTCTTTGTCCTACTGGCCCTCTGTTTCAGTGGCTGTGACATGCTGGAAACCCATCCATACGATGTACATATTACAGGAGAAAGAGAACTGAACAACAAAAACATCCAGTTGATAGAAAACAAAATGCAAGGCAAAAAAACAATCCGCTTTGCCATGATCAGTGATACCCAACGATGGTACAACTCTACCGAGGATGTTGTAAAAGCCCTCAATGCCCGTGGTGACATAGACTTTGTCATTCACGGAGGAGACCAGTCCGACTTCGGCATCACAAAAGAATTCATATGGATGCGGGACATATTTAACAAATTCCAGATGCCCTACGTATGCCTTTTAGGCAATCACGACTGTCTGGGTACAGGTGAAGACGCATACAGGGCCATTTATGGAGATCCCAACTTCGCCTTCACAGCCGGAAATGTACGCTTTATCTGCCTCAATACCAATGCGATGGAATATGATTATTCGGAACCGGTTCCCGATTTCAACTTTATAGAAAATGAACTGAACAACCTGTCGCCTGAAATAGAAAAAACGGTATTCGCAATGCACGTAAAACCTTTTGAATTTGTATTCAACAACAATGTAGCAAAAATCTTCCAACTATACGTCAACCAGTTCCCCAAAGTCCAGTTCTGTCTTTACGGCCATGAACACAAATTCGCAGTAGATGATCTATTCAACGACGGAGTTCTGTATTTCCAATGCCCCTGCATAGACAAACGCATCTACTTATTATTCACCATTAAAGAAGATGGAACCTACGATTATGAAACAGTTGAATTTTAAAAAGATATTTCTGAACCTATTGTGGCCACTATTGCCTTTTACGGCACAAGCCCAAGAAAATAATACACTTTACTCCATCTTATCCAAAGACAGCATACTTGTCCCCTCTCCTTCCGTTCAAAACCAAGAGGAAGATATTGTAACCCAAATGCCAAACCGGCACCATAAATACGACAAGCGCGTACACCGTTACAGGCGTGCGTGGGAAGCTTTGATCCCCACCCACACCAAATTACAGTACGCCGGTGGAATGGGCCTGTTATCCTGGGGCATAGGCTGGGATTATGGAAAAAGAGGCCAATGGGAAACCGATCTTCTTTTGGGCTTCATCCCCCGCTACTCATCCAAACATTTCAAGATGACCATGACCTTGAAACAGAATTATATCCCGTGGAGTATCTGGCTGGGCAAAGACTTCTCGCTGGAACCGCTGACTACCGGAATCTATTTCAACACCGTATTCAGCGATGATTTCTGGACAAGCGAACCCGAGCGCTATCCCCGTGGATACTACGGATTTTCCACCCGTATCCGCACCCATATCTTTCTGGGACAACGCGTCCGTTTCGACGTGCCCGAAAAGTACCGGAAGTTCTCTAAAAGTATCACCGCATTCTACGAAATCAGCACATGCGATTTATACGTTGCCAGTGCGTTCAACAACAGTTATTTGAAACCCGATGACTATCTAAGACTATCATTTGGATTGAAATTTCAGATATTCTAATCAAATCATGAGGATGTTTCTCTATTTTTTCACTATTTTTGGGCATTTATTATGATAAATTTCAAAAATAATAACATAGAGAAACATGAAACAAGAAGAAGAAAAATCGGTTGGATTGCCCGATAACGCGTTCCGACCTCTGAAACCGGGGGAACAATATCACCCCATCATGTCACCAAACAAAAAATATCCCGAAGTAAACCTATGGTCTGTGCTATGGGGTATCGCCATGGCGGTATTATTCTCGGCGGCCGCAGCTTACCTGGGATTAAAAGTGGGACAGGTTTTTGAAGCCGCCATCCCTATCGCCATCATCGCCGTAGGTGTATCGGGAGCCGCCAAGCGTAAAAACGCGTTAGGTGAGAATGTCATCATCCAATCCATCGGTGCCTGTTCGGGAGTCATAGTGGCAGGAGCCATCTTCACATTGCCCGCCCTTTATATATTGCAGGACAAATACCCCGAAATGACAGTCAACTTCTTTCAGATGTTTGTCAGCTCACTGCTGGGAGGTATTCTGGGAATCCTGTTCCTCATCCCCTTCCGTAAATATTTCGTCAGCGACAAACATGGCGAATATCCCTTCCCCGAAGCCACTGCCAGTACGCAAGTGCTTGTTTCCGGCGAGAAAGGCGGAAGCCAGGCAAAGCCATTGCTTTTTGCAGGGCTAATAGGAGGTCTGTATGATTTCATTGTAGCCACATTCGGCTGGTGGAATGAAAACTTCACCACCCGCGTATGCGGCTGGGGTGAGATGGTTGCCGAAAAAGCCAAACTGGTGATGAAAATAAACACCGGTGCGGCAGTATTAGGCTTAGGCTATATTGTCGGCTTGAAATACGCGGCTATCATTTGTGCCGGTTCATTAGTGGTATGGCTGGTTATTGTTCCGGGTATGGCCCTGTTGTTCGGCGATCAAGTGCTGAATGCATGGAATCCGGCCTTGACACAAACCATTAGCGAAATGTCACCCGAACTTATATTCAAGGAATATGCCAAAAGTATCGGTATCGGTGGTATCGCCATGGCCGGTGTGATCGGTATCGTGCGCTCATGGGGCATTATAAAGAGTGCTGTGGGACTGGCCGCCAAAGAGATGGGCGGCAAGAAGGTGGAAGCAAACGTCATCCGCACGCAAAAAGACCTTTCCATGAAAGTGATCGCCTTCGGTTCCATCTTCACCATCCTGCTGATCTTACTGTTCTTCTTTTTTGATGTGATGCATGGAAATGTATTACACAGCATTGTAGCCATCCTGCTCGTAGCCGGCATTGCATTCCTGTTCACCACCGTAGCAGCCAACGCTATCGCCATAGTCGGCACTAACCCAGTATCGGGAATGACACTGATGACACTGATACTTGCCTCGGTAGTAATGGTTGCCGTTGGACTAAAAGGCGCTACCGGCATGGTTGCCGCACTGGTTATGGGTGGTGTGGTTTGTACGGCACTCTCTATGGCAGGCGGGTTCATCACAGACTTGAAAATAGGTTACTGGCTGGGCAGTACTCCTGCCAAACAGGAAACATGGAAATTCTTGGGAACCATCGTTTCTGCTGCTACAGTAGGCGGTGTAATGATTATACTGAA
>ENA-OOYE01000253-OOYE01000253.1-human-gut-metagenome-genome-assembly--contig:-NODE-253-length-11455-cov-2.351667_pt1 | contig 11455 bp, 11 predicted proteins | sample MGYA00241697_ERZ501365 | MGnify/ENA primary metagenome ERZ501365 (study PRJEB25962, sample SAMEA2042655) | human gut metagenome | biome: human gut; feature: human-associated habitat; material: faeces... | reverse complement strand
TGGAGCTGGAGGGTGTCTCTCGAACCTTTTTATAAAATTTCACAGAATATCAAATATCATGTAATCAGTTATTTATCTCTTTCTTTCATTAATCTAAATATCTCTTAATATCATTGTATATCTCATTTTTCGGGTGTATTTTTGGGTGTCATTTTCAAACACACCCAATTATGAATATTAAAAGAAATATCATTTTCGCACCGGAAAGCCGCAAAAAAGACGGTATTCCAGTCACAAAGAATGTGCCAATCCGTATGCGTGTTATCTTTGCCAGTCAGCGTATCGAATTTACTACGGGATATAGAATCGATGTAGAAAAATGGGACACAGACAAGCAACGGGTTAGAAACGGTTGTACCAACAAGCTAAAGCAAAGTGCATCCGAAATCAACGCCGAACTATTACGGCAATACACCGAAATACAGAATGTGTTCAAAGAATTCGAGGTGCAAGATGTAATACCCACCCCTGCACAAATTAAGGAAGCGTTCAACCTAAAGACAAAAGGGGAAAAGAAAGAAAACCATGAGGAAAAGCAAAAGGTTGAATTAGACTTCATGAAAGTTTTCAATGAATTTGTAGCAGAATGTAGCAAACAAAATGACTGGTCTTCCTCAACCCTCAAAAAGTTTGCAACAGTCAAAAAACACATTTATACATTTGACCCTAATACTACGTTTGACAGTTGGACGGAAAAACATTTCAATGACTATATAGAATTCTTGCGTACAGAAAAAAACATGCGCAACACTTCCATTGCCAAACAAATCAAATTCGTAAAATGGTTCTTACGTTGGAGTAATCGAAAAGGGTATCACCAAAACATGGCTTATGATAAATTCACGCCTAAAATGAAGAGTGCACCCAAAAAAGTGATATTCCTCACCCAAAATGAAATAAATAAACTAAGAACCTGCCCAATACCACCAACAAAGAAATACCTTGAAAGAGTAAGGGATGTATTGCTATTTTGCTGTTTCACCGGATTACGTCACTCCGATGTGTATAATTTGAAACGTAGTGATGTTAAAAACGGTCATATCGAAGTTATTACCATAAAGACGGCAGACAGTCTTATTATTGAATTAAATGACCACAGCAAGGCAATACTCGAAAAGTACAAAGGTGTGCCGTTCCCTAATGACAGGGCATTGCCAGTTGTAAGCAATCAAAGGATGAACGAATTTTTAAAAGAACTGGGACAACTGGCAGAAATAGATGAACCAATACGAGAAACATATTATAGAGGAAATGAACGAATAGACGAAGTTACACCTAAATACGCATTATTAAGTACTCACACCGGAAGACGAACATTTATCTGTAATGCTTTGGCACTTGGCATTCCAGTACAAGTAGTAATGAAATGGACGGGACACAGCGATTACAAAGCGATGAAGCCCTATATTGATATAGCGGATGAAATCAAAATCAACGCTATGACTAAATTTAATCTGATATAACTATGGACGAAAGAATAACATCAATGATACCCCACTACGGGAAACTCAACAAGATATATACCGAAATAATGTCCGGCGGCAGTTTCTCTTTTGAGAAGCAGCAATTCATTTCCGGCTTTTACGGAGAGTACGGGGACACGCAGACATTTGAAACCGCACTCATCAGCCTCATGCTTGAAATGGACGCCGCACACTTCTCCATATTGCTGAACAGCCTGAAACGTGAGATTGAAAGCAACATCTCGACTTACAACACCTGCAGGGAGTTTTTCGACCGTCTCGATATTGAACATATCTGCCGACAGCATGAAAGCCGTTTTGACTGGGGTATTGACAGACAGATGAAAGTCACAAACGGATATTACCGGGAACTCATGGAAGCCAACGGCTCTTTGGAAGCGGTAGGCTTCAGGGAGCATGACCGTCAGGAAGAGGAACTGCTGGAAAGAAGGTACGAACGGTGCAAGCGGGAATACGACAAGGAAAAAGCCAAACTGGATGAACTGTACAAACAGAAGGAGCAGGCAAGGCGGGAAGCCCTGCAATGCCTGAAAAACCGTTGCGGGGACATTTGCAGACTGGGCGGCTCACTATTGGCAATCCTTGAAAAATACCTGACCGACCAAAAGAAAAAGGAGGGAGAGGAAAAGGAAGCCGCCACCACACCGACAAGCCAACCCGCCTACTTCCCCATGAAACTCTTGTCAGCCGTTTACGAAAGATGCAACGGCGAGCAGTTCGAAGCCGTTTCAGAACTGGACTTCTACGCCAGCATGAACCTGCAACCGTGCGAAGGCAGACTGAAAATAAGACCGAGGGAGAAGGCGCGTGTATGCTATCTCATTTTCCTTATGGGTGAAACGCTGCCCAAGCCGGACAGAGAGAAATGGAAAGAGGATATCATGAACCTGCTGGGAATAGACGATGCATACTACAAGTCCAAATACAAGGCACCCGTTCCCCGTACCGATTTAGCCAGTGACAGCAATCAGGAATTCGCAAGGGAAATGCGGTCAATATTCCGATAGTCGGTGATATGCAACGACATTCCACGACACGACCACTTTTACCACTCAAAATAATTTCCACCACCCTTTATTATCTTCTGATATTTAGTGAGATAGCGTGACACCACAATCACGCTATCCACATCCTTACCACCCGTACCCGGAACTAACTTTGCACTGTTCGAACGAGGTAAAAAGCCCATGCGCAGGGCTTGCAGTACAAACGTTAATTTCATTCTGATATGGAAATTAGAGACCTTTTATCAAAGCCCGTATGGCAGATGACGGGTGAAGAGTTCATATTCCTGAACCGGCACGCCTTACAGGGAAGCGAAACGAAGCCAACCCAACCCGCAGCCGACAAGGAAAAGAAGTACGTGTACGGGATAGGCGGCATAGCCCGGCTGTTCGGGTGCAGCATACCCACAGCAAACCGCATCAAGAAAAGCGGGAGGATAAACAGAGCCATTACGCAGATAGGACGCAAAATCATCGTCGATGCGGACATGGCGCTTGAACTGGCAGGACGCAAAAGCGGGGGACGCAGATAGGGAGGTGCGGTATGGACAACAAGGAAAGAAACATCACGCCCGAAGAGGCGGTAATCCTATGGCAAGCCTCACGGCTCGACCTTTCGGAAGACTACGAGAAGGCACCCGAAATCCTGAAAGTGCGGGGCTCCGTCATCGGCACGCTGGGGAATTTCAGCGCGTCAATCGGGAAAGCCAAGAGCAAGAAGACGTTCAACGTCTCCGCAATCGTGGCGGCTGCGCTGAAAAACGGGACGGTACTAAGCTACACGGCTGAACTGCCCGAAAACAAGCGGAAAATACTCTATGTGGACACCGAGCAAAGCACCTACCACTGCGCAAAGGTGGCAAAGCGGATATTGCGCATGGCGGGACTGCCCGCAGACAGAAACCATGAAGACCTTGAATTCCTCGTCCTAAGGAAATACACGCCCGAAGAGCGCATAGCAATCGTGAGGGAGGCAATCTACCGCACCGAGAATATCGGGCTGGTAGTCATTGACGGAATACGGGACATGGTGCACGATATCAACAACCCCGGTGAGTCCACAACGGTAATCTCCTATCTGATGACATGGACGGGGGAAAGGGACATCCACATCCATACTGTCCTGCACCAGAACAAGGGGGACGAGAACGCAAGGGGGCACATCGGAACCGAGCTAAGCAACAAGGCGGAAACCGTGCTGCTCGTGGAAAAGGACGAAAAGGATACGGATGTAAGCACGGTACGGGCGGCACATATCCGGGCAATGGACTTCGAGGCATTTGCTTTCCGCATCAATGAAGAGGCGTTGCCCGAATTGCTGGACGGGTACAAGTTTCAGAAGAAAGAGCCGGGCAGACCGAAAAAAGAGAAGTTCGATGCTTATCGGGACATCACCGAACATCAGCACCGCATTGCCTTGGAAGCGGCTTTCACGCTGAAAGACGAATACGGCTATCAAGAACTTGCGGAAGCCTTGAAAAGTGCCTATGCTTCTGTCGGTGTGCCGCTTAGTGACAACAAGGTGGTCAGTCTGATTACCACATTGAAAAATAAGCGGATGATAGTGCAGGAGAACGGTAAGAAGTACAGGTTCATGCCCGATTTCCACTATTAGCCGCGTACCGAAACCACTTTACTTTATTTCCGGTGCCTATATATTGGGAATAAAGCGAAGCGGTTCGGAACACCGACAAAGCACTTCACTTTATTACCGTACCCTATATATACGGCAGTAAAGTAAAGCGGTTATAGACCGTATTCTGTAAAGATGTACGGGCGAAAAGAAAAAAACATATTCATCCAAAAACAAAAAACGAATGACAATAACCGATGTAAAGCAGATACGCATTTCCGACTATCTGCACAGTTTGGGGTACAACCCCGTAAAACAACAGGGCGGTAACCTTTGGTACAAGTCGCCTTTCAGACAGGAGAGCGAACCATCTTTCAAGGTGAACACAGAACTGAACCTCTGGTACGATTTTGGCGCAGGCAAGGGCGGCAATATCATCGCACTGGCGCAGGAGCTTTACGCTTCCGATGATTTGCGCTGCCTTTTGGAAAAGATAGCGGAGCAAGCGCCCCATGTGCGACTCGTGTCTTTCTCTTTTGGGCAGCAGTCCTCTTCACAGCCGAGCTTCCAACAGTTGGAAGTCCGTGACCTTGCCCATCCTGCATTGCTCCGTTACCTACAAGGGCGAGGTATCAATATCGAACTGGCAAAAAGAGAATGCAAGGAACTCCATTTCACGCACAACGGCAAACCTTACTTCGCCATCGGCTTCCCGAATGTGGCTGGCGGCTACGAGGTGCGCAACTCCTTTTTCAAAGGCTGCATCGCACCGAAAGACATCACCCACATACGGCAGGAACAGACGAAGGAGACCTGCTATCTCTTCGAGGGCTTCATGGACTACCTCTCCTTCCTCACCCTGCGGCTGGAAAGGTGTCCCGACCGCCCCGAACTTGACGGGCAGGACTACATCGTGCTGAACTCTACTTCCAACCTTTCCAAAGCAATCCACCCACTGGGCGATTACGAACGCATCCATTGTTTCCTTGACAACGACAAGGCGGGAATGGAAGCCGTTCAGGAACTGCGGGAGGAATACGGGCTGCGCATACGGGACGCATCGCACATATACGGAGGCTACAACGACCTGAACGACTTCCTTTGTAGTAAACGGTCAGGACAAGCGGAACGGTGGCAGGAGAAGCCGGAACCAGAGAAAAGGCAACGGCAGGCAAGGCAACCGGAGAGGAAAGGCAAAGGCATCGGGATGTAACCGCACATGCCAACGGAAGGCTTTAAAAAAGCCATAGCTCATTAGGGCTTTTTCTTCACGCAATGCACGCATCGCTAAAAAAGCCCCAATGAGCAAAAGGGACGCCGCCCCTTTTGAAACCCCGTGAGCCATGCGGCATGGAAGCAAGGCAGGGGAAGTATTAACCGAAAAATGTATTACAGTTATGGGATATGCAGTTTTGCATTTGGAAAAGGCAAAAGGTGCGGACGGCGCAATGTCCACGCACATAGAGCGCACCGTACACCCGAAGAATGCGGACAGAACGCGAACGCACCTGAACCGGGAACTGGTACAGTTCCCCGAAGGGGTAAGGAACCGTACGCAGGCGATAGCGCACCGGATAGAGACGGCAGGCATCAAACGCAAGATAGGTACCAACCAGGTAAGGGCAATCCGGGTGCTGCTCACCGGAAGCAACAAGGACATGAAGCAAATGGAAGCGGACGGGAGGCTTGACGGCTGGTGCAGCGACAACCTGAAATGGCTCCGGGAAACATACGGCGAGCGGAACCTCGTGTCGGCAGTCCTGCACATGGACGAGAAGACGCCGCACATACACGCCACCATTGTACCGATAGTGACCGGGGAGCGCAGGAAAGCCAGACAAGACGAACAGAACGGGAAGAAGAAGTACAGAAAGAAGAACACGCAGGATGTGCGGCTGTGCGCCGATGACGTCATGGCAAGGCACAAGCTGAAACACTATCAGGACACCTATGCACAAGCCATGAGCAAATACGGCTTGCAAAGAGGAATAGACGGTTCACTGGCAAAACACATCTCCACCATGCAATACTACAAGGAACTGGTAGAGCAACAGGACAGCCTGCAGGAGAACATAGAAACCCTGCTGGGGCTGGAAGAGGAAGCGCAGAAGAAGCTGAAAAAGGTCAAGGGGGAAATCAACGTGCAGAAGATGAAGGGTGCGGCGGTGAACGCAACCACAGCCATAGCGGACGGGGTGAGTTCTCTTTTGGGCGGCAGCAAGGTCAAGAGGCTGGAAGCGGAGAATGAGGGTTTGAAGCAGGATATAGCCAATCTGCAAAGACAAGTACAAGCCGAACAGAGGGAGCAGACAAAAATGGAGAACCGCCACAACAGCGAGATAAACAAGATAGACCGGAGCTACCAGCAAAAAATCAGGGAATACGACAACAGACTGGAACAGATAGACACCTATTTCCCTATCGTGAAGGAATTGTTGCCCATAGCCGAACAATGCCGGGAAGTGGGGTTCACCGAGGAACTGACAAGGCGAATCGTCAGCCTGCAGCCCGTAGGGTTCAAGGGCAGGCTCTATTCAAAGGAGCACAAGGAAAAGTTCAGGACGGAGCACTCAACGGCAAGCGTAGAGAGAAATCCACAGGAGAAAGGAAAGTTCCAGCTGTGCATTGACGGAATGCCAATACTTGAATGGTTCAGAATGAAGTTTCAGGAACTCAAAGAAAAACTGAGTGTAAGCAACACCTCAAAAGAAGAGAATAAGCCGAAAAGAGGATTGAGATTGTAAAACGTAATATGTAATAAAATAAAAAAATAAGAGGCTTTGGTTTCATTTATTCGGCTGTTTTTCGTATTTTTGTATTGGATTGAGTATGCTCTTTCCAAGACATATTAGAATTTTTAGAAGCGTTATGCTTATCTTGTAGATGAAAACGTAGGAAATTTTCAAAGAGTACAAGGATAGCATAGTGGTTCTCACGCTATAGGCGTGGGCTGCTATATCCATATCTGTACTCAAGGTATTTTCCTACGACCTTCATCTAAGACGTGGCATGCAGACCCACGCTTCTTTTTGTATAACTCTGCTTAGTGGGGTCTCAGGCGGCTATATATGAAACCAACAACATGATTTCACAAGATGAATTTTCTTTATTTGACCCTCAAAAAATGAGAGCTTCAGTCTTACCTGACAAACCCGGTAACTATATCATAGTATTACGTAGTACGTCCTCATTGCCCATAAAAGTGCAAATTTCCACCACTCCTATACTAACCTCTTTTGATTACAAAAAAGAGAAATACAATGTCGTGTATGTAGGCAAAAGCAGTAAAAGTCTGCGTATTCGTGACTACAAACAACATTTCACTGGCACTGCCGGAAATTCCACAATTCGCAAATCATTAGGATGTTTATTGGGATTCAAACTGATTCCAAGAGACATAAACTCTCCCCAAAACGGAAAAACTACATTTGGTGAATTTGACGAGCGTACACTGACCGAATGGATGAAAGACAACCTGCTACTTTTTTATTATGCAAATAATGATTATGCAAATGTTGAAAAAGAATTGATTCGCATATATAATCCCCCGCTTAACTTGCAAGGAAATTTCAATAAAACTAATCTTGATTTCCGTAAGGAGCTTTCTGCGCTTCGTTCATGCACTTCGGCGAAACAAGCCCCAATACCAAATAACCAATTAAAACTAAATACCTATCCACAACAATTGCAATGCAGCAATTGTGGTATAAATCTAACAATTGATGAAGGGTTAAAAAATGAGAAGTACATTAAATGCCTTTCTTGTGGTTGTATTATTCAAAATCCCATCTACATACAAAATAAAAAAAATAAAGAACGCCGACAATGGATAGCGGTATTGATTTTTCTTGTTGTGGTTATAATTTTCAATATTTCAAGTAGAGAATACAGCACTTCTTCAAAGGGTAACAATAGAATCGAAAACTACGGGAGCAACAAAGGACCATCTCAAACAAAAGCTATGGCAGGAGTAAGGGTCTATCTTAAACGGCATTATCTTAAAGACCCTGACAGTTATGAAGGAATAAGTTGGGAAGCCTTTGGTATATATAATAAAGACAATAATACTTATTTTGCTCTTCATAAATATAGGGCTAAAAACAGTTATGGCGGTTACGTGGTGGAAGAGAAACTTTTTGTATTGGATTCTGACGGGAATGTTATAAAAGTTGTAGATGACATGAATGAAGTCATTAATGGTTATTGATATAAACAATGAACAAACAATGAAGTTATGAAGGAGCAAAATGCTGAAAGACTTTCTGAATATGAGAAAGCCCAAATAGAGTTTGCAAAAGGTAAAGCGGAGTTTCTACAAGGATGTGGCGGTTGCCTGATGATCCCAATCATCATTATCATTCTACTTTGTATAGTAATTTTAATAGGTCTAATTGCTTCTCCTTTTATGGATTAATCAAAAAATTTAATTCTAACTTAAATAATATGGCATTATGAAAAAAATTATTACTTCTATTTTCATTTTGATGTTTTATCTTGGTTGTTCACCATCACAGAAGGATGTACTGTTTGCAAACGCTTCCGATGAACAAATCATAGAATGGGGTAAACAATACGTAGTCCATTCCATTGAGGATAGTTTAAAAGAAGGAGAAAGTTACAAAATAATGGAATGGATTTTGGCAGAAAAAAAGACAAGTATTCCCGTTGAGGTATGGCAAATGGATAATACATATAAAAAAGATTCAATATCAGGATGCGTCAAGCTATTAGATACACGAGGTATTTTTGATGAACTCGCATTTATAGGAAATGGTGATAGCGCATTTGTAGCCTTCGCTGTTGCATATACAATAGATGAAAAGAATGGGAATAGTTCATTCTTAGAAAAAGTTTTTACCCTCGATAAAAGTGGTAAAGTGTTGGATTGTAGCGATTACCTCAGCCCTTCTCAAAAGAGAAAACAAATAGAAGAAAATTTTAACAGAGCTTTGGAACAAATGGGTCCTATTCTGATTCAGACGGTAAAGGAAGGTGCAGCTATGGCTGGTAAAGATACAAGCAATGTAACAAGTATAACGATTAATGGAAAGACATATTCCGAATAATTTATAATATTACGTATTATGAAGACAAATGAACGTATTTTAAGAATCAACAGTGTTTTGCAAAATCATTTTATAAAACATCCTCAAAGCGGAATGGTTCTTGCAAAAGAGTTTATGCCTCTTTTCATAAAGAATGGCATTTTCAATAAAGATTATAGGGAAGGTTTGCCCATTCGAAAAGTTCTGAGAGCTTTGGATACTGAAAATTCATTGGACAAAATCCCCTATGTTCATGCCGAAAGGAAATCTAAAATAACCAATTGGTATTTTCGTCCTTTGCTTTTATCGCTTGTGATATTTATGGGTATGCTTTCGAGTTGTTCATTTAAGTCAAATACCGATTTCCCTGAAGTGACCCATGTAGCTTTCCAAAAAGAAAAACATGGGAAATGGGGCATGGTTGGAGTTAATGGAAACATCTTGTTTGAAAACAAATTTGATAAAAGACCGTCTTATGCAGTAAATGGAGTGTTTAGAATTCAGGATTATGATACAAATCAATATCTTTACTATTCCGCAACTCCAACTCCTAAATTGATAGGAACTCCAAAAGGTTATAAGCAAGGAGGCATATGTAGCGAAGGAATAATTCCTGTTGTTTCTGCAGATGAACGTATTCACTATCTAACAGAAACGGGAGAAACTGCTTTTTATTTGCTTCCGTATCAGGGGAAAGAATTCTTATGTGTATCTCCGTTCTTTACGGAGCAACGTGCTTGGTTTCGGTTAGAAAATCGTAAATGCGGATATATAGATCCACAAGGCAATGTTGTGATAGAACCTATTTATGATAACGCTTTCCCTTTCCATGAAGGAAAAGCTATTGTATATAACAAAGAAGCTGACAAATGGTTAGTTATCGACCCCAATGGAAAAGAGTTATTTGAAGCCAGTTCCAATGGGTACCAACAATATTCATACACCTTTTTTGAAAACGGATATTGTTTAATAGAAAACTTCTTACTCAATGAAAAAGGCGAAAAAGCACAGAGATTCCCTTCTAACATTTACAGTATTTCACCTTTCATTGACAATGTTGCCTTATTTCAAGACAGTAAAACTGGATTATGGGGACAACTTAACATAGAAGGAGAAAGTATCGGAGAACCTAAATATTCGCGAGCTTTAGGCATTATAGACGATTGGATATATGTTGCTGATACAATTGCCAATTTAAGAGATGAATGGGACAATCAATATATGAATGTATATGCAATAAACTCTAAAGGTGAAATTAAAAATAAAATAGAAAACGTTTCATGTTTTTATCCATTATCCCAATATGCTATAATGGCAGAAAATGAGAAATATTACTTTGCTGACAAAAAAGGGAATCCGATAGACAACAACTCTTATTACAAAATTTCAGTTCCCCCATTTACAGATGCTCCCAGTTATTCACCCTTTTGGTCTTCTTTAATAGCACCTCATTCCATGTCTGATTATGATGCTTGGGGAGTTGCTACCGATTATATAGATGAAAAGAAAACATTGGCATCAATATTCGATAAGCTAACATCCGACGGCATTGACAGCTTAAAAATTGGTCAAACTATTTCAAGAATTATGGATTTATATAATATAAAGCAAATGCCAACAAAAGGAATGGTTGACTTACATAATAGAGATTGGGGTATAAATCAAGTCTTTGCGACATATTCCGTTGGTATTCTTCATGAATGTAAGTGTGCAATTGTGATTAAAGTAAAGATTAATGTGAGTGCTTCTCCGATAGGTGATAATCCAAAGAAATTGTTTGATGCTATACCACAATATCTTACAGAAACTTTGGGATTAAAAAGGGAAGATGAAACCCTTTATCGATCTGAAGATGCTTGTTATGATATTGTTTATTATGAAGGAGAGGATTCATTCTTTTTAATGTCTAAAGCGATAACAGAGAAATAGTTAAGAAACATTCATATAAATCGAACACTTAAAAATATTCCCGTACAGAACATCAAATTCTGTACGGGAATACTTTTATACATAAAAAATAATTATCTAAGTATCGTGGACCTGGGGAGAATCGAACTCCCGTCCAAACGAGGAAACCATATGCTTTCTACATGCTTATCTTTGCCTAAAATTTTCGAACATAAGCAAGACCAAAGCCACCAACTTATACCTTATCCTCTAAGATTTCGTAAGAGCTACGAGGAGAAACTCAAACTATTCCCGATTTTGCTGTGCCACTTTATCAAACGCTTCGGAACAAGAGCTTTTGAGTGACATCTCGTTTCTACCACTTTGGCGGAAATAAAGCTAATCTACTATACTTCGATTAAGCAGCGAGAGCATAATTTTCGTTGCCAGATAAAATTTTGA
>ENA-OOYE01000243-OOYE01000243.1-human-gut-metagenome-genome-assembly--contig:-NODE-243-length-11725-cov-2.160326_pt1 | contig 11725 bp, 9 predicted proteins | sample MGYA00241697_ERZ501365 | MGnify/ENA primary metagenome ERZ501365 (study PRJEB25962, sample SAMEA2042655) | human gut metagenome | biome: human gut; feature: human-associated habitat; material: faeces... | reverse complement strand
CACAGCATTCCCTTTTCTTACTTTTAGGCATCTTTCATTTACTTCAAAACTTCTCCGCTTTCGCTGAAAAGTACAGTGCTTTCAGTTCCCTCTTTATCAGTTAAAACAACCTTGTAAGTTTTAGTTCCATCTTCGTTTGCTTCTACGGCAGCTTCTTTGATAGTAGATTCTGCATAGTTCTTTGTGATAGCTTCCTGCACGGCAGCCGGAAGATCTTTCACTTCAATAGGGGTAAAATCATTTATCATAGTTATGGTCACAGAGTCCACCATAAAGTTGTCGGCGAATGCTACTGATGTTCCTAATCCCATTACCAATGCTACTGCAACAAATAACTTTTTCATAATTGTAGGTTTTTACTGTTAATACTATGTTGTTTTGTTTTCTCTGATAACAGAATGACAATATCTGTGCCAGAAAATAGATTGAATCTTTAAAATATTGATAATTAATGGATTACTCTTAGTGGAGGATGAAAGGAACATGGGGATAAGTGTGGAACATGGGGAATGCTTTGTGGAATTATTCCACATATCCGGCGGGAAGATGAGTTTATATGCTGTAAGGCTGTGCCCGATAGGAACAGTAGGGACAACAGCCTTACGGTACAGTAGCTTCTTGTTGGTAAAGTTATTGAATATCGTACAGTTTCAATTTGTTATATAAAGTCTTCCGGTCTATGCCTAATAAGATGGCGGCTTTACTTTTATTGTTTCCTGTCTGCTTCAATGCCTCAAGGATACGTTTCTTTTCCGCCGCTTCATCATGCAGGCTGAACGTCTGCGGACTGGCGGACATTACAGGTTCCTGCAACTCATAACCTAATTCGGCAAGGGTGATAAAGTTGCTCTGTGCCAACAGGGTGGCACGTTTTACTATATTCTTCAGTTGCCGGAGATTTCCGGGCCATGAATACGTTTGTAAAGCTTGGCTGGCAGCGGCGTCAAACCCTATCAGCTGGCGGTCCAGTTCCCTGTTTGCCTGGTCCAAAAAGAAATTGGCGAATAGCAGGATATCTTCTTGCCGTTCTTTTAATGCCGGCATACGAAGGGTAAATTCATTGATACGGTGGTAAAGATCTTCGCGGAAGTTTCCTTTTTCAATGGCTTGTTGCAGGTTCTCGTTGGTAGCGCTGACCAGCCGCACATCTACCTCTATTTCTTTATTGGAGCCGACCGGACGGATGCGTCTTTCCTGCAAAGCACGGAGCAACTGTATTTGTACTTCATAACTTAAGTTGCCTATTTCATCCAGAAACAAAGTACCTCCGTTGGCTTCTACGAATGCTCCTGTTTTGTCGTTTAACGCCCCTGTGAAGGAGCCTTTTACATGACCGAAGAATTCCGAAGCGGCCAATTCTTTGGGGATAGAACCGCAGTCTATGGCAATGAACGGTTTGTCGGCCCGTTTGCTTAGCTGATGAATACGGTGCGCCACATACTCTTTACCTGTTCCGCTGGCACCGTTTATCAGTACGGACATGGGGGTGGGAGCTACCAGACCTACATAATTGTAGAGTTGGCGCGCCGCCTCGCTTTCCCCCTCCAGGAAATTAGAGGGAGGAACGGTTGCACTATGGGGAACGGCTTTGCTCTTGGATGCTTTGGGCGTGACTGTGTTCTTTTCTATTCCTGCCGGTGTAGGTAAAGCTTTGTTTTGCAATGCCTCATTAATTTTCTTCAGCAACTCATCCGGTTGTACCGGTTTTGAAATGTAATCACTGGCTCCATGTTTTATGGCCTGTACAGCGCTTTGGATGTCAGCATAGCCTGTCATGATGATGAGTGGGATGTTGTATTTCTGTTCTTTCATCCATGAAAGCAAGAAGATACCATCTTGATCGGGCAGGCGCAGATCAGACAAGACAAGATCGTATGGTTGTGCGTCCAGTTGTTTGCGTGCGCGCGCATTACTGCTTGCTGTATCAACCGAAAATCCTTTTTTACCCAGCCAGGTTTTCAACATGGTGGCAAAAGTCAAGTCATCTTCTACTATCAGAATGGAATGTGGCATCTTTATGTGTTTTTTATTCGTACAAAAATAAACTTTTTTCACGGTGTGCCGAAACACGGACTCTATTTCTAATACCTTTTAACTTAACAGGGTTTAATTCTTCATTCTTCATCCGGAATTTCAATCTGTTTTTGTGCTTCGTCAATTACTTTTTCTATTTCTTTTACTATAAAGTTTGTTTTCTCTATCGCTTCTTCACTGATTTCAGCCGTCCCTCGTCTTTGTTCCATCCATGTCAGTGCAGGAATGCAACGGGTGGCTCCCAGCATGGTGAACAGCGGCAACAGTTTATGAGCTATTGCCGTGATGCCTTCCATATTCCTTTTCGCCAACGCTTCTTCCATATACTCTCGGTTCTTTTTTGTTTCGCTGATGAAGGTGCGGAGTATTTCTGCGGCTGCTTCCGGATCATCTTCCGAGAAGGCGGTCAGGGCAGAGAAATCCAACGTTTCTTGTTGGGGATGGTTTTCTTTGGCCGGTGCTGTGTGAGGAGCCGGATTTCCTGCGGCGGATACGTCCTTTCCTGTGGCCTGGAAGATGGCTGTAAACAATTCGTTTATGGTGAAAGGTTTGTGCAGGCAACCGGCAAAGCCATGTGAACGGAAATAATTTTCGTCCATATCGCTACGGGCGGTCAGCGCGATCACCGGCAGGGTTTGCACCCATGATGTGTCCAGCGTGCGGATGGCTTTCAATAAATCGAATCCGTTCATGGCAGGCATCTGTATGTCGGTGAGCAGGGCGTCGAAGCGCTTGTCTTTCAATTTGTTGAGAAGCTCTTCGGGATGATGGCAGCAGGTCACAGTCACTCCGGGGCGTTCCAGCATGGCGGTGGTAAGCTGTAACTGTATGCGGTCATCGTCAATTAAAATCAGGTGGATCGGCTCACTGTCTTTGCGGGGAGTGTCTATTTGCCGGATTCCGGTTGCGTCAGGGGAAGCAGGAGTATGTTCCGCTTCCGGTCCGGAGGGATTTTTATCCGGATGGGAAGGCCCCTCAGGCAAAGGCAGATATACATGGAATCGGCTGCCTTTCCCTTGTTCGCTTTCTATCTTGATATCTCCTTCGAGCAGAAGCACCAGTTTACGGGTGATGGCCAGTCCCAAGCCGAATCCTTCTTGTCCTTGTGCGTTGTGGAGCCGGGTGAATTCCTGAAAGATACGTTGTTGCTCTTCTTGGCTGATACCACATCCTGTGTCACTGATACTGAAATGCAGTTGGCCGTTTTCCAACGCTGCTTGCAGAGTGATGCTTCCTTCTTTGGTGAATTTCAGTGCATTGGATAGCAGATTCTCTGCTATCTGGCGGATACGGAACGGGTCTCCTATGTATACGCGGTTTAATGATTCGTTGCAATGATAGTTCAGTTCCAGCTGTTTGGAGTCCGCCATCGGTTTGAAGCTGATATAAATGGTGTCGAACAGTTGGTGGGGGTTGAATGATACCCGGTTGATGTCCATTTTATGTGCGTCCAGCCGGTGGTAATCCAGCAGGGATTTGACTAGGCTGAGCAGGTGATTGGCTGAACTTTGCATATTGTTCAGATAGAAACGCTGGCGTTCTTCGGTAGTGATCCGTTCCAGCAGGTCGGTATAGCCCAAGATGGAACCCACGGGGGCCTTGATATCGTGTGTGATAGTCAGCATCAGTTTTTCACGCGCCACCAGCAAGTCTTCGGCACGGCGTTTGGCTTTTTCCAGTTCTCGGCGGTAGTGGTTGCTGCGAGTGATGTCCCTCCATATCAGGACCAGGAAGAAAATAGCCAGAACCACGGCGACAATGGCGATTCCTGCCACTGTGCGGATAGAGCTTTGGCGGATGTATTCCTCTTGTATATGTTTGTTTTGTGCCAGAGCCTGCTCTTCTTCCTCTATGGTACTTAATAGCTGATTGACTTTCTGACTCAGTTTCAAGCCACTGAGGCGCAGGGACTGGGTGCGGCGATTCACCATTTCCATCCGTTCCTGATGGGTGTCGGTCACCCGGCTCTGTATGTCTTTCAGCATGGTGACCACCGTGTCTGCCGGGCTGTATGCTTCGGTCAGCGTATCGGTATATTCTTCCTGAATCACATTGCTGACTTGTGTGGAATCCGCTTTCCCGGGTGCGAACACTTCTCCCAGTCGTTTGAAGAAGCTTTTGGGCTTTTTGCGGATAACGTATGAATTGGTGTGTGTGATTACTTTTTTGCGCACGTGGGGAAGGCTGAGTAAAGAGTCTTGCTCGGCAATCAGTTCGTCGATATGCTGTTTGTAAATTTTATCTGTTCCGCCGTCCTGAATTGCTTTTAGCAGGTTGCGCATATTCCGTTCTTTATCCATGAAAAGCATTCCCACCGTATCCAGCCGTGCCAGTTGTATGCTGTCGGTCAGCAGTGTGCGCAGGGAGTCCAGCGCTGTGTTGGCCTGTTTCATGGCACGTTTGTATCGGTAGTACTGTCCTAGTTGTCCTGTACTGAGTGATTGTCCGATAACTTCCGCCTGATAAAGCTGGCCGATAATCTGATTGGTGACATGGCGCCGTTGGCTCAGGATGGCTTCATCATCGCTGGTTCCGGTCAGTGACTTCATCTCCTGATAAATATATCCGATGGATATAAAGAGCAGTGCAGTCAGCAGGATATAGCCGAATGCAACTTTCAGCTTGGTGGAACGGTTGGGCAGGCTCATGGTGGTTTTATTTTAATTTCGTATCACGGTTAAAGCGTAGGTAATAGAGTATTCCGGCTGTAGTCAGTCCGAAAGGAAATGCCATCCATATTCCTATAATTCCCCAGTCCATGATGAAACCGAAGAAATAGCCGGCCGGCAGGGAGATAAGGAAATAAGCGATGAATGCGATATACATCATGGGTTTCACATCTGCGATTCCACGAAGGGCATTGGCGAAATTTATTTGTAATCCGTCACCAAACTGGTAGATGATGAACGGAATGATAAGTTGTGCTACCATCACGCTGACCGCCGGACTGTCACTGAACCATCCTCCCAGTTCGTTACGCAGCAGGAAGATGGGCAGGGCTCCTATTAGTGCGATGAACAGCATGATATGGAATCCGGCGTATGCCGAGCGCCGGACGTTTATCCGGTCATTCTGTCCGCGGAAGTTGCTAACCCGCACAGCAACGGCTGCTCCCATGCCATAATACATCATAAAGCAGATTTGGGAAATGGCGAGCATCACTTGGTGGGCTGCCAGAGCGGTAGTCCCGATCCATCCCACCATAATGGCGCTGAGGCTGAACGAAGCGGTTTCCATCCCCATCTGCATGGCAATGGGCCATCCCAGTTTGTTCAGGTGCAGGAAGTCTGCCCGGTTGAGCGCATTGTGTAGAAATCCTTCTTTATAAATATGATAACGCCGGGTACAGAAAAAAATGACGGCGAACACGACCACCATCATGATACGGGAGGCCAATGTGGAAATTCCCGCTCCCAGCAATCCCATTTCGGGCATTCCCAGTTTACCGTAAATCAGGATGTAGTTGCCGATGATGTTCATCACATTTCCTGCCAATAAGATCCACATGGAAACGCGGGTGTCGGTTATGCCATCGGCAAATTGCTTGAAACCGTTGAAAAGCAGTACAAACAACAAGGATATCAGTAAAACGATGAAGTAGGGACGCATTAAAGGCAGCAGTTCTTCGGGTTGCCCCAGCCGGTGGATATTCAGATAGAGTATCCACATGATGAGTGTGAGCAATACTGCCAGCAGTGTATTGGCAAACAGGCTGTTCTTCAGCATCCGTCCCACTACATGGGTTTCTCCCCGTCCGAACAGGCTCCCCACGATAGGGGTCAGCCCGTATGAGAATCCGGTAGCGAAAATAATGGCCAAAGTAAACATATTGTTGACAAAACTGGCGGCGGCTAATTCATTCGTGCTGTGATGGCCTATCATTAATGTATCGGCAAAACCCAGAATGATGACACCTATCTGGCCGATAACGATAGGGATACCTAAAGTGAAAAGTGCTTTGTAATGTTGCATGGTTAATAAATTGCTAATGTGCCAATATGCCAATATGCTAATTTGCCAACTAGCTGCGCTGTATTCCGCATGGCGCATTGGCAAATTAGCATATTATCAGGTCGGCAAATTACTTTTATAGTAGAGTGTGGAACAATTTTCCCGCACAAATGTTTTTTGTGCCGCTTCTTTTATCTGTCCGGCAGTGACCGAGCGATACTTGTTTACTTCATTGTTAATATCCTCCGCTTTGCCGGTCAGTTCAAAATAAGCCAGATTGGTAGCCACATTCAGGTAATTCAGGTTATTGAATATCTGTTCGCTTTCATAGCGGTTCTTTACTTTTTCCAGCTCGTCCTCGTCCACACTTTCTTCCGTCAATGCCTTCAGTTCCTGCCATACGGCTGTTTCGGCAGCTTCCAGCGTGACGCCTGGGGCGGGTTTGCCGGTGATATGGAACAATCCCTCGTCAATGCTGCCCGAGATATAGGCGTCGATGCTGTTGAATACCTGTTTCTTTTGCACCAGATGCTGCACCAGGCGGCAGGAACGTCCGCTACTTAGCAAGTCGCTCAGCATATCAAAAGCATAATAGTCGGGATGGCGTCGTTCACAGATATGGAATGCCATAAAGAGCGCGTCTACAGGCACGTTCCGCTCCACTGTCAGCCGGCGTTCCTCCGTTTGCCGGGGTTCTGCCGGCAGTGAGCGGGGGGGTACGTTGCGGCGCGGGATAGGGCCGAACCACTTTTCGGCCAGTGCCACTGTCTCTTCAAAAGTAATATGTCCCGTTACAGCCAGAATGGCATTGTCCGGTGCATAATATTTAAAGAAAAAAGCTTTTACCTCTTCAAGGGTGGCATTGGCTATGTGGCTGATTTCTTTGCCGATGGTAGGCCACTGGTACGGATGCACCTTATAAGCCAGGGCACGTAGCAGATGCGAGGCGTCTCCGTATGGCTGGTTCAGGTTTCGCTGTTTGAACTCTTCGATTACTACTTGCCGTTGCACTTCCAGACTGCGCGGGTTAAAGTCGAGAGACAACATACGGTCACTCTCCAGCCAGAATCCGGTTTCCACATTCTGACGGGGGAGGGTGATGTAATAATTGGTTATGTCATTATTTGTCCATGCGTTATTCTCGCCTCCGGCATTTTGTACCGGAGTGTCATAGTCGGGCACATGGACAGAGCCTCCGAACATCAGGTGTTCAAACAGATGGGCGAATCCGGTATGGTCAGGATCTTCATCGCGTGCGCCCACATCGTACAGCAGGTTCAGTGCCACCATCTGGGTTGTATTGTCCTCATTGTGTATCACACGCAGCCCGTTAGACAAGGTGTATCGGTTAATGTTAATCATCTGAGTCGCAAATTACTGAATACTGGCCTTGAGAATCCGGATATTCTCTACAGGGCGGTCTGCGCGGTTCGTTTTTGCTATTTCAATATTCTCCACTACTTCCATGCCTTCGGTTACTTCACCGAATACGGTATAAGAACCGTCCAGGTGGGGAGCGCCGCCTACGGTGCTGTATGCTTTGATCTGTTCGGGGGTGAAGCGGAATTTCTCTTCTTTGTCCGCCAGTTCACGGGCTTGGGCTTCCAGTGTGTCCTGCAATTCCAGTAATCCGGCATTGTCGCCCGCCTTGCGCATCTTGTATATTTCCTTCATGTGCTGGCGTGCTAGACTGTCGAACAGGGCCTCTTCGTGCTGTTCGTTTATTTTGTTCTCCATGCCCAGCAGTTGCGGTTCGGTGAACTTGCGTCCGGTAACAATATAGAACTGGCAACCCGATGAAGCCTTTTCGGGGTTCACATCATCACCCTGGCGTGCTGCCGCCAATACTCCTTTCTTGTGGAAGAATTTCGGATTGAATTCGGCGGGAATGGTGTAACCCACATCACCGCTGCCCAGCATGGCGGTATCCGATGCGTTTTTGCTGTCCGGATCGCCGGCCTGGATCATGAATTGTTTGATAACCCGGTGGAACAACGTACTGTCATATACTCCCTCTTTTACCAGTTTGATAAAGTTATCACGATGTTTCGGTGTTTCATTATACAGGGCCACTGTGATATTCCCCATGGTGGTTTCCAGTTTCACTAGGGTACGCTTTTCATTTTCCATATGATGATTCGTTTGTTTTTTCGAGCCGGCGCTGCATGCAGTCAATGCGATGAAGGCCAGGCATATTAGTAAAATTTTGTTTGAAATCATGAGCTGTTTTTTTATTTATCGGACAAATATAACAAAACTCGCTCACATACGGATGGATTTCGCAGGAATAATGCAAACTGTTGGAAATAAAGGGAGATATGCAGGTTTACTCTATATTCATCCATTGAGGGGTTTTGACCTGTTCAGCAGGAGTTAAGAGAATAATGGCTACTTATCCATTGCCGATTTGAGGTTGCAAAGGAACGGGAAAAGACCTTTTCCTCTCCTTGTTTATTATTTTCATTCAAAAATCAATAGGAATGGTATTACTTACGAATGATGCGGTTAATGAATAGCCAGCTCCCGAATATCTGAAGCAGCATGCCCGGAATACCAATCCGGAAATCCTGTGCGGCAAGCCAGGAATCTCCTTTCGTCGCCCATTCTCCCAGCGTCCCGACAAGCTGATAGGCCAAGACGACCCCAAGGAGCAGTCCGGGCGAAGCTTTCCTGAAATGCGAAGCCGCATACCCGGCAACCACAGCCAACAGAACGGATTTGAGAAAGATGGCGGGGCAGTACAGCCATAGCAAGCATCCCGAACAGTCTATTTCAGTTCGACAAGTTCGTACTTCTGACTTCCCATACCGAGCTGTTCGGCATAGTCGAGTGTATGCATCCCGTGGCGCGAGTCGATACGTTCGATCAGGTGAATTTTACCGTGGTCTTCGGAGGAGCGTACCAGATCGGTGCAGGCCCGGTCAAGCGCTACCGGGTCAAGCGAGGCAAGGATACCGATGTCGCCCATCCGCGGATCTTCAGGCGAGGAGTCACAGTCGCAGTCCACCGAAAGATTGTTGGCCACACTGATGTAGAGAATCTTATCGCCGCAATGGTCCGTGACGGCTTTGGCGGCCTCGGCCATCGACTCCAAAAAGTTATCCTGTTCGGGAAGGTTACCCCAGACTTTGCTTACGTCCTTGGTCGTGCCTGCCGAATGAATCCACGCCTTGCCGCCCGACGAGGCGATGCCGATGGAGATATTCTTGATTGCGCCGCCGAAACCACCCATCGCATGACCTTTGAAATGCGACAGCACAACCGTAAAATCGTAATTCAAGTAGTTCTTGCCCACGAAATCCTCTTTCAGGTGCTTGCCGCCTTTTACCGGCAGGGACACTTCGCCGTCGGCATCCATGATGTCCACTTTCGCAATCGCCGTAAAACCGTGGTCGGCAGCAGCCTTGAGGTGTGCCTCCGTATTGGCACGTCCGCCACCATAGGCCGTATTGCACTCCACGATTGTGCCGTTCATTTTCCGTACAAGTGGTGCAATGAGTGTCGGCTGGAGAAAATTATGTCCGCCCGGTTCGCCGGTGGAGAGTTTTACCGCAACCTTTCCTTCGGCTTTACGACCGAGAGCCTCGTAGATCTTCACAAGATTTTCCGGGGTAATTTCCTTGATAAGATAGACCTTTGGGAGTTCAGATGCGCTATCCGATGTCTTGTCCTGTGCCTGTACATATCCTGTTCCTATGGTCAAAAATACCATTGCAGCCATTATCATGCTCATTATCTTTTTCATATATACTGTAATTTATCAATTAAAAGTTCAGATTTATACCTGCCATCACCGTAGCTCTCGGCATCGGGTATCCGGCATTGATTTCGTAACGCTGTGCCAGCAGGTTTTCTCCGCGTGCCCAGATGTCGAGCCATGGGGTGGCACGGAATTGTCCGCGCAGATTCCATAAGACAAAATCCTCGGTTGTAGCCGGATCTGTCGAGGTGTAAAGTCCGGCGATGTACTGTATGCCCGTCGATACCGACCAGTGTCCTTGCGTGAAGTTTGCTCCGGCATAGAGCTTATGTTCGGGAGCGGCAATCACGGGATTCTCCATGTGCAGGTAGCTGTAATTGGCATCCACCGACCAACTCTTATTGAAACGGTAAGCGACCTGTGCTTCGACGCCTGCATTGTCTATCTCTCCCGAATTCTGGTTCAGCATACCGCTTCCGCTCGGATTGGGCAGGGTCATAATCAGGTTCTTGCCATCGATATAGAAGAGATTGATGCCATACGACAGGCTTCCACCCAACAGTCTTTGCGAGAAGGCTATCTCGTAGTTCCACATAGATTCCGGCGTCAAGTCGGGATTCTGCGGCGGGAACATGTACATCTCACGGAGAATCGGGTAACGGAAACCTTTGGAGGCAGAAGCCTTCAGTTCGATGGTATGAGGCAGGTGGAATGCCAATCCGGCCTGCGGCACCCATTCTGTTCCGACACGGGAATGATGATCAACGCGCAATCCTGCGTTGAACGTGAGCCACTTCCCGACATCCTGCCGGAAGTCCACATAGCCTGCCACCTCGTTTTCATGCTTATCCACCAAATCGCTACGTGTTCCCGCGTCTTCTCCGCTCACATATTCGCTCCATGCCTCGCCACCGTAACGGAACCAGTCGAAGCCTACGGTGATGCGGTTATCCTTGAAGAACCGGGCGCTCTGATACCATGAGATACCCATCATGTCGTCATACGAGTTGAAGCGGTCATCCTGCGGACCTTCCCCTGCGGAAGGCGTATAGCCGTCGTTAATCCAATGGTCGCCCCAGTTGTAGAAGAAACTCAACGCACCGGAAGTCTTCCCGTATTCATTTTCGACGGCAAAAGAGGTCATGCGCAAAGCACATTATTTGGTAGATAAAGGAATTATTGATCCGACTAATATGATTGGAGATTATGTTTCTACTCAGCTTTCTTTGGGTGAAGGGTTAAAAGCTGGTGCCGTTGGATGTATTGTTGATAAAGAGGGTAATGTGTATGCAACACTTGCTTTTGCGCCAGGTGGAACCGTAGGGGTACCTCTCATGACTGGATATGGATTCCTCAGTGACAAGAGCGATGGTTATATAAATTCTATTAGTGGACTTAGTGGTAGTTTTTCCGCAATAGGTGGAGTGGGGGGGAACTGTCGGAGTTTCTGGTGCTAGTATTATTGGTGAGATTAATGCAAGTGGATCCGTAGGTGTTTCGTTATCATTTGCATATACCTGGTATATAGGAAATATTTACCAATGAGGTAATAATGATGAATATAAAACAAATAAAATCGGTATTAATAAAAATATGGGCTATAGTTTTTCTTGTTTTATTTAGTACATGGCTTATTGGAGGTTGTATATACAATAGTATAGGAAAGGAAAGTATACAGGAAGATATACAACAGTTAAAACAAGAGTTATATTCCATAAAGCCTATACAAAACTATTTTGTCAAAAATGTGGCATTGGCAAATAGAAGAGCTATTATTGCAAAATCTTTGCGAGCTAATATTTTGCCAATTACTACTGAATATACATCGGAGCTTACTTTGTATGAATTTGAAAGATATTTTATTAGGAATGGATGGGATATAGTAGAATATCGAAAAAGACCTTCCTTACATATAAAAGCCAGTAATGAAAAATATGTAGTAACGTTGGATTTGATTTCCTCGATGAATGATGAGTGGAGAATACAAATTGGATATAATAATTTTTTTGAAAAATATAATTTATGATTGTGATGAAATAT
>ENA-OOYE01000227-OOYE01000227.1-human-gut-metagenome-genome-assembly--contig:-NODE-227-length-12364-cov-1.447721_pt1 | contig 12364 bp, 9 predicted proteins | sample MGYA00241697_ERZ501365 | MGnify/ENA primary metagenome ERZ501365 (study PRJEB25962, sample SAMEA2042655) | human gut metagenome | biome: human gut; feature: human-associated habitat; material: faeces... | reverse complement strand
AGCATTCCGAAGTTCCGCCGGATGTGTACCGAGATTATCCGGGATTTCGATGCGGTTCCGGTACTGGATATCAAGAAGCCCCGTGTCGGCGTGGTCGGTGAGATTCTGGTGAAATTCTCTCCTGCAGGCAACAATCATCTGGTAGAGCTGCTGGAGAGCGAAGGTGCGGAGGCTGTAGTACCAGACCTGATCGACTTCATGCTGTACTGCTTCTACAACCAGATCTACAAAGCAGAACACTTAGGTACCAGCAAGAAGACTGCAAAGATTTCCGCGCTGGGTATCTGGGCCATCGAACATATCCTCCGCGGCTCTGCCGTGAAGGCTTTTGAAGAAAGTAAGCATTTTGATCCGCCTACCAACATTTACAAGATCGTCTCCTATGCGGAACCGATCGTATCCATCGGCAACCAGACCGGTGAGGGATGGTTCCTGACCGGTGAGATGGTGGAACTGATCAAGGAAGGCGTACCGAACATCGTATGTCCCCAGCCCTTCGGCTGCCTGCCCAACCACATCGTGGGCAAGGGTATGGTGAATAAGGGCGTTATCAAGGCTCTGCGGAAGGCATATCCTTCCTCCAACATCGTAGCCATCGACTACGATCCCGGTGCCAGCGAAGTCAACCAGCTCAACCGAATCAAACTCATGCTCTCCACCGCCCAGAAGAATCTGAAGAAGGGCGAAGGAAGCGCGGAATAAAACATTTATAGTCTGAAACCACTGCCCGCGGCAAGGGATTCCATTGGAATTCCATGCCGTGGGTGTTTTGTATTCAGATCTCTTTTCCCAAACAAACATCTTCTCAAAATCTCCCCTGTCATGTTATAATACACTCAGATATGCTTGTACCTTCAAAAGTGCCCGCTCTATTGCTTATCTGCATGTCCCACAATGTTCATTTATCTCCATTTTCGCTAAAAGCTGTTTTCCGGCTATTTTAGTACAAAATTTCTCATATTTTTTCTTTTTTTGTATCTATTTTACCCTTTTTCTTTATTTTGATACAATCATCCCTTTTTCCACTTGAAAATTAGACTTTTTTGTATTTTTTTCTGGTATTTTATCCTATTTACACCAAACCATTTTGAAAGGAGTTTTTTATGATTCAGAATTTAGACACTCGCCTTAATAAATTACAGACACAATGTGACTACCTACGCCGCAAAATTTCCGCCTTTCCAGAAGGAGAATTATCCATTCAAAAAAATGGATCTTACCAACGCTGGATTATCAGAAAAGAGGAACAATCTGTATATTGTCCTAAATCAAATCGTTCTCTTGCAGAGATTATGGCCTTGAAAAAATACTACTCTCTTCTGCTACTGGAAGCCGAAGAAGAATTTTCTCTGCTAAGTTCCTATAAGAAAATTTCATCCTCACAAAGCCGCTCCAGGAAATTATCCTCCTCTGACCTTCTAGAGGAATCTTCACCATATTATGAATTGCTGCAAAGTCATTTTGCGAAGGACAAGCTTCCGGTATCGATGCAGAAATGGTGTGCGGAAAGCTATGAAACAAACAGTTCTCACCCGGAAAATCTAATTCATACTACACTGGCGGGACATAAAGTCCGTTCCAAATCCGAGGTTATCATCGCCAATCTTCTGTACACAAATCATATTCCATATCGTTACGAGGCAGCTCTGGCCTTAAATGAGTTGACAGTCTATCCTGATTTCACGATCCTGCATCCCACCACGCAGCAGTTCTTCTACTGGGAACACTTCGGGATGATGGACAAGAACAATTATTGTGATGCTGCCTGCAACAAACTCAAGTCTTACTGCTACAACGGAATCTTTCCGTCCATGCAGCTGATCACCACTTACGAGACCGGCAAGGTTCCCATTCGTTCAGAACAGGTACAGCAGATTATCACGCAGTACTTTTTATGATATGATGAAGCAAAATCACTTGCTTGCAAGTGTGATTTTGCGAAATGCATTGAGTGAGCTATGCTCACGATATAAGATGCCAAATGGCGAGATGGAGGAAAAGATGGATAAGTTTATCGTGAATATCATTCACCGTCCGGAGATGGTTCCCGAGTATGCGGAAAAAGTAACCGGACACGGCAAAGAAGAGGATCTGGGCAGAAAAGCACTGTTAACAGAATCTCTGGATATTTTCAAGTTTCAGCAGGAAACTGCACACAAGAATGGTTTGAAGACTACCATTCAGATGACCTATGCTTCCCTGTTCAATGACGAAGCGGTAGCACTGGCTAAGGCAGATCACGAGAAGTACGGTGATGAGATCGCACTGTCTCTGTTAGGACTGCCCTGCACAGAGTTCCGTGAGAAGTACAAGACCAAGGATTTCTGTATCTGGATGTTCTCCATGGAAGACAAAAAGTCTATCGTGGATGATGTATTCGGCAAGTTCCATGAAAAGTTCGGATTCTATCCCGAATCCACCGGATCTTACTACATGGATGCAGATCTGACCAATTATATCAAAGCAACCTATCCTACCGTAAAATGTGCGGTAGCAACCTGTTGGGAGGAAGGCCCCAAGGCATATCATACCTGCAACAACTCCTGGTATACCTTCATGGATGGCGGCCCCTGGGCACCTTGGATCCCTTCCAAGCAGAATACCCATGCACCTGCAGCCAACGAAGCTGAGGACAGCGGTGTAGTAGCAATCCCTCACCTGTCCAGAGACCTGCTGGCATGCTATGACGGCAATGGCTCCAACTTCGGAACCCATCCTCAGAACGTATTGCGTGGTATGATCTATGACACCAAGACCTGGGAGTATCCTTATCTGTACAACCTGATCGATCAGTATCGTTCCCTGGAGAAGTACAACAACGGATACGCATACAACATGATGTTCGTAGGTCCTGGCTGGATGAACAAGATGGGACGCTGGGAGCAGCCATATGAGCTTCTCTTAAAGTCATACACAGACGGCTGTAATTACTATGGCAAGTTAAAGAAAGAGGGTAAACTCATCGACATGACAATGTCAGAGTTCGCTGATTACTTCAGAGAGAAGAAGGGGGTCAACGCAGGTAACTACAATGAGCCTGAGTGTGCACCATGGAGAGATATCCTTTACGGCTCAGACAAGCAGCTCTTCTGGTACTGTGACCCATACATGAGAGCATGCGTAAACATGGATCAGGGTGGAGCAATCGTAGACCTTCGTCCATACGTTGCAAAGCTTGAGTGGCCGGTAGGAATCGGAACAAAGCATGTACAGGATGCATCTTATCCATTCCTTATTCAGGAGAAATACAGAGCAGGATACTTTACACACTATGCAGGAGCTGGAACAGTAAGAAGTGCCAAGCTTTCACACAACGGTGAGGAGGTTGACCTGTGTCTCTGTCCTACACACAGCCATTTTTCAGAGGAAGTTATTGATGGCAAGAAGACAAGAATCCTTACACTTGATCCTGTAGATATTGAGTTTTATGATGTTAAGCTTACTCTTCAGACAAAGGAATACTTTGAGGAGGGCTCATCAAACATCAAGATTGAGCGTAATATCCTTAGCATGAGTGATCCAAATGCAGAGGTTTATCTCGATGAGTACATCACAGCATGCTACGGAACAACAGAGTATCCTGAGGATATGACAGGCATCACACTTACATGTGAGGGAGAAAACCCACAGAGCATCAATTATGAGTACAAGTGTCGTGATGCAAAGCTTGACGGAGCAACTGCAGTAAGCGCAGTAATTCCTGCAATTCAGACAAAGGTTTCACTCACACCATCTGCAAAGGCAGAGGGATACATTGAGGAAGGATATGCATTCTCTCCAATGTTCAAGCTTGGTTACAAGAAACAGATTAAAGACAAGGAGGTATTTGCAACATGGCTCAACTTGGAAAAGGCAAATTAAATTACAGATGTCCTTTATGTTTTATGAGGGATCTTGATATTGATATGTTCTATAATAAGGAAACAGGTATTTATAGCTGCATCCGCTGTCAGTTCAGAGGTACAGAGGAAGAGGTACTTCAGGGCAACGAGGATGTCCGCAAGAAGTACAAGGCTATGTACAAGAGATTCGACAAGTTCGATTTTGATTAAAGTAGTGATTAGTACGCTGCTGCTATAATAGCATCAGCGTATTTTGCATTTCGCTACAAAGGAGAGTATATATGGCGAAAAGAAAAAAAGACACGATGGAATTCAGATTCTATGAGTTGCCACAGGGAGAGTCGGCACTCGTACTGTGCGGAGAATCCTGGAAGAGAGTGTATGGTCATGAGGAATTTCACCTGCATTTCCATAATCTGCTTGAAATCGGCATCTGCCGCGAGGGAGATGGAAATATGTATCTGGATGAGGATATTTACCAGTATCATGACGGCGATATCACATTTATACCTGAGAATTTTCCACATGTTACAGTCAGCTATGGTGAGGTGGTGAATTTCTGGGAGTACATTTTTATTGACATACATTCTGTGATAGAAGAGATGTTCCCAAACAATACGGCATTCCAGAATGAGGCAGTTACGACTATATCAAAAAAAGCGTTTATGACTAACGTATATCAGAGCCCGGCTATGGCTGAGTATATAAATGCCATAATCAGGGAAACCCGTGAACATAAGATTTATTGCCAAAGGACGGTAAAGCTCCTTGTGCAGGGAATTGTAATAGAGCTGTTGCGTAGGTATGATGAGCTTCCGGAGGAGGATAATAATATCGTAAAGGGTACCAATATGTCACAGATAGCCACAGCACTTGACTACATGAATAAGCATTACAGCGAATCGATAAAGGCAGGGGAGCTTTCGGAACTATGCAACATGAGCGAGACTCATTTCAGGAGACTGTTTGAATCATACATCAATATGCCGCCTATGGAGTATCTGAATCTGATAAGAGTACAGAAGGCGTGCGAGCTTATGAAAAAAACAAATGAGCCTATGGAGCTTATTGCACAAAAGTGTGGATTCACAACCCAGTCAACTTTTAACCGTAATTTCCGCAAATTTTTGGACACTTCGCCATATCAGTGGAAGATAAATCCTGAAAATTATGAGCATAAACTGTTGAATTTTAGGATATCTGCACTAAAGGGATGGTAGAAAATACATGTTTTCGTATAATTTTGTACATTTATGATTGAATATGCATATAATTGTGTGGAATTTGTTAACACAGAAACAACGTATATGGTTATAATGACTATGTAATTAAGAAACGGACAAATATTCATAGTCAAAATGCCCAATTAAAATAATGTGATTATGAATGAATTGTAAACGGAGTATTGCAAAAACATCATTTTTATCAGGGAGGAAGAAAAAGGAAAAAGAAAGTAGTTTCATTATTACTCGTAACAACAATGGTTGCCTCACTTGCAGCCGGATGTGGAGATTCATCTTCATCAGGAGATGGCACAGAAAAGACAGGCAAGAAGGTAGAGACCGTAGATGACGGTCATACACTTACAGCATGGGCCTGGGATGCAAACTTCAATATCCCGGCACTCAAAGCAGCAGCAGAGGATTACAAGAAAAATGTAGATCCTGATTTTGTACTCAATATTGAGGAACAGTCACAGTCATCTGATATTGAGACAGCAATTACAACAGCAGGTTCAGCAGGAGATTACAGTACACTTCCTGACATCGTATTATTTCAGGATCACTACTTCCGGCAGTACCATACAAATTATCCTGATGCATGGGTATCAGCAAATGATGCAGATGTTAAGTGGGATGATTTCAGCCAGGAGAAATTATCATTCTCTACAATCGACGGAGAGCACTTTGGATTCCCTGTTGATAACGGAACAGTTATCTTTGCTTACAGAACAGATCTTCTTGAGCAGGCAGGATACACAATCGATGATATGACAGGTATTTCTTGGAAGGATTTCATCGAGGTAGGTAAGAAAGTATACGAGAAGACAGGAAAATACTTACTTTGCATGGACGGCGACGGAAATGATTTATTCTACATGATGCTTCAGGCAGAGGGTGAGTCACAGTTTAAGGATGGCAAGCCAAACTTTGTAGACAACGCTAAATTAAAAGAAATCATGCAGGTACTTAAGGATATGATCGACAACAATGTTCTTTACCTTGCAAATAACTGGTCAGATTACACAGATCAGGCTGTCCAGGGAGACATGGTTGCAGGCGTTATGAACGGAAACTGGATCATTCCTACAATCGAGAAGGTTACAGACAACAGTGGAAAGTGGGAGATTACATCTCTTCCAACACTTGAGGGTGGTGAAGGCTATGCATCAAACGGTGGTTCTTCACTTTACATCACAAGCAACTGCAAGCAGACAGACCTTGCTAAGAAATTCTTAGCATATACATTCGGTGGCGGATCTTATACAGACAAGGGTGTATCTGAGACATATGACAATGCTCTTAAGAATGGTGGTGTTATCACTACATATACACCTGCAGGCAAGTCTGAGGTTTACAACGAGGGCGTTGAGTACTTCAACAACCAGCCAATTTACGCTAAGATCGTTGAGATGGGTGCAAATGTTAAGACAATCGAGCAGAGCGATTTCCATTACGATGCACGTAAGAAGCTTGCTACAGCACTTATCAATATTACTCAGAACGGTGCAGATATCGATTCAGAGATAAAGACAGCAGAGGATGACCTTAAATTCACAATGGGACTTTAATCTGTTAGCTTGATGGCAAATGTACAGGGAGCCATTAAATGGCTCCCTGTTTTTTCTCAAAGACTTATAGTTAGGAGGCCTTTATAGTGAAGAATAAGAAAAAAGGAATGAGCATAACAGGTAAACAAAGGGCTGCCGGCTGGATTTATCTGGCTCCGGCTACAATACTCATTTTCATAATGAGCTTCTGGCCTATAATCCAGGCTGTTATTACATCATTTAAAACAGGTTCAAGTGCAAATATGCAGTGGGCTAATCCATTTGCCTACAATTACACAAGAATGTTTCAGGATGCGGTTTTCAAGAGATCTATCGGAAACACATTCCTATATTTAATTATCGAAGTTCCAATCATGCTTGTACTGGCAATTTTACTGGCACAGTTACTTAATAACAAGCATCTTAAATTTAAAGGACTTTTCCGTACATGTGTATTTTTACCATGTGCAACATCACTCGTATCATATGCATTGATTTTTAAATCGCTTTTTGCAACACAGGGACTTATCAATACAATCCTTGTTAAACTTGGAATATTAGAGAGCAACTTTAACTTCCTCGGTACAGGCTGGAGCGCTAAGATTATTATCATAGTAGCTCTTATCTGGAGATGGACAGGATATAATATGGTGTTCTTTTTAGCTGGTCTGCAGAATATCGAGTATTCTGTTTACGAGGCGGCAAAGATAGATGGAGCGAGCGGCTGGAGGACCTTCTGGTCTATCACGGTTCCTCTTCTTAGACCTACAATTGTTATGACAACCATCATGTCAATAAACGGTACATTACAGCTCTTCGATGAGTCTGTAAACCTGACAAAGGGTGGACCTGCAAATGCGACAATCACCATGTCACATTATATCTATAACGGCTCGTTTGGTGAAGGTGTTGCAAACTTTGGATATGCATCAGCAATGTCTGTTATCGTATTCATCATGGTTGCTGTACTGGCATTTATCAATCTGAAAGTAGGTGACAAGCGTGACTAAGAAAAAACATGGATCATCAATACAAAAAAGGCTTATACCTTCATACATTTTTCTTGTAATAGTTTCGTTCATCTCAGTATTTCCATTTTTCTGGATGATATCGGCAGCGACCAACAAGTCTATTGACGTTGCAAGAGGTAGAATTGCATTTGGTGGCTATGCCCTTGAGAACTTAAAGAAACTGTTTGCATCACAGAACGTTGCACTTGGAATGAAAAACTCACTTATCAATGCAACAGTTCAGACAATTATAGCACTGCTTGTCTGCTCACTTGCCGGTTACGGCTTTGAGCTCTATCATGACAAGGCAAAGGATAAGCTGTTCTCAGTTTTACTTCTTGCCATGATGATTCCGCAGGTAGCTACACTTATTCCTCTGTTCAAGATGATGTCAAAGCTCGGCTTTATAAATACGGTATGGGGCTTCATGCTCCCGGCTATTTCAACGCCGTTCCTTATCATGATGTTCAGACAGAATTCGAGAAACTTCCCAGTCGATATAATGGAGGCGGCACGAATTGACGGACTCAGTGAGATTGGTATTTTCTTCAAGATGTATATGCCTGTACAGAAATCAACATATGCAGCAGCTGCAGTTATCACATTCATGAATGCATGGAACTCATACCTGTGGCCAAAGGTAATCCTTAATAAGCCAGATGCTATCACAATGCCAATGCTTATTGCAAACCTCGCAGCAGGATATACAGTAGATTACGGTGTACTGATGATGGGCGTTCTTTTCTGCTCCATCCCTACAATGGTCGTATTCTTTGTACTCCAGAAGCAGTTTGCAGAGGGAATTACAGGATCTGTTAAATAAAAGTAAAATAATATTGTTAAAAATCAAGAAGGCAAATAATGTTTATTATTTGCCTTCGTCTTATAAGAGGGCTTTGTGTTTAAAACAGACATGTATCAAATAATAAATACAGTAGATAGGAGTGTATAAAATATGAGTAATTTTGATTCAAATATCATTAAGAATCCGGAAATATTTGAGCAGAACAGACTTGCGGCTCATTCGGATCATGTGTGCTATAAAAATGAACTGGAGAAAATTAAAGGAAAATCAAGCCTGAGATATGATATGAACGGCTTATGGAAGTTTGCATATGCAAAGAATCAGTCCCTGGCTCCTTGTGGCTTTGAGGCAGCTGATTATGACTGCAAAAACTGGGATGAAATCAGGGTTCCGGCACATATCCAGATGGAAGGCTATGACGTGCCAATCTATACGAATACCACATATCCGTGGGAGGCTGATGAGTCTATAAAGCCGGGCGAGGTACCTGAGATTTTTAATCCGGTTGCAAGCTATGTGAAGTATTTCACAATTCCTGAGAATATGAAGAACAAGAGGGTGTGTATTTCGTTCCAGGGAGTGGAGAGCGGTTTTGCACTCTGGCTGAATGGACACTATGTCGGCTACAGTGAGGACACATTTGATCCGTCTGATTTCGAGCTGACTGATTATATTGTCGAGGGTGAGAACAAGCTTGCGGTCAGGGTATGGAAATGGACATCAAGCAGCTGGTGTGAGGATCAGGATTTTTACAGATTTTCAGGCATTTTCAGAGATGTATTTTTGTATGCTGTTCCTTGTGCACATGTGGAGGATCTGTCAGTTGTTCCTACACTTAATGATACCTTTGACGAGGGCACACTTAGTGTGTCAATAAAGGCAGATGGTGATGGTATTGCAAGTGTAAAGCTTTATGAGCTGGGCGATTTGTCTGTGGAAAAATATGACAGGGCTAAGCTTTTACTGGAAGAGTTTGATATAGAGCTTAGGAATAAGGAAATTTGCGAGGGCTCATGTAATGTGAAAAATCCTCTGTTATGGAGCGCTGAAAAGCCGAATCTGTATGAGGTTAAAATTATAGTTAAAGATACGCATGGAAATGAGACCGAGTTTATCAGCCAGCTGGCGGGCTTCAGACGATTTGAGATGGTAGACGGACTCATGAAGCTAAACGGTAAGCGTATTGTATTTAAGGGTGTAAACCGCCATGAGTTCAGCTCAATAACAGGCCGTGTGCCAAACCGTGATGAGGTGATAAAGGATATTGTCACAATGAAAAAGAACAATATCAATGCTATAAGAACAAGCCATTATCCTGATGATTCCATGCTCTATGAGCTTTGCGATATTTATGGAATCTATATGATAGCGGAGAACAATCTTGAGAGTCATGGCACATGGGAGGCATATAATAAGGGCTATGTTGACCTTGACTTTGTTGTGCCAAAGGACAAGCCACAGTGGAGAGAAATGATGCTCGACCGTGCCAACTCATGCTATCAGAGAGATAAAAATCATCCGGCAATCCTTATCTGGTCATGCGGCAATGAGTCGTTTGGCGGCAAGACAATATATGAGATGTCACAGCTTTTCAGACAGCTTGATAAGCATCGTCTGGTGCATTATGAGGGAGTATTTAACGATAGAAGCTATAATGACACAAGCGACATGGAAAGCCAGATGTATACTCCGGTTGCAGGCATTGAAAAATTCCTGGCAGAGCATCCTGAGAAACCGTTTATATGCTGCGAATATACACATGCAATGGGAAATTCCTGCGGTGCTATGCACAAATATACAGAGCTTACAGACCGCGAGCCTAGATATCAGGGCGGATTTATCTGGGATTATATTGACCAGTCAATCTATAAAAAGGACAGATACGGCAAGTGGTTCCTCACATATGGTGGAGATTTCGGCGACAGGCCTACTGATGGTGATTTCAGCGGAAACGGCATCTGCTACGGCGGAGAGAGAGAGGCTTCTCCAAAGATGCAGGAGGTGAAGTTCAATTATCAGAATATCTCGGTTGATTTTGACAGCGACTACATCTTTACAGTCACAAACAAAAATCTCTTTGTAAATACATCGGTTTTTGATGCTTTTGCCATTCTTCTTGCAGACGGTGAGGAGGTTTACAGGACAAAGCTTCAGATATCTGTTCCACCGATGGATAGGGCAAGCTATGAGGTGCCGGTGACTCTTAAAAATTCCATGATAGATGTGGAAAAAGAGTACTGTATTGTCGTATCATTTGTATTGAAGGAAAACACCATCTGGGAAAAGGCAGGATATGAGATTGCATTCGGACAGCATATGATAAAGAAGCCTGTAAGTGAGTATTCATGCGACAAATCAGTTGAGCTTGTTGTTGGAAACGGAAATATCCTTGTAAGAGGTGAGAACTTTAAGGCACTTTTCTCAAGAATGAATCTGGGAATGGTTTCATATGTATACGGTGGCGTCGAGATGCTTCCAAATACTATCCCACTGCCGAATTTCTGGAGAACACCTACCAACAATGATTCCGGCAACATGATGCCACAGCGCTATGCACAGTGGAAGATTGCCAGCATGTATGTGACCACCAGACAGGATCAGCGCTTTGCAGATACATCACCAAGGGTAGAAAAAAATGATAACAATATCGCCATCACATATACTTATTTCATGCCTACCACACCGCAGAGCTCATGCGAGGTGACATACAGAGTTTTTGGTGATGGAACAATAGAGACAACTCTGTCATATGACCCTGTAAAGGAACTTGGCGATATGCCGGAGTTTGGCATGATGTTCAAGCTGGATGCCGATTATGATACAGTGAAATGGTACGGACTCGGACCACAGGAGACATACGAGGACAGACAGCATGGCGGAAAGTATGGTGTATACGAGAATAAAGTGGCAGACAATGTCGCAGAGTATCTCGTTCCGCAGGAGAGCGGCAACAAGTGCAGAGTAAGATATGCAAAGGTAATGGATAAGAAGGGCAGAGGCATGCTGTTCTTTGGTGATGAGCTTTCGTTCTCGGCACTGCCATATACACCACATGAGCTGGAAAATGCTGCACATCACTTTGAGCTTCCACCTGTACACTATACTGTTGTACGTGTGGCAAAGAAGCAGATGGGTGTAGGCGGAGACGACAGCTGGGGAGCACATACTCATCCAGAGTACCTGCTTGATGCCTCAGAGAAAATGGAATTCACATTCTGTTTCCGTGGAATCTAGCATTTTAAGGTTGTAAGGAATATTATTACGCATTTTGAGAGCAGGGACTATTACTGGGACTGCTCTCATGGTGTAAATAAATGATATAAGGATAAATGATATAAGAATTAAGGAGAATTAAAATGTCAAAATTTATTAAGGGTATGGATTTATCAACCTTGCTCGAGCTGGAACGCTGCGGAGCAAAATACTACGAGGATGGAAAGGAGAAGGATATTCTTGACATCATGAAGGAGCATGATGTTGATACAATCCGTCTTCGTCTGTGGAATGACCCAAAATCAGAGGAGGGTGAGCCTTACGGTGCGGGTAACAATGACCTGGCTGAGACTATCGCTATCGGAAAAAAGGTTACAGATGCAGGCTTTGGAGTGCTTTTGAATTTCCACTACAGTGATTTCTGGGCAGACCCGGGAAAGCAGATTAAGCCAAAGGCATGGAAAGATTTCGGTGTGGACGAGCTGGAGCAGGCTGTATATGATTTTACACTTGAAAATCTGACAAAGATTATTGAGGCAGGTGTAAATGTCACAATGATTCAGGTAGGTAATGAGCTTTCAAACGGACTTTTGTGGCCTGAGGGAAAGGTACCTAACTACGATAATATAGCAAAATTTGTGAATGCCGGAATACGTGCCTGCCGCAAGGTAAATGCTGATATTCCGATTATGATTCACCTTGATAATGGTGGAAACAATGAGCT
>ENA-OOYE01000221-OOYE01000221.1-human-gut-metagenome-genome-assembly--contig:-NODE-221-length-12499-cov-2.152202_pt1 | contig 12499 bp, 6 predicted proteins | sample MGYA00241697_ERZ501365 | MGnify/ENA primary metagenome ERZ501365 (study PRJEB25962, sample SAMEA2042655) | human gut metagenome | biome: human gut; feature: human-associated habitat; material: faeces... | reverse complement strand
GGCTCCGGCTCCCATTGAGATGCCTTCTTTGGCAACTATTGTTGCTGTGCTTTTGAATGTCAGATTTCCCGCTGTGGATGCCTGTCCGATTGGAATCATTGCGGATGCCGCAAATGCAAAGGCATTTTCTGTCAGATAATATGCGTCCTCGTTTCCCTGAAACAGGTCATCCTTTATGCCGTTTACTGCCGTGCTGTCAATGTCACCTGTGCTTCCATAATAAATATCCTGAGTGCCCTCTATGGCATCTGCAGCTCCGAATACTGCTGTTCCGCTTCCTACTGCTACTGCAACGTCAGCTACTATTGGTATTGCAGCACCTCCTGTCAGCACTATGCATGCTACACCCGTCGCAATTAGTACTGCTCCTCCAACCGTCCTCCAGATTCCCTGTGTCTTTCTCTTTTCGGCTTCATCCTTTATCTTCTGTTCTGTCTCATAGATTTCATCGTATGCTTCTTTATTCTTCTCATGCAGGTCTCCAAATATTTTAATGCCCGTGTTCAAGGTACCTGCATCTTTACCTGTGATAAAACTGCCTGTTTCATAGCTCTCAATCGCACACTGGCTAAGGCCTATTTTTGAAAGACATGACTGCAGATTTTCCAGAAGCAGCTCTACTGAATTTTCAAGCCGTACCACATTTTCCCTCTCGTAGCTGTTTACATTTGAGACAAGCTTTATAAGGTCGCTGTCCATCTGCTCATGAATATCAAATACTCCGTTACTGTCCGGCATGCCCACATCAGATATGTCCGATACTTCTGAAAGTGCACTTCTTATTTTGCCCGTATACTCATCAGTATCCTCATAGTTTGATGCCAGTTTTTTCCTGAATTCCTGTATTGCTTCTTCATCCAGTTTGAAGTTCGTCGAGCTATCAATGGCACGGTATCCATCCTTGTATGCTGCCATATTGTCAAGCAGTGTCTGTGCAGTTACTTTAATGCCTGACAGGATTGTTATATGTGCTTCACCAAGATAACTCTTTACTGCGTCTCCGGTTTTTCCTGTAAATACTGCATTTTCCGTAAACATATTGATTCTTTCTATGCAGTTATCAATATTTTCAATTAGATTTTCAATTTTTCGCTTATATTCCCAGAACAGATCGCTGAGATCCGTATAATTTATCTGAAACCCTTCCATTTTCATCTCCTAGTTTTATGGTATCACAGCTGTATCTGATAGTCCAATACCATTTTTAATATAATCTTCCTGTTTTCTGTCATTTTCATTTATTGCATTTATTATCAGGTCTATTTTTGCCAGATTAGTTCACCATGCTTCTTTTGAGTTTTCTTACATCTGCGCGCTCTATTTCTGTTTTCTCCATGGCATTAAAGATGTTGTCACACATCATTATCTCATCATCATCTACATACCCTTCAAACACAACCCTGCTGATATCTGTATGCTGAAAATACATAAGCCTGTCACCATTCATATCTTTTCACCTCATACTTCAATAAACTTTTCATACATACAAAAAGGCTGCAGCAATCGGTATTCACCGGTTGTTGCAGCCGAACTGTCATTACTACATGTAACTGTTTTAGACTCTGGCTTTGCGACCTTACGTTTCCATAAGTGTGCCCTTATGGTTAATAATTTTATTGAATTTGCACATTTTTGTCAATATATTTTCTTTATTCATACAGATGTAATATAGCAATAAAATTGTTAGTAGCCTGTCTGTGGTCATAATCCATCTTGAAGTAAAACTTAATTGCAAGAAAATCTTGAAAAACACTTGTCTTCCTATGTTTTCAATATACATTCTGGTAGTTCTGTGCTATAAAAATGAGTAAAAAGATATCCTTCTCATACCACCACAATATGAAGAAATTTAATATAAAACCTCGTACTGAAATAATAAATGCAGGGTCGGATGCTTCTTACATAAAATCAGATACTATAAGGTTTTCTAGCACCTATAAAAACATCAGTTCTGTGGAGCAGCTATAATTCTCCATTAGCAGAAATGCAGATACTGTATAGTTTTCCAGAAAAGGCTAAAAACTTTGTCCGACACTTTGGTCTGAGTACAACGATTTCATCATTATACAGAAATGCATCTCTTAAAATTATCAGTATAACGAAGAAAATCTGTAAATGGATTACCGCTTTTTAGAGACCATTTTTTATGTCTGAAATACCGCTTGTAATACTGACTTTTATAAAATACCCTTACCATTTATAAAATACCTTCACAGAAAAACGCACCCTTTCGCAACATTTTGTTACTAAGAGTGCGTTACATCAGCATGTCATTTTTCAATGTTCGTTCGTATACCCAACTCGGCAAAATTTCACTAGTGTCTATTAATTAACATCATGGATTCTTAATTGCTTCGCAACAGCCATGATGGTTAATTAATAGACTTGCAAAAGTTGTAGGTTGTGGATGTCCGAAAATATAACCATAATTAATTATAGCAAACATTTCGAATTATGAATTTCTAGTATTTCCTCTTGATTCAAATTTTTAAATTCTATCCCAACGAAATAATCGTCTAAAAACAATAAATTATTTGAATCATTAATCCTATATGCATTTAGAACACACTCTTCAATATCATCTCTTAATATTAAAATTGCATTTTCTGACTTCCAGATTTTAAATTTCCCATCTAAGGTAACATTCATATTGTTCTCATTGAAATCCTTATTACATATACTAATTCCCATATCCTCATTTATAATTTCGGGAATATCACTAATATTATTAATCATTTCATCTTGAGCAAAATAACTAATATACTCTATCATTCCATCGTCTGGATTAATTGCTATATCCAACGGAGGCTTTCGCTTATCCTCAAAAAATAAATGGTAATTTTGTCCTACTCTTTTATCAACAACTGATATTTCAAACAAAACAAGCCCCTCCCCCATACTTTCTATTTTTCGAACATATTTTTTATTATTAAATACTTTTTCAAACTTCACCTTTTTCGCCTTTCTAATTAATCATCCTTGCATGATATACTACACCAGTCTCAGTATTAATGCCAAGTTCCCAATTGCCATATGTTCCAAAATATCTTCCAGGTGTCTCTGTGCCTATTGTTTCCATTGCTTTATTAAGTGATGCAGAATAACTTTCTAACATCGCTTGACTTCGAGTACCAATGCTCCAACTTTCATCTCCAAATCTACTTACATACTCACCCATATGTTTAGTTGCATTTGAATTTGTCCATAATGTGTTCGTTCCTGTTTCAGAATTCACATAATTAATGTTTCCATCCAAATCAATTTTAAATGTAGTAGGTATTTCAGTAGCAGGCATATTGTCAGCTGTACTAGTAATATTATCCCATACAGTCCCCGTCTTACTACCACTCTTACATTTAAAACTACCTTCAGGCTCCCCCCGTCCTTTGCCTGTAGATATAACACCATTCCCACCATCCGTCTTTGACGATGACTTTCCGCCTCCAACAGACTGCATAGCAAACGATGTTGCCGCACTTTTTACCCAAGTCTTAACTATATCTCCGCCAGTAAAGTCTTTATCATACTTATTTGAATGATACGCGTATACCACACTATCTACAGTCGCATCAGATATCATATTCACAGCTTTTACTGCCACTATTCTTCCTACTGTCAGTTCTGCCCCGGTTGCAACTGCCGATATCCCGGCTCCTAATCCACCACTGATTGCACCCAATATTGCTCCAGATTCAAAACCACTTGCAAATCCATCGTAAAATGATTTGCCGGAATTCATGGAAGCTATTCCATTCATGACACCTGACGTAGCTGCACCAATAATAGCAGATGTCGCTATAGACTGTGTTACCGTGGCGGCCGCCGCCCCTAGTACAGCAGGGCAGACTATCGCCACTGCAGCAGTAACCACAAGCACGCCTATGCCTATAGCCAGCTTTCCCTCACTGGTCTCATACCATGGAGTTTCAGCATATAGGTTGCACAGAGTCTGTCCAGATGCCTCGAATTTTTCATTACATTCTTTATATAGATCGTATGCCTCATCCAGAATCTTCTTCAGAGTTCCAAGCCGATCATATTCGTCTACCAGTTGAGCACGATATCTGTCCAGGGATGATATATCCAGAGATTCCGCCATCTTGCTTATGTATATTATATCTCTCTGACGTCTGATATCATCAATATACTGTCCAAGTGTATCATATATCTTTGACAATCTGTATGGTTCATCTTCAAGCTTGCCCAAGTCTACATATAAAAGCACGCCTCTATTCCCCATTATTTTCATCCCCCCTGTACTTGTCAAGTATCTTTACGATACTAACATCACACATCCTTCATCTACATGAGTATCAGTTTATCGCCATTTTCAACATGATAACTTTTCAAGGTTCTATCTGGATCCATAACCATGCCTTCTCTCGGTAACACTAATACCCAGTGCTCACGATTCACATAGCCTGTTCGCAGATACTGCGATACAACATCCAAAGTATCCGTTATCACATCACAAACCTGTGCATTCTCATTATATTGAACATCAAATTCTTGATTTATTTCTGGCATAATCAACCTGGACTTAATCATGCTTTATCTGCCTCCTGTATAACGGTATAATTATCTGCGATACATTCCGATCATCATTATCCTGTGGGATCATACCTATACCTGGTTTGTATATCTTATTTGCCTCTGTAAATGATAGATTAGTAAAATTAAAAAATGAAGTTTCAGCACAATTGCCACCCAGTTGTATTCCCATATGATATCCAGTCATAACATCATATACTTTTCGTCCACGACATTCTGACTGACTTGCTGTATCAATCAACCCTATAATGAATATGTTGTGCAGAGCGCCTTTCTCTACAACATTCTCTATAAATGGGACAATTCTTGTAATGCCTTCACTCGGCGAATACAATGTATTTAAAAACGCTTCCATATCTGCAATAAAAATGTATGTTTCCTTAAACCGGGTCATCTGGCTATATATTTCATTCTCATCATAGCCTTGTTCCTTTACCTGATTTTTAAACTTATTTCTCTCCACAAATTCTGGAACCAGCATTGTAAAGTAATCTGCCTGTGCTGCTTCGCTATCTATATACGTTGCTCCCAACAATTCCGAATCAAGCTTGAACTCATTGGAACCATGTTCTATAACAACTATATCTGCATTTCTCATCAGTGCTGCATTCATCAATAACCGCATAACATTTTTCTTACCAGTTCTTGCTCTGCCCGTAATTGTATAGCAGAATGTTCTCCTAAGGTCTATTCCATATCCCTCCGCACTTACACTGTCATATCCTATCGGCAGCATATATCCATTACACATCTGTGCAACATCATTACGCCTCTTGAATATCTCCCACGTAGGTTTTTCTGGAATTTCAGGAACACCTTCCGCTACCTCAGTAGCTCCTTCAGCCATAGATGCACACATATTGCGAAGTAACTCTATACGTTCCATATCATCGCACCTATCCGTAGCTATCGCTGTCTGGAATTCCATTACTTCTCCATCGACCTTTATGAGTCCTCTTCCCTTTAGATTTTCCGGTTCAAGCTCCACTCTTCCTGTTCTCAGAACCGATGAGTACATATACTTTTCATTCAGGCTCAATGCCACTGTTTCAGATATATTGTCTTCTATCCTTCCAGGTATTCCCGTATTACCAAATCCATTTGCAGTTACAATCGTATATATTCCATATGCAGTACCATCATGAACAATCTTCTGCATATTATCATCATATATTTCTGCTGTTTTTTCACGAAATCCAGCATAGTTATCTATTATGAACACTACTGCAGGCATATCGTTTTTGTTAACTTTTTTATAGGAGTTGAAGCTTATTCCACCAAGAATATTTTTTCTTGTAGATATAATCCTGTTTATTAAGAATATCAGTTTCCTAATTCTGTCGTCATCATCCTCGCTAACAAAGCCGCCAACCTGTGGAGCCTGTTCAAAGCACCGCAAAGATTTATTGCTAAAGTCTGCTATGTATATATTCACTTCTGAAGCTTTATATCTGGTTATCAATGATGCAATAAGTGTCTGAACAAAGGTACTTTTACCACTTACATTCGTTCCACATATTGCAATATTTCCAGCATCCGCAATATCTATCCTATATGGTTTCTGACTTTGCCTTGATGGATCATCGTACATTCCTATAGTTGCCACCAATGAATATGTATCATCTGATTTATTTATCGGATATTCATTATCTATATCGTCTATAAATATAGGATTAGCTATTGGTGGTATCCACAAACTATAATCTCTGTTATATCCATTTTCTCTTGCTACCTTGGCCAAATACTCTTTAACCGCATCCAACTGCGTTACGCTGTTTGCCGGATTTGACACTTTGGCAATTTTCTTCTTTCTTATAATCTCCGAACCAGAAGCTGAAAGTATCGCAGTTCGTGTATCTTCACCAGAAACCGCATCTCCCCGATACTCAGCTCCACTCCAGCCAGACTGGAAAAGCTCGTACACTTCATCATTTCCAACCTGCAGATATCCCCTTCCTGCCTGAGTTATAAAAGCAGCATCCTCCTTGTGCAGCATCTCTTTACTGTCCTGCTTATCCTGCACTCTAAGACACAGCTTAAACTTGGAATTCGACCAGATATTTTCGTCGACTGTTCCTGCTGGTTTCTGCGTAGAAAGGATCAGATGAACACCAAGGCTTCGTCCAACCTGTGCAACACTTATAAGCTCCTTCATAAATTCCGGCTGTTCTCGCTTCAGCTCGGCAAACTCGTCCACTATTATAAACAGATGTGGTACCGGAAGTTCTACCTCACCAGCTTTTACAAGCTTGGTATAATTATTAATATTGTTCACTCCGGCCTCATTGAAGACTCTCTGTCTTCGCATATTCTCGCTCTTTATGGACACCATAGCTCTCTTTATCGCACTTCCTGACAGATTCGATATTGCTCCTATCATGTGTGGAAGACCATCAAACAGGTTTGCCATTCCTCCGCCCTTATAATCAATAATGAAAAAGCCTATATCATCAGGGCTGTAGTTTATCGCCATTGAGAGAATATATGTCTGCAACGTCTCCGACTTTCCCGATCCTGTAGTTCCCGCAACAAGCCCATGGGGGCCATGATATTTCTCATGTACATCAAGAATACAGTCCTTGCCACCAGCCGACTGACCTATGACAGCCCGCATACTGTTGTAATTTTTGTTTGTCTTCCATCTGTCGAGAACCCGCAATTCTTCCAGCCTTTGTATTCCCAGCATATCAAAAAATGTAAGGCTGTCGGGTATACCGCCAGCCTCCACATCTTCGTTCACCTTTATAACTGCTATTCTGTCGGCAAAAGCTGCCAGTTGACTTTCTGTCACCTTATCAAAATCTACATGGCTATACTCATCCGTCTTCATCCTATGGATTCCCGAAAACTGTTTGTCGATTATAAGCTCATAAGTAGTGTCATTCAACAACTGCGATTCCTTATCAGCCAAGGTTACCACTGTGAAAGAATATTTCTGTGCATCTGTTGTTATGTACTTATTTATCGCATGCCCTTCCAGCAGAGAAGTATCAGCAACAAACAACACAATGTGAGTAAACTGTCGCTTCTCTATAGTATAATCTTTCTGTTCCCGGTCTCTCAGAATATCAATAATTCTGAAAAACAGGTCGTCCACTGAGCTTCTATCTGACGCCATCAGTCTCTCACTATAATCATCGAGCCACACATGCGGCATAAACCTATAGTTCATCCATTCACTGCTATCAGTTTCAGAATCGAATGCAAATGCAAGTTTTACATCACGATAAGAATTATTCGCTGCTATCTGTGCAATCATGGTTCTTGCCACATCAAATGCTTTGCTCTTATCTCCCGCTCCAACTATACCTATTATACCTGTAGCTCCGAGATCCACGCCCTGCGGAACATCCTTTATTCGTGAATATACAGCCTTTACTTTGCCCGGGATCTGTATCAATTCATCATCAGACTGTTCCATTCGTATCTTAGGAACAGTTATATACTCTGACACATCCAATGTTCCCAGGCCAACTCGCTCCACCAGATAATCCTTATGATTCCTGTTTCTATTCCACAATTCAGTTGACTGATCTGTATATTGCGTTATAACATCAGGAGATTTGTACATATCTCCGAGCATATTTTTTATAGTATTCTGATTAGAAGCTATCTGTTTTATCTGCCGCCTCAGATATCTGGCATACCCAGATCTCCTGTCAAGCTCCCCCTGTGCATTTCTCTTCTTATCATAATGCATATTGATGAAGGCCCATAACACTCCTATAACCGCAGATGCAGCAGCAGTGATAAGACCTGTATACATAAGCATTCCAGAATTGCTCCCTGATGATCTGTAGCTGTACATAGCAAGAACTCCTCCAAGCATCATAGGGATCATCATCGTAAATGTTGGTCCTATAACCATCAAGAGCGGTTTCTTTTCTATCTGCTGTTTTGCCGGTGGATTCTCAATTGTCACAGACTCTATAACCGGCTCCTTCGTATTTCTGGGGGATCTGTGAAAAAATCTGTCTTTTCCCTGAACATCCTCATACTTAAGCGCCTCTGAATCCAAGTATGGCAGATTGACAATAATACTGTCTTTTAAGTCGTTCTGTATAATCACACCGATAATCTGCACACAATATATTATCCTTAAAGCACCGAGTTCTATAATATCTCCACATTTGAGCTTGTATCCTGACTGTACCAGATTGCCATCCACGGTCAAGCTACGACTGCCAGTATCACATATAATCCATCCATTTCCATTTTCCACAAATTCGGTCTGAACACCAATCATTTCCGGGCTTCTCACCACAATCTCATTCTCGTCAAGACTTCCTATTCTTATACGATGGACACCCGATATCATATATTTATCCACAGGAGTCATAAATTCCATAAGATTTCCTCTTTCGACTATTTAATAACACACTTTACAGCACTTGTGCTGGCACCATTCTGCACGTTTCCGCCTGACTTATAGCAAGGAACAACCTTAATATAATATTTTCCAGCTTTCAGTCCGGTTATGGTTGTACTGGTACCCGTTATCTTACTCTTTGAATTATATAGTGACATCTGTCCACAATCTTCACTGTCCTTCTTGTAGCCATAATAATATATCCTATATTCGCTGGCATTATACTCCTTCTTACTATTAGACCACTGTATATATAACTGTCCTGATTTTTTAGATTCTGTATTCGCTATCTTAACTATGTTTGGCACCACTTTTATAGTTCTGGTGATAGACTTTGTACTATAGTGCGCAGCATCCGCTCCCTTTGGTGTAAAGGTAGCTGTAATCACTACACTGCCAAATGCTTTGTTATTCATAACCTGAACTCTTCCACCTGCCGCATTGATCGCAAGCAATTTAGGATTACTTGATTTGAAGCTAAATGTACCCTGACAATCACTAGGTGCAACACACTCAAAGCCATGTGTTCCATTTGCATTGTGCCATGTTGTTGATATAGGACTCTTGAACGAGATCACCGGTACCTTTTTTTCAATTCTAAAATTCTTTACAACTCGCTTTCCTGATACGCAGTTGGAACCATTTGCCGTAACAGTAACTGTAGCTGTACCAGGTTCTTTATTATTTGCGTATTGTACTGTATAATCTGATGCCTTCAGCTTTGCACTTCCATACGCAACTGTAACTGCAGGCTTGAAATAACTTCCGCTATATGTATAAGAATTAGCAGCTAATGTCACTGTCGCTTTTGTTATATCCGCCTGAGAAATTGTAAATGTCTTACTTACTTTTCCAGTTAAATTCTTACAACCCTCTATGGCTGCCTCCGCTTTATTTCCGGCCGATACATTATTCTTTAAAGTAATCTTATAGTTATCAGTGCCCATTACCGCACCATTCAGCTTCACTGTAACCTTTGGTAACTTTGCTGTTCCGTCATATACACAAGATGCCACATCTATCGATGCAGACTGCACATTTGCAGGCTTAATTGTAAATTCCTTCTGGATCTCTCCGCCATAATCTCCACATCCAGTCACCACAATCTTTGCTTGTGTTCCTGCATTAATATTGTCTTTATAGGTGACCTTATAGTCTGTACCCTGTTCAATAACTCTTCCCTCATACTTGACCTGTACTGTCGGAGCTATCACCTTGCCTGTATATACATATGGTTTATCATCTGAAATGATCACCTCAGCACTGTCCTCTGATAAATTCAAGGCTGAAGGCTTGTACACATTATTATCCTGTCCGCTTGGAGCAATATCAAAACGGTGAGCCCCCACGACTTCATTGCACTTTAGATATGAACCAGACTTAACCTCAAGAGTCATGATACTGCCTCCACATGAGATTATCTTGTCTATTTTGCATGGCTCACTGCCTATGGCCAGTTTTTCGCAGTAGAGTCTCATGGACTGTGCGGTAAGTCCACGTATCTTCAGCTCGTCTTTATCCTCACTGTAATCTATTTTTCCATACACATACGCATCCGCTGCTTCAGACTCGGTCATGGTTATCCATGCAAGCGCTCTTCCGTTTGGTGATGTACTTAATCTTACTCCAACTGGATAATTTGCTATGCAATAATAGGTTTTTACCGCATCAGTCGAATCCGACTCATCAGCGTGTGCCTGCACCATACCAAATGAACATATAGCCAAGACAATCATCACTGCCGCTATAAGTTTTTTTACTCTCGTCATCTGAAATGCCCCCTTACTTCCTTATATCTCCTCTGCTATTTGTAACCTTCTGTGATTCAACGCCATTTTTCTTCACATAAATTACAGGATAGTATCTGCTATACTTTGATACATTCACAGTAATAACTACTTTCTTGCCTTTCTTTACAGTTTTTATATGTGGCTTACCATATAGTTTTTTCATCTTTGACGATTCATACACTTTTACGATAACCTTTGAATTCGGAGTAGGATTATTTACTGTTACTTTTAGTGTTTTGCTGTTATGGGCAATTGACACAGATGACATCACCGGTCTTACATAATATGTAATCTTTCTTACCTTCTGCTCATATACACCATTATCACCTGCTTTTATCGTAACTATAGCTTTACCAACACCCTTTATTGTTATCTTTCCATTATTCGCTACAGAAATAACCTTAGGATTGGATGAACTATATGTAAGTCTGACTCCACCCTTTGCTGAGGCTCCTATGCTTCTCTTCACGCCCTTCTTATAATTATACTGTGTCTTTTTACTCTTAACCTGTATGCTCTGAGGTTTTCTTACCTTCACAGTGATTGTTTTTGAGCATGGCTTATAATTTGACTTTGTCTTATTATTAGCGCATATTGTTATTTTGGCTGTACCCGTTTTTGTGACTGTTATGACTCCTCTGTCATTGACCTTGAGTACATTCTCGTTTGAACTTGTGTACCTTATCTTCTCATTTCCTGAAGTCGTAGCTGCCAGGGTCATAGATGCTGTTCCACGACTGTTCAGAAGAAGCGTATATGTACCTGCGGCCTGCTTACCATCCTTCTTAACAGAAAGCTTGCATGCTGCCTGAACTATTGAGAATTTCATTGTGAGTGTGCCGATATTCTCATTTTTTCCTGTAATCTTTATAACAGCGGTTCCGACATTTTTATTATTCGAGTATGTAACATCATATGCATCTGCATTTACTACAGAGCCATCATTATCCGTAACTTTAATTACCGGTTTTATAGGCTTTCCCGTATAAGAATAACTCTTAGCCGGAATACTTACATTCATACTGTTTTCATCAAACCTATAAGCCCTCCTGATAATCACATTCTCATCAGAATCCGGAGTATATATGTTGTTACCAGCCTCATATGTATACAGATATGTTCCGGTTGGATTTCCCTCCTTGAACAAGCCGGTTCCAAAATCCGCATCCGCCGGTCTTCTTAACAATCTAACATATTGAAGATTTTTGCACCCTATAAAACAGAAATCGCCCAGTTTTGTCAGTCTTTCCGAAAAATCCAGATGCTCTAACAATTCGCATCCCGCAAAGGCACAATTTCCAACACTTGACAAATTATCAGGAATATCTATGTTCTTTATTCTGTTACAGCCCTGAAAACAATAGTCTCCCAGATTCTTGGTATACTCTGATAATTTCAAATCGGTTATGCTATAGCACTCTCCAAATGCAAACTGACCAAGTTCGTATATCTGAGATCCAGACATGTCTACATTCTTCAAACTTGAACATCTGGCAAATGCATACGCCCCCACCGACAAAGTTCCTTTCGAAAATTCCACAGACTTTAAAGAAGTACATCCATAAAAAGCCCTTCGTCCTATAGTGAGAGGTTCGTCTCCCTCTATAACCACAGACTCCAGATTTGTACATCCTGAAAATGCATTGTTACCTATATGTGTAACTCCAGGCTTTACTACAACCTTTATAACATTGAAATTAGTCCACGGCTTCTTGTCCTCCAGTCCAAAGTCAATCATCGCCTTATTTGTGGAAACATCCAATGTCAGCACCCCACTGTCACCATTATA
>ENA-OOYE01000208-OOYE01000208.1-human-gut-metagenome-genome-assembly--contig:-NODE-208-length-12758-cov-1.427143_pt1 | contig 12758 bp, 9 predicted proteins | sample MGYA00241697_ERZ501365 | MGnify/ENA primary metagenome ERZ501365 (study PRJEB25962, sample SAMEA2042655) | human gut metagenome | biome: human gut; feature: human-associated habitat; material: faeces... | reverse complement strand
AGATGTTGTATATCTGCTGCTTAAGGACTGCAATGGAAAAGGCGGAAACAGCAGCTTCGTTTTGAATGATACAGACAGCGTGCTCACATATGATCAGTATGATGTGGATAACAAAATGACAGATCGCCGGCTTGAAAAAGGTGAGGTAAGTGTGCCGTTCAGTTTCATAGGTATGTATGACTGCAAGATTGGTGATACAGTCGAGCTGGGCAATGATAACGGTTCTTATACCTTCAAAGTTGCGTCATTTTTCGAGGATCCATATATGGGATCTTCGGTCATGGGAATAAAGACGATATTGATCTCAGATGAGGATTTTGCGGATCTCAAGGCAAAGGCTGCGGAAGATAATAGAAGCGGACTGGAAGATGACAAGAGATCCTTTGAATTGTCAAAGCTTATCATAATAGATAAAAAGCCGGGCCTGGACCTCACGGAGATGGAGTTTGAGAGAGAACTGAATAATGTGAGTGATTTCGCGTCATATTGCTGGATAACTTTATCAAAGGAGCAGGCGGGAAATTACATGCTTCTTATGACAAAGGTATTCTCCGCGGTGCTGCTTATATTTGTTGTGCTGCTTCTGGTGGCGGCTATGATAGTTCTAGGACACAACATCGGCAGCAGCATAGAGATGGATTTTGTTAACATAGGAATACTCAAAGCGGTCGGAATGACAAATGCATCGGTGAAGCTGGCGTTGCTTGCCGGGTATATGTGCACTGTGGCAGCTGGACTGTTTGCTGGAATACCACTGGCCATTCCAATACTAAAAATTATAAATAGTGCCACAAGATCTTCTTCAGGACTTGAAGTTCCGTCTGATATTAATGTAGGACTTGTGCTGTGTGTCATATTGGCGATACTGCTTCTGGTAGCAGCATTTATCATGTTGAAGACAAGGAGAATATCCGAGGCCACACCTATAAAGGCGATAAGAGGTGGACGGGACAGTGTGCATTTCTCAAGCGTTCTGAAGCTTCCGGTCTCAGGCAAGAAACTTGGTGTGAGTCTTGCATACAGACAGTTTATATCTGAGAAGAAACAGTATGCCGCAGCCATCATAGTGACTGCTATACTTGCCATGTTCATGATACTTATGAATGATATGATGCGCTGGTTTAATTCACAGAATATGCTGGTGGATATGTTTTCAGTCACGAAGTATGACCTGACTGCTTCGTTTGTCGATGAGGATACGCAGAAGGATATAGAGAATGTTATATCAGAACACACAGCGTATAGAAAATATCAAATGTCCAGCGAGTACCTTCTGTTCGATGATGTGCAGATGTATTGTTATATAGTGGAGGACCCTGATATGATCAACACGATAAGAAAGGGAAGAACCTGCACATATGACAATGAAGTGCTGATAACCCAGTATGTGGCTGATGGATTTCACATGAACGTAGGTGACACAGTCACAGTCAAGCGCGGCGGCGTGGCAAGGAAGATGGTGATCTCCGGCATATACGATTCGGCAAATGATATGGGCAAGAACTTTGCAATTAGTAAGGCTGCATATAGTAAGTTTGCCAGCGAAGAGACCGTAAGTGAGTCTGGTGTCAGTGGAGCCGCCAAAAGCAGTTCAGATGAGGAGGAATGGAGCGGCAAAGGAATATGTTATGATCTTGACAATACTGATGAATGTGATGCGATAATCCAGGAGATAGATAAGAGATATGGCGATAATCAGGGCATCACGTATTCAATACATTCAGCAAAGGATGATTTTGAAGGAGTGGCGGGTACAGTCAACATTGCAATACAGGGACTCACATTGCTCACATATATGTTAGGGGCTGTATTCGTGATAGTCACGGTCATAATCGTGTGTGGCAAGGTTCTCATGCGTGAGCAGAAGGATATCGGAATATACAAGGCACTTGGATTTACATCCTTCAGACTCAGATGCCAGCTTGCGGTCCGCTTTATCGTGACGGCAGTTGTGGGTTCGCTGCTTGGTATAGTTCTGGCACTTATCGTCAGCAAGCCATTCTTCAAGGCAGGATTTGAATCATTTGGAATATACAGTTTTAATTTAAGTACAAGTGTGATATCACTGTTTATACCATTGGTATTTATGAGCGTGTTATTCTCTGTGGTAGCATTTATCAGAGCGGGGAACATCAGAAAGGTTCAGCCGCAGGTGCTCATCGCAGATCAGTAGAAGTATATAGGAGAGTGGAACTATGTATACAATGTCAGTAGACAAGGTGGGTATATATAATGGATAAGTTGATCATATATCTGATATGTATAAATATACTAGGAGCTGTCCTTGATGGAGTGACGGCTGCGAGACGCAGGAGAACAAGCCATAAGGCGCTCAGTGTTCTGCTGGGGATCATAGCCATTGCCGGTGGTGCCCCTGGCATGATAATAGCATTTGCGTTGTGTGACAGGACGGCCTCCAAGACGAATATGATGCTGAGAGTGTTCACTGTGTGCGTGTGTGTGATAGAGCTTGCGGTGTTCATGACGTGGAAGCTCAGACCTGTGGGCAAATGGAGCTTTGCATTCTGGGATGTGTTTGTGGAATACAGATGGACACTTTGGTTCGTTGCGGCAGTGAGTGTTGTAACATTTGTCATGTTCGGAATTGACAAATACAGAGCGGTCAAGGGCGGATACAGGATACCTATAGCGGTCCTTCTCGGTATGGCATTTGCCGGTGGAAGTATCGGTGCTCTGCTTGGAATGGTGGTGTTTAGGCACAAGATAAGGAAGAATTATTTCTCGGTTGGAGTGCCACTTATACTTGTAATGCAGGTGGTGCTTTTGATGTGTGTGGTTAATCTGCTGTAGGATCCGAAAATATCCCAAGTTCAGGCGGATAGTTGGTAAATGCAAAGAATGCAACCGCGAGAATTGCCAGGATAGTCATGGAAACGTAGTCGTTTATGCACATTTGCCTGGATTCTAATCTGTTTTCGGTGCGCAATGCATATACAACCCCAGCAAAATAAAGTGCGATATTCAGAAATTCATAATTCCTGCCCAGTACACCGTTTAGAGTGTAGAAACCGACCACAATGAATGCCATACCTGACAGGATACCGACAGTCCTTGCTGGAAGATAATGTTCCGGCAGGGGCTTATCTTTTATATGAGCCCAGAGAAATTCAATCATTGTCAGCAGGAGCATTGGAAAGAATATAAGTTTCAGGTGTTCCCAGGTTGACTCGTTCACTGCCGAGAATAGTCCGACAGCGGGATTGTCATTTGACCACTCGTAGGTGAAATGCAGCAGCACTCCGAGGATCGATATGAAGAAAAAACGAAAAAAATTGAGTTTGTTAGTAGTTGCCATAGAGAGTTCTCCGATGAAAACTAGTGCTATATTACATAGTATATGACGAATATGGTATTTCATGTAGCGGAGAAACCGAAATCAACGAAATTAAGATAAACATAATTGGGATATATTGTCGGTGATGTTATAATTATTTCAACGAATGTTTTGTTTAAAGGGGAAGTACATATGCGTTTGATCCATTTATCTGATCTTCACATAGGAAAGCGTGTAAATGAATTTTCTATGTTGGAGGATCAGGAGTATATATTAAAAGAAATATTGGGCATCATCGATGATGAGCAGCCGGATGGAGTCATCATAGCCGGGGATGTATATGATAAGTCTGTGCCGAGCGAGGAGGCGGTGAAACTGCTGGACAGCTTCCTGACCTCGCTTGCAAAGAGAAAGCTGCAAGTATATATCATCAGCGGCAACCATGATTCGGCGGCCAAGCTGGCATTTGCATCAAGTCTGATTGATCTCAGTGGAATCCATATATCGCCGGTATATGATTCGGCACATATAGCCATGATGGGAGATGGGCTGGTCAGACCATATAAGCTGGAGGATGGAAAAGGACAGCTGGCGAACATATACATGCTGCCATTTGTGAAGCCGGCAATGGTCAGAGCGGTATTCCCTGATGAGGCGGATGATATAAAAGATTACACGGATGCCTGCCGTGTGGCGGTGGAGCACATGGATGTTGATGAGAAGGTTACAAATATCCTTGTGGCCCACCAGTTCGTGACCGGGGCTGTGCGCTCGGAGTCGGAGGAGAATGTGGGCGGTCTGGACAATGTGGATGTGTCGGTATTCGACTCATTTGACTATGTGGCGCTGGGGCATATACATGGGCCGCAGAAGGTGGGCAGGGAGACTGTCAGATACTGTGGAACACCGCTTAAGTATTCTCTTTCGGAGGCTAACCACACCAAATCGGTGGCAGTTGTTGACATCCCTGAGAACAAGAAAATAGAGATAAGGACTGTTCCGCTTGTTCCGATGCATGAGCTGCGCGAGGTAAAGGGAACATTTGACGAGCTGATGGACAGGCGAAACTATGAGGGGACGGCTGTGGATGATTATCTGTATGTGGTTCTCACGGACGAGGATGACGTGCCGGATGCTTTGGGAAAACTCAGAACGGTCTATCCAAATGTGATGAAGCTTGGATACGACAACACCAGAACCCGTGTGACACAGACGATAGACGATGGCGCTGTGCTTGAAGGGAAAAAGCCTATAGATCTGTTTGGAGAGTTGTATGAGAAGCAGAACAACAAGGAAATGAGCGATGAACAGAGGAGTTTTGTTCAGGATATTATAGACTCTGTATGGAGAGAGGAGCGCTTATGAGCGAAGCGAATAACTCAAATGCGCTCCGACGACCTGCCCCGCTTGCGGAGGCGAGAGGGGCGATACATTGTGAAAGAGAGGAGCGATTATGAGACCACTTAATCTTACGATGTCGGCATTTGGACCATATGCGGGAGTCCAGATGCTTGACATGGCCCAGCTTGGGGCTGAAGGCTTGTATCTTGTGACTGGGGATACAGGTGCGGGAAAGACCACGATATTCGATGCCATCTGTTATGCGCTGTATGATGAGCCGAGCGGAGCGAGCCGTGATGCGAGGATGATGAGATCAACGTATGCCGATGTGGACACAGATACCTACGTTGAACTGACATTTGATCATATGGGGAAGACTTACAGAGTTAAAAGAAATCCTTCCTATGAGAGACGTAAGAAAAAAGGTGAAGGAACTACCCTGCAGGATGCGGCTGCAGAATTGTATCTGCCGGATGACTCGGTCATCTCCAACAGAACGAAGGTAAATTCATATCTTCAGGAATTGTTGGGTGTGGACAGAGAGCAGTTTTCGCAGATATCCATGCTTGCCCAGGGCGAGTTCAAGGAACTGTTGGTGGCGGAGTCCGGGGACAGACAGAAGATATTCAGCAAGCTTTTTCACACATCAAGGTATTTTGTTCTGCAGAAGCGTCTTCAGGATGAGACGAGAAAGCTTCAGAGTGAACGGGACGATATGAAGAAGAGTATAGAGCAGTATATATCCGGGATAGTCTGCGGAGAGGATGACCCTTTTGGGCTCAGTGTCAAAAAAGCGAAGGACGGCCAGATGCCAATTGATGAGGTGATCAAACTCATCGGAAAGCTTATTGTAACGGAGAAGGCAAGAACGGATTCATATGAGAAGCAGATCGGTACACTTGAGCTGCCAGTGCCTGATATTTCCAAGGGGTATCTTTTGCTTGACACGCTGATAGGCAAGGCACAGCAGACAGAGAAAGCCAGAGTGCAGCTTGAAAAGACACATTTGGAGCTTGCAAATGTACAGAATGACAGAACTACTGCTGAGACAGAGCTAAACAGGACAAAGGAAGCGCTCCCAGAGACGGAAGAGCTCCAAAGGCAGGCAGCAGTTATAAATAACGAGCTTCCAAACTATGAGAAACTGGACGAGAAGCGAAAAAATATTGCAGACGAGGAACAGCTCCTGCAAAGGCAAAATGAACAGGCCGAGAAGGGCAGAATGCTTGTGACAGACAAACAGAAGAGCATAGAAAAGCTGAGGCAGGAGCAGACACAGCTTGCGGATGCGGGGGAGAAAATAGTTGCAATCACGGCATCGAGGGAGAAGATGGCTGACGCTGTTGACTATCTGAATGGCATAAGCAGACTGCTCATGGAATACAGCAGAAGAAAGCAGGCGGTGTACAAAGCACAGAAGCAGTATCTGTTTGATAATGAGATGTATACCAGAAAGCAGGATATGTATGAGCATATGAGCACGCTCTACAGGAATGCCCAGGCGGGGATCCTAGCAAAGGATCTGAAGGAGGGACAGGCGTGCCCTGTGTGCGGTGCGACGGAGCACAAACTCCTTGCATCGCTGCCAAAGGAGGCTCCGACAGATGCACAGTTAGATGATGCGAAGAAGGATGCTGACAAAGCCCGCGACAGGGCAAATGCCAGTGCTACGGATGCAAAGGTAAAGCTTGCCAGCGTCATGGAGATCAGAAACAGCATTATTGAGCAGGCTGGAAGGAAATTTGACGATCCGGAGGATATAGATGTTCTGCCGGAAAAGGTTGAGAAGAATATTGGATACTATAATGAGAAGATTGCGGAGACTGACAGACAGATTGAGGCTGAACGCAAAAGGGTCAGCAGAAGGGATGAGCTTGCTGCAAAACTTCCTCAGGAAGAAGAAACATTTGCCGGGATGCAGGTTAAGCTGGCGGAGCTTGAGAGAAATATATCGGCGCTCACGGCAAAGGTTGTCTCAGACAGAGAACAGGCGACAGAACTGGCCGCGGGGCTCAGATTCAGGAATCGGATCTTGGTTATCAATGATGTTAATATTAAAGTGGATAACATCTTCTTTAATCCCTAAATTGATTTGATGGTTTAGATCCCTAATACAGTTATCTTCCATTAAGTCATCGTCAGAAAATAGCCATATCCATTCTTCATTTTTTATCTGATTGATACATCTATTCCAATGTTGGATAAGATCAGAACCTCCTAGATTGTTTTCGAATTTAATATATTCAAAATGAATCTTATTGATTTTTTTAAAATCAGCTAATACTTTTTCAATATTGTAAGGGCTACTATCGTTGCATATATATAGATTAAACTTTTTATCTGTTTGGTTATTTATAGAAATCAATGTGTTCAGAAGATAAGTATCTTTATATGCAGGAATAATAACAGCAATTTTATTTTCCATGCTATTCTATAATTTCTGTATCATTATCGTAATCTCTGTATATTCCAGTTTTGACAACTTTAGGTGGAGTACCAACTAAAAGACTGTATGGCTCGCATTCAATTTTTTTTGTTAATACAGAGCCTAATCCAAAAATACATCTTTTAGGGGTTTCTACTCCATGCATAATACAACATTTAGAACCAAACCAATTGTAGTCACCGATTTTAATAGGTGAGCTAGCTTTAGTTTGCTTTCCTGTTCTCATTATGACCAATGGATGAAAACCAGTATCCATTACTAAAACATCCCATCCTATCCTTGTATATTTTCCAAAAATGACAGAACGCACTGAGATTAATTTCATTGCTGCGTTATTTTTGAAGTTTTCACCGAACTCAATATATGCTTTTCTCCCGATTGATATGGAAGCGGCGTTTCCTATCATACAATTACCTTTGAAAACTACAGTTCCACCTTGGTTTTCCCATGCAATGCCACTATTGGGATATTGTAATGTACTCCAAAAGCCCATACGGATCATGCCAAAATAAATATTTGATGAATCTATCACAACTTTCCCCTTTAGCTCTTTGAAATATGGTTTATAAAGTAGTATTGGTAGCTTTAGGGCTTGATTAAATGGCAAATATTTAAAATTGAAATAGAGCGAACTAATTATGGCTCGTAATAGAATTATATAATGTTGCATTTTTTATAGATTTAATACTTGTCGAAGCAAATAGGAAGAATAGTGTGTAATAATAGAAAAGTGCTAACCTGTAGTCTGTAATGGAAGTACATACACACAGAATAAGACTTAGTAATGGAACCACAAAAACTTCATGGTACCTTTTTAATATTATAAATCTTTTTATCATGGCGTAGATTAAATAGAAATGTAGTAAGATTCCTATTAGACCTGATATGATAAAAATAGTTGTCCATGATGTGTCATTGGTGGCAACTTGTTGTTTATAGCGTTCTCCATTTACAGTACGATTAGCACCATAACGGAAATTGAAAGTCTTTTGAGTGTATTTTGAATCTTCATGGACAAGACCAACCCCAAATAGGAATAGATTTTTTTTCAATAAATATTCGGATCTTTCAAGAAAGATTGCCATTCTAAAAACAAAATTACCACCACCTTCAAAATCTTCCGAGCTTTTTAGCGAGGTTGTTAATTGTATATCTTCGAGTGTGTTTTCTTTGGCTAAACGTTGAGCAAAATATGGCCAAACAGCAGCTAATCCAATAAATAGTGGAATAAAATATTTCAATAGACGTTTTTTGTTTCTGTAGAAAAAAAAGTAATAAACGGCTGTAATTCCTGCAAATACAAAGGTAATAGTTCTACTCATAGGTAAAATAAGAGCACTAGCTAAGATACATGTAAATAGGGTAGAGTAACGTTTTATGCATGTCGTAAATAGAATCGCAAATAAACCGATTTCTACAAATAAAGAAGTGTTCCTATAACGGGTAAGTTCTCCATGTGTTGCCACCTCATCTGCACCTCCAACAAGAATAGGAATACCTGTAGCAACTTGTTGAATGAATAATCCAGCTGTTATTGCTATTAGCACAAAGATGAACTTGAATATTTTTAATTTCGATTTGAAGCCCAGTAATCTAAATTGAAAATAGATGGCGTATAATAGATATAATCTATAAACTTTTATTGCTGAAAAGCAATCTTGATCAATAAATATCCAAGTAGCAAATAATAGTATAGTAAAGTAGAGCAAGATGTATGAAATCGCCTTTGCAACTTCATCATTTTTTATACTAAAGTAGTTTTGTTTTCTACTGTATAGATAAAATGATGTTAGGAATAAGTATATGAGGCAAGCGTCATTCCATTTTATTCCAAAGTTTAGAAAAGATTGGGGCAAAAGTCGAAATGCCTCTGATACCATAAATATGTAACCAGAGAGAGCATAAACTAAATTCTTTCTTTTAAAAAAGAAATATAGAGATAATAGTAATATTATAATCATTGTAATATGTTGACTTTATTAAGAGCTTGCTTTATTAAGCTGTTTTTCATTACTACACTATACGCTATTATACAATAGAGAATGATGAGTATTGAGATAATAGAACATCTAAGAATAATGGATGTGTCCGACATTATATATATACCAATTATATATATAAGGATTCCCGGTAATGTACATATTAGGTATCTTGTGAACTGGAAAAATGGGAAAGTAATGCCTTTGTATTTTTTTACATAATATTGAGCCATTAATAGTACTGTGAATTCGGAACATACCCACACAATTGCTGAACCTACTGACTGTAGGTGTTTTACTAAACAAATATTTAATAAAAGGCCGACGGATGCACCCAATATTGAATTAGTTAATATTGCTTTATCCTTTTTTAAAGGCATTAGTATTTGCATGATTATTATTTGTTCATATCCTATTATGAGGATTAGTGGCATGACTATTCTCATTGGTATGATAGCGCCTTCATAACCTACTCCAGATATTATCATAATTATGTCAGGCGCACATAATACGCCTATCAATGCTATAGGAAACGAAAAAGCCCATAGCGCTTCATATGATTTAGATAATAATCTATTAAATTCTGCTTCATTGTTGTCTACAATGAGAGAACTCATCCTTGGTAACATAACGCCTGTAAAAGCTGTAAATATGCCAATTAAAATACTATATAACTTTGTAGCTGTTGTATAATAACCCACTTCTGTTGGTGATGTGACAAGTCCCAAGAAGGTAGTATTGAAACTAGTATACATTGATGTTAGAATTGAATAAGTTCCGAATATGCATAAAGGCTTAAAGTAATGCGATAAATTGAAGTGTATCAATTTTAAGGAAATAAAATTCCTCAAATAAAAAATATTGCAGAATGCATTTACCACAACCATACCAACAGTTATTGCATAGTATATATAATAATCCTTTTGTTCTTTTACAAGCACAAATATGGCAATTACATATAAACATTTGACAATAAAACTTCTGATTGTGATGTATTTGAAATTTTCAATTCCTTTGTAAAACCATTCTACTAAAAAAGTATTAAGCAATAATTTGCAAATTCCAATGTATACAAGTTGCTTGTTTTGAGATAATGTTTCGGAATAATTTAGTGATATAAATAGGATAAAACAAAGTAGAATAGACATTAAGATATTTATGCTTATCAAATCATAGAAGGTTTGATTGAGTTTAGTCTTGTCACTTTTGTTTTTTGCAATTTCTCTTATACCGTATGTGCTTATGCCTAACATGGAGAACAGTATAAAATAGTTTATTATACTGTCTACAAAATTACACAATCCTATTCTTTCGACTTGTAAAACTCTAGAAACATATGGATATGTAATCAATGGGAATACATAGTTACTAATAGTAAGAAATGTACTGAAAAAGAAATTCTTTTTTATTGAATTCATCGATAGTAGGTCTCCAAAACTTGATATACGTACTTAAGACAGATACCTGTAAGCATCTGTCGAATTGTAAGCACTCTCTGTATGGTTATCATACTCTTGAAGGTATCATAGCCACACCTAAGTTATTTTCTATATTAGACTTTAATTTATTTTGTAATATTCACAGGTAAAAGTGGCGTATTATCCGTTTCGCCACTGATGAATTTTCTTAAAATATTTGCAACATGTTTAGCAGGGCGAAGACAGTTCATTTTGCAGGTCTCTATCAGTTAGCGTTAAATTTTGGCGTGTCCCCCAAGAAAGCCGCCACAAGGCGGTTCCCTAATAAATAACGTCAAAAAATATACTGATTTTTAATATTTGTTATTGATCTAATCCGATTGGCTATACGCTTGGAATTGGAATTCATGTTATAATAATTGCCGGAACTTATTCTTAACGATACGGGATGATTTCAACCAATCTTTCAATTCCTGAAAGATTGTACACTACAATTTTCCGATAAGAGATACGAAAGTTGCCTATTCTTTTAGTTACTTCTCGAAGGCAGACAAAGATATTCAATTGGTGTTCGGACACCTCCAAGCATCCACGCTTAACCTCCATATCAGCGGGTACATGGTCTTTTAAAGTAGGAAAGGAAGCCAACGATATATCTCCCTCCAAGTCCTCAGTACAACAAAATATTTAGGTTTGGGCACAGCCCCATTCTTGAAGAGAAACGGTTCGAATTTCAGTAAGTTCTCTTCTTCAAACATTGTCACTCGCTTTTAATATATTGGCAGTCTGCTTGATATCCAGACTTTCACGATAAGTCTCTGCCGTACATAGAGCCAAAGCCAATGAAAGAGCTGTCTGATAATCAGAGTTATTGCATTCGTGCTGGGTAAACGGTTCTAATAGTTCATGTTCTTTCGCCGCATTGTACCATAATGTGCCTTCCTTATGAGTTTTTGCTACCAACTGATTGGCTGTTAGATGCCCGTACTTCTGCAACACTTCATCCATCATTTCAATTTTAAGTTCAGAGAATTTATCATCACAGAATTCTGCGGTCGGGGTTACGTATATCCCATTTTGTTGTACCTCTGTCTTTATGAAATTTTCAGGATATAAGGTCTGTCAGACAAATCAATGAAAACATCTTTGGTAACAACAAGCTCTGCCTGCCATACTTCGTAAAGTATGGCTAAAAAGGGAGTGTGATAGTTCTAAAATTTGCACATACACGAATGATTTCGATACAAAGAAAGACATTATATTCTGAAAAAACAAAGATAATTTTTTATTCAATAATCCACCTCTCTATGTTCCTCGTCTTATTGCTGAAATTGATTCCAATCTTGAACAACTTCCGTGAATCCGTCTCGAAGGGGCGGGCGTAATGTTTCTCTTCTATCTGGGCGATGGCCTCTTCAGCGGTGCCTTCCAGCTTGAATTCCATCACGTAGATGTAGTCCGTAGTTTTTACCACGAGGTCAATCCGTCCTTCGGACGTATGATATTCTGCCTGGGTATAGAAACCTACCAGTTTGAAGACGATGAAGAGCACGTTCTGGTAGTGCCGTTCCAGCTCGCTTGCCAGTTCGTAGGGAGTATCGGCAAAGAAAGTCTGCAGACGTTTGAGAAAGGCTTCCGGTTGTCCGGAGCGTATCTCACGTACAAATTTCTGTATCTCAAACGGCGCTTCTATCTTCGAGAAACGGGTGTAGAACGGTATCAGGAACTTGATAAACCCTTCTTCTACTTCCCGGTTGGGAAATCCGAGGCGGTATAAGCCAAATTCTTTGTCATATTCTTTGATGGTGAGATAACCGCTCTGGAAGATGACCGGTATGGGCTCTTCGTCGCCGTAGATGCTGTTCAGTACGTCGGCATCGGTTTCTTCGTGTGCCATGCGCTCCAGGTCGTAATGGTTGTTTTTGAGTAGCTCCACCAGATAGGTGGGGGTACCGGTCTCAAACCAGTAGTTGCCGAACTTCTTGTACTTGAAGGTGTTGAGCAGGCTGAAAGGGTTGTAAATTCCTTCTGTGTTTTCTACAAAGTGGTAGCCGTCGTAACATGCTTTCAGTTCTTGGCATGCCTTCTGGTATGTCATGTCTTGCGTTGCGGCCAATTCGTGAATTTCTTCTTCGAAATTGTCATGAATCTCTTTTTCGGTGATTCCGCATAGACTGACGTAGGGATCGCGCATCGTGATGTCGTCCAGGTTGTTCAAGTCGCTGAACACGCTGACTTTGCCGAACTTGGTGACACCGGTCAAGAACGCGAACTTTATG
>ENA-OOYE01000207-OOYE01000207.1-human-gut-metagenome-genome-assembly--contig:-NODE-207-length-12764-cov-3.955150_pt1 | contig 12764 bp, 13 predicted proteins | sample MGYA00241697_ERZ501365 | MGnify/ENA primary metagenome ERZ501365 (study PRJEB25962, sample SAMEA2042655) | human gut metagenome | biome: human gut; feature: human-associated habitat; material: faeces... | reverse complement strand
CCACAAGGGAAATATCGCCAAGGATATCCAAAATCTTATGGCGGACAAGTTCGTCGGGGAATTTCAATTCTGACAGGCAGTCCGTTTCAGAATAAACGACAGCGTTTTCCAACGTACCGCCTTTGCCGAGCCCCATTTGCCGCATGGCCTCCAGCTCCCAGGTAAATCCGATGGTGCGGGAAGGGGCGATTTCTCTGATGTATGTCTCCTTGTCGATTGTGAAGTCTTTCATTTGCGTACCTAAAAGCGGATGGGGATTGATGGATGTAAATGTAATGCGGAGGCCGTCATAAGGGAGCGCAGTGATGAATTTATTATCTTCATATACGGCTACGCTCGTCTCAAGAGTAAGGATATCGGTCTGTTCTTCCAGTTCCATGATACCCGCTTCCAAAATCATTTGGGAGAATGTAAGGGCGCCGCCGTCAGCTACGGGAGGTTCGGGAGCGTCCATCTCAAGAATGCAGTTGTCGATACGGAGTGCAAAGAGCGCAGAAAGGATATGCTCCACGGTGAAAACTTTCGCGCCTCCCCGTTCCAGCGTCGTTGCACGGAGTGTATTTGTCACAAATTCACTCTTTGCAGGCACTTCAGGGGCACCGGTAAGATCGATACGCCGGAAGATGATGCCGCTGCCCGCCGGAGCGGGACGCATCGTGATTGTTACGGGAATTCCGGAATGGAGTCCGTTTCCCTTAAAGGAAATCGGTTTTCCGAGGGTATACTGATTTCTTTTCAATATAGAGTCCTTTCAAGAATTACTTATTATACTAATAATTTATTATACAGCGATATGACTGCAAGTACAAATATAAATTAGAAAGGATTTTCTTGAGAAGGAAAAGAAAAATCATGCAAAGCCTGTTTGGCGGAATGGTATAATTTATTTAAATAAGAAAGGGAAAGGAGACTGCCGTGGAAAGCGAACTACTGAAAAAGCAGGAGGATCTGCGATTTCGTTTGAAAGAAATGGGAACTGTGGCGGTCGCTTTTTCCGGCGGTGTGGATTCCGCTTTTCTGCTCCATGAGGCTCATGCCGTTCTTGGGAAGAAAGCTGTCGCGGTAACAATGAAATTGAATTCCTTTCCTTTCCGCGAATGGAAGGACGCCAAAGAATTTTGCAAACGGGAACATATACGGCAGATGATTGTCGAACAGGACCAATTCCTAATTAAGGGCTTTGCGAAAAACTGCTTTTCCTAAAACCGAAAGCAATGTTGCCGGAAATCTATGCCGGATGTGCAGAAAGGGGGAATCCAGACATGGCGATTTTTCATTACACAATCAAAATAGTCGGACGAAGTAAAGGGAAATCTGTTATCTCCGCTTCCGCATATCTCAATGGGGATGTGATGAAAAACGAGGAAACCGGGAGAATCAGTTATTACACTTCTAAAAAAGAAGTGGTCTACACCAGTCTGATGATGTGCGAAAACGCACCTCCTGAATGGCAGATAGTACCAGAAGAAAATATAAAACGCTTTCAAAAATCTGTCCGATACAAAAGGTCAGAAGATAAAGAAGCTGCTTTAGAAAAATTTAAAATCACATTTCAGAAACAACGGTTATGGAATGAGGTATTGAAGATTGAAAAAAGTGCAGATGCCCAACTTGGCAGGTCATTTGAATTTGCCCTCCCCAAAGAATGGAGCAGACAGGAACAGATTCAATATACAGCCGACTATATCAAAAAAACATTTGTGGATAAGGGAATGTGTGCTGATTGGAGTATCCACGACAAAGGGGATGGCAATCCTCATGTCCATCTGCTTCTGACAATGCGCCCTTTTAACCCGGATCATTCTTGGGGGAAGAAAGAAGTCAAAGATTGGGATTTTGTCAGAGATAAAAGCGGAAATATCGTGATTGATGAATCCCATCCGAACTGGTGGCAGGATAAGAAAAACCCTGACCGTCATGGAATCCGTATCCCTGTATTAGATGAAAACGGAATCCAGAAGATTGGTGCAAGAAACCGCCTGCAATGGAAACGGGTGCTGACCGATGCTACTGGATGGAACAATCCAAAAAATTGTGAACTGTGGCGGAGTGAATGGGCAAAGGTATGTAATGAACATCTGCCTTTGCATAATCAAGTTGATCATCGTTCTTATGAAAAGCAGGGAAAACTCCAGATTCCTACCATCCATGAAGGTGCTGACGCAAGAAAGATTGAACAAAAGTTTCTTGCCGGGCAGGAAATAAAAGGTTCGTGGAAAGTAGCGGAAAATCAAATCATAAAACAACAAAACACGTTATTGCAAAAGATACTGGACACCTTTGGGAAAGTATCGGGTGCATTATCATTATGGAAGGAGCGATTAAATGACATTAGAAGAAAGCCGGGAAATTATACCCTTAATGGAGTCCATGATTGGGCAAATCGAAGAACAGCAGACCTTAATGGCAGAAATGCTTCTGGAAATGCAGAACCGGGACACCCAACTCTCTCTTATGCAGGAACAGAATCAGAAATTGCAAAAATTAAACAGCGAGTTATCCGAGCTGCTCAACATTTTGCCAAATACCGAGGAACTGCTTTCCAAGATGGAAGAACAGAAAACGAAGATAGAACTTTTGGAAAACGAAAATCAGCAATGGCAGATATTGGCACAGAAGCTGAACAGCGAAAACAGTTTATTACTGAAACAGAACACCGAATTGCTGAACTGGAACAGCAGGTAGAGAAAGGACGTGATATAGATGAACGAATCCAGAGAATTAAAGAACGCCGAACAGTTGGAAGAACTTCTGCTCTTGACCGAGGAGATACAAGAAGAGTTGGAACAGAAAGACCAGCTTATCGTGGAACTGAAGACGCAGCTCAACGAATCTCTGACCTTGAACGAGAAATTAAACAAAGAGAACAGAGCCGGGAATATTCAAGCATTAAAGAACGACTTGAAGCTGGCAGACAGAGCATTGCGGAGCGAGAAAGAGAAGCTGCGAAGCGCAAACGTCACGATAGAGGAATGTCAAGATAAAATACGATGCTTAACACAACAACGGGATTATGCCCGGACACATCAGAAAATCGTAGAGATACCGGTAGAAAAGCCGGTACTCTATGAAAAATGTGAAGCCTGTAACCGGACAGCCTATCAGAATGCAAAAGCAAAATACGAAACACAAAAAGAGCGACTTGCAGGACAGTATAAAGCAAAAACGGTAATGTTCCAAACAACCTTGTTCCTTCTTGCATGGTATTCGCTGACAACCACTCTTTTTCAGGCAGTACAGTCAGATGTGTTCCTTTCCGATTGCAAATCATTCTTCCATGATGCAGCATCATTCATACAAACTTTTATCGGTTGGACGATTGATGCCGGGCAATCTGTGGCACAAATCAGCACAAAAATTCCAAATGAGATTATAGCCGGAATCATATATTGGTTATTGATGATATTGGTTGTTGGAATATGTGTGGCAGGGACAGGGATACTGGCAATACTGATAGAAATAAAGGTTATAGAATTATATAAGAAAAACTGTTGGGATGTTATTACCCTACTGATGATACTGACAAGTGCGGCTGTCATCATTTATTTTGGAGAAGTAATTAAAAAAGCATTATCAATAAATCTGTTGTTCTTTTGGTTAATTTTACAAGGAATATATCTTACAATTCGACGCTATATAAGTCAAGATACTGATTGACTAGATACAAAATATTTGATAAAATATAAATAGAAATACAGCAGATCAAAGGAGGTAAAACTTATGAGAGCAAAGAAAGTGATTGTAGGGGTAGCTATTAGTGCAATGTTAATTTCTTCATCAATTCCAGTAATGGCATTTTCTGTTACAAACGGGAATAAGACATTTGATAAAAAGTGGGAATTGAGCACTACATCTGATGGCGGAAAAGGTGTTTTGACTTATGGTTATAATACTCTTGCTATTAATGAAGATTATGCACACGCATATCATTCAACTAAAGATCATTACGCATATGTCAAGAATGGAAATGGTTCTTTTTCGGGTTCAAATGTTGGTAAAGGTAATTGGTCTAAAATTGAGGTTGCTCATAAAGGAAATAGTATTACCTACGGTAATAGCTACTAAACAAAGGTTCGGGATAATGGCTGAGTGGTTGGAATTCCAACCACTCTTTTTTGTGGAGTGTATATAAATGAAGAAAAAAATAAAATATATAGGAATTGTTTTGGTTATTTTGTTCTGTTGCTATAATTTATTTTGGTACTTCGGGAGTTATAAACCATATAACGAATTTCAGAAAGACTTCCCTGAAATAGAAGAATCTGGAGTAAAAATTTACACAGATAAAGATGGATTCCAGTATAGTGTGTCTGTCCCTGATTATTTGCTTTGGAATGGAAATCTTGCGATAGCTGAGTCAGATGTTCGATATGCACTAATTATTTGGATAAAACCATTTCACCAAGGAATAAGTCAAGGCGTGCTATTTAATGACTATAAGGATTTGAATACTCAAATTATGTTGTCAAGTAGCAAAAAAGCTGAAGATCAAGAAGATCAATGGATTGTTGATGAAAATAGCACAATATTGACTACGATATTTGAAAAAGCAAATAAAGTATGGAATCTGGGGTTGAAATAAATGAAAGCAATTAAAAACTTATGTTTGTTTTGTTTCCTGATTTTTGGAATACTTATGCAATCTGAAATATTTCAAGATCAGCTTTGGAACTTTTCTACAGCATATTTTACGTCATCACGCTATGAAGTTGCTAGTGAAGATATGTCGCAGTTTCTGAAAGATGTATCAGAAACTGCAACGGAGAATGATGTACATATTTTTTCTCAGTACAATGAAATCAATAATAAATACCTTTCAACACTTCATATTTATGGCGATGATAAAGTAATCAGACAAACATTAAAAAATACTGCAAACATAGAAGAATCAGAATATACCGCTTTAGTTTCCGGAATTACGAAAGTAAAATTTCATAATCTCTCAGAATTGCAAAGTACCTCTGTGGGTTATGAAAACTTTATCTCATACATAGGAAATGAGGACAATATTATCTCTGCATATCAGAAATTATCAGAAAAATATAGCTTAACTTATCCAGAATATTGGAATTCTACGGAAAAGGACATGATTTTTATTATATGGGGTATGATTATTGCATTGATGATTGTTCTAAATGTAATTGAAGTGGTTAGGCGAAAAAAAGAGGTTGTTGTACGAGTTTCCTTAGGAGAAAGTGCTGGTTTCATAGCATTTAAGGCTGCTTTATTCGATGTAACTTTTGACATTGCATTATTTATTGTTGCAAAAATATTGCTGTCAAATTATATATCGGGAGCATATGAGAATAGACTCGTCACAATTTTATATTCCATTGGAATTATTCTTTCCACTATTCCATATTGTTCTTTTTGCTTTTTTGATATTAGAAAGGCATTCGCAAATGCAACACACAAAAGAGGAGTGGATTTTTTAATTTATTCGTTAAAATTTATAGCAGGGGTAGCCGCTGTTTTTACAATTACCACTAATATTAGTAGTATTCATAATAACCTATTTACAAATGAACATTTGTTAGAAGAATATTATGATGCAAATTATTTTACCGTAAAGACTACTGATTTTAATGCTGAAAAAGAAGAAGCTTTTTGGAATAAACTATACAAGAATGAATATAACACATTAAAGCCTGTAATATGCTTGAATATTTTAAATGATAAAAATGATGTGATATATGTAAATAATCATGCAAAAGATATGTTACAAGGTTTTACGAAGCAGATAAATGCAGTAGAGAATGAATCTTCTGATTTGATTATTTTCATTCCAAAGAATAGATATTTTGCTAAAAACAAGCAATTAGCCTATGACTCCTTGAGCCATGTTTTAAATCATGATAATTTACAACAATTAAATATTCAGTACATAGAGTATAGCGAAACAGAATACTTTTCCTATTTAGATACAAGTAGAATAAATGGTATCGAAAAAAGCAAAAATCCGATAATTATTTATCAGGCAAACAAAGATTTAGCAGTCAATGGTGGGTATCTTGAAAGCTATAAAGCAGGAGCAGTTTTATTTCAATGTGATGAAAAACAGCTAAGAAATATCAGCAAAAAGTATGAAGATATGCTTGGAAATTATCAGCTAGTAATTACAAACGTACATGAACAGTATTTATATAATCACACATTTTTAATAAAACTCGTGGGATTTTTAAGTTCTCTTTGTACGATTGTATTGCTTTTAAATATTATGATTATTGTTACAGTAAGTAGACTAGAGTTCCGAGAAAATGCAATGAAAATTTCCTTGATGAAAATCTTTGGATATAGTTTATTTGAACGGCACAAAACACTTCTTAAAATGATTGTAGTGGAAAATTTTGTGATATTAGTAGGTATGCTTATCTATTCTTTATTATCGGTACAGACTGAAGTAGGAATTAGCATTCTTGTTAGTTCATTTATGGCACTAATAGAATTTACAATTATTTTCTTTAATATCACAATTGTTGAAAAAACAAACATACCGAAATCATTAAAAGGAGGTTGCTTATGATAACAATTGAAAATCTATGCAAAGCATATAATGATAAAATTTTGTTCAAAAATTTTCATTTGGAAATTCCAGATAGCCGTTTTTTGGTAATTAGTGGCGAAAGTGGATGCGGAAAAAGTACTTTACTTAATATGATTGGAGGTATTGAAACTCCTGACAAAGGTTCTATTATTGTGAATGGTTTTGATGTGGCAAAAAAAGGAAAAAAGCAGAAATATTTCAAAGAAGTTGTTGGATTTTTATTTCAAAATTTTGCCCTTTTGGAAAACAAAACAGTAAAAGAAAATCTAGAAATAATAAAAAAATCAGGTAGAACGGATATTTCAATAAATGAAGCTCTTGAAAAAGTTGGTTTACAGAAAGTAATTAACAAAAAAGTCTATCAATTATCTGGTGGCGAACAGCAGAGAGTTGCGTTAGCTCGTTTAATGCTAAAGAAATGTTCGATTGTATTAGCAGACGAACCAACTGGTTCCTTAGACAAAAAAAATAGTGAGATTGTTATGAATATATTGCATGAGTTAAGTGAACAGGGAAAAACAGTTATTGTTGTAACTCATAGTGAAGAAATTGTAGCACAAGAAAAGCATGTTCTATATTTATAATTACCCATAATAGAAGAATATGTTCTTTCGGGAGACACCTCCTCTAAGAACATATTCTTTTGGTTAAAATTGATTATAAAGATACTTTTATTTCAGTATATTCGCTATATTGATGGGATATATATTTGCATATTATTTATATGGATAAGGATTATAACTCTAGTGAGTCTTCTGCATCTACCCACATCTGTAAATTACCCTCAAGATATAATCTTGCATATTCCAAAGGCTCATCCACAGCCAATGAAGTAAGCGCACATTCTGATCCATATGTGGTTTTTAAATTTTTTTCAGCTTCCCAGCAATCAATGCGAAGCATATATCCGGCACTTGTGTAAACATCAATACTATCGTGATTTATGTTGTATTCTGCATAAATTGTTCTCATCGTATCTTATCTCCATTTTCTTTTAATAATCAGTTATAGAGTTAAATATCGAAAACATTTCAATCAGTTCACCATGTCGTTATTGTTATACTGTGTTATGAAATTTTCTTTCCCTTATTTTTTCCCATATTAAGGTTCATGAAAACCAATGTGAGAATATAACACAAGGGAAAGAGTAAGGGAAAGCTCACTTGCTACAAACTTAGTATTTTCAAGGGTTTGCGAAGAATTTGATAATTAAATATAACAGTTATTAAATTTCCTAAAATATGTGAAATATCAACTGGAATTTATACCCGGTACTTGTCTCGATTTATAGTCATATCAACTAAATGAAATACAAGTAAGATAATAAAAAAAACGGAAACTATTATTATTCCTGCGCCCAGCTTGATAAAATCAATTATACCGCCAAGACAAAAGAGCATTGCCCATGTCTTAATCCGTTTTCCAGTAACTCTGCATATTTTCTCTGTATTTAATCCAGTATAATCTCCTGATAAAAACAGCACACTTCTTTCTGTATTCCTTGATTTGATAAAAAATCTTCCAACAAAAAAGAGAACAGTTGCCATCAGTAAATCAATAAATATAATTATTATTTTCATTTTCAACACCTCTAATTCTAAGTTCACAACTTCCGATTTTCTCAATTCTCCAAACTTGAATTTGTCAAAGAGGATTATTCCAATATTCCACAGTATTTCTATTTACATCATAAAAAGTAATATTACCCGCATTTATAGGCAAGACAATCGCAAAAGGTTTATTGCGGTCAATATCAACCACTTGAATTGTGTTGCCATCATCTATTTCAAGTTGTTGCACCTGCTGTTGATTCATAGAAATAAATGCTCGTTCATTATATCCCTCTACAGTAAACTCCACAATTCCTCTTTGAATCCCCGAAAGAGTTCCACCTCCACGGAAAAAATATCCGAAGGAAAGTCCTGGACGATTGACATAGACGGAAAAAGAATGGTCACTCAAATCCTGAGGGTAAGAAATATATGCAGCCATCGTGCTGGAAACGCTTCCATCGACCGTCCAATCATCCTTAATCTTCTGCGACGAACGAATATCTGTCTCCAGCTTAGATGAAGTCACGCCGATCTCATTGTTCGTATAAAGAAAACAAACAAATAAAATACAAGCAAGAACAACCCCTATCACAATTTTAAGAAATATTTTTCACACACTTGCTCCTGTGGAGATTACATATTAAGCAGGTTTGTAAAATTATAATATTTTCAATAAATTATTGACATTAAAATAACTGTATTTTATAATTATATTGAGTAGGTTATATTAATTTGCTTTTGTGGCTTATTAAAATTTGGAGGAAAACTATGGACAATTACAACAACGATTCTTGGAACAATAACCAAAATCCACAGCAAAATCAGAATACATATTCTGCACAGGACTATCAGCAGCCATACGGTTCGCAAAACTATTCCGCACAGGATTACCAGCGACCATATGGGACTGACAACAATCAAAATTATCAGAATTCTTACGGCACAGGTTACAATCAGACTCCGTCTTATCAGCAGCCTAACTATAATAATATGAGCAATGACGAAGAGCATGTTTCTGTTCTTCACTGGATTGGAATTTTCTGCCTTAATATCATTCCGTGCGTAGGCCCTATTGTTTATCTTATTATGATGTTTGTTTGGGCTTTTGGCAGCACACCTAAAAAGTCACTTAAGAATTTTGCAAGAGCACAGCTTATCTTGTCTGCGATTGCATTAGGTATTATGATTATTATGATTATTATTTCAGCAGCAACAGGTGCTGCTATATTCAGCGGTTCAAACAGCTATAATTATTATTAATTTTAACAGCAAGTTTATATACGAGGTGGTATAAATAATTACTCCATATAAAACATATCAAAAAATATTGGTATTTATATTACCGTTTGCATCTGTTGGTATGGCGTATTTGTTTTCGTTGTATGTTTTCAGATACATAACATTACCGTCTTGTTATTTATACGAGCTTACAGGAATTTACTGTCCCGGGTGCGGCTGTACAAGAGCGGTTTATGCGCTAATTCACGGAGATGTTATATTGTCGTTAAAGCAAAATCCGTTGGTTATAGTTTCTCTTGCTACATTATTTGTACTTTATATTGAACTCGTTTTCAGAGCTTTCGGAAAAAAACTGCGCACATTTGTACACAGCAAATACTTTTTATGGGGTGCGTTTATAGCGATAATGATATATACGGTATTGAGAAATATCTTTCCGCAGCTTGCTCCGATAGAGCTTGTGTAAAATTAAAACTTTATAATTCGGTAGAAAGGCAATGTAAAAGTTGCCTTTTTATTTTTGAAAAATTTTTCGGAAAAGTGTTGACAAATACTCGACAATAGTATATCATATAAATACAGTAATCATTACTGATTTATATGATAATTATTGAAAATATGAATTAGAAAGGGTTGAACTTTATGGCAAATAAATATGCCGGTACACAGACAGAGAAAAATTTACTTGAGGCTTTTTCAGGTGAATCACAGGCAAGAAATAAATATACTTACTTTGCGTCAAAGGCTAAGAAAGACGGATTTGAGCAGATAGCTTCATTATTTCTGAAAACAGCAGATAATGAAAAAGAACATGCAAAGATGTGGTTTAAAGAATTGAACGGTATTGGCAGTACAGCAGAAAATCTTGCCGCAGCTGCAGAGGGCGAAAATTACGAGTGGACTGATATGTACGAAGGTTTTGCAAAGACAGCGGAGGAAGAGGGATTTCCTGAACTCGCAAAGAAATTCCGTATGGTCGGTGCTATTGAAAAAGCACATGAAGAGCGTTACCGTGCATTACTCCATAATGTTGAAATGCAGGAAGTGTTTGCAAAGAGTGAAGTTAAGGTATGGGAATGTCGCAACTGCGGTCATATTGTAGTAGGAGAGAAAGCTCCGCAGGTTTGCCCTGTGTGCGCTCACCCACAGTCATACTTTGAAATTCACGAAGAAAATTATTGATTATTGACAGAGTTTACTGTATAATAATTTAAATTCAAAAGATTTTAAATATAGTTTAGCAAACTGTATTGCCAAGTAACTATAAAAGTATTTTGTTAAACCGTAATTAATAAAGAAAATAGAACAATATAAAAACAGCAGTCAATATCGTAAAGTAATAATGACTGCTGTTTATTTTATCAGTTATTTGTTTTATCGGCTAAAATTCCCGAGAGTTTTTTTAATGCCATAAAACTCTCTTCGCTTATATCGTGCTCGATTTTACATGAATCTTCATAAGCTGTTTCTTCGCTTACACCGAGAGAAATTAAAAGTTCGGCTATATAATTATGCTTTTCAAGAATTTTCTGCGCAATATTCATTCCGCTTTCGGTAAGGGTGATATAACCCTCGCTGTCCATAAGAATGTAATCGTTTTCTCTTAGCTTTTTCATGGCAACGCTTACGCTTGGCTTTGAAAAACCGAGAAGATTTACTATGTCGATAGAACGAACGCATCCTCTTTTTTGTTTAATTAAAAGTATAGCCTCGAGGTAATCTTCGGCTGACTTGTGGACTGATAATGACAATAAAAACACTCCTTGAACAATGATAATATTAATCTTCAATCCCTTAATACATAAAATTAATAAAATATTACAAAAAGATTATATAACTATTTCTATTTATTGTATCATATTTTTATTAAAAAGTAAAGTTATTAAATCTTATTATTAAATATTTTTAAGTATAAAAATTCACTTGATATTTTTGGTGATTTAGCGTAAAATGTAAGGCAAAGGCCAGTATATAAATTTATTTGTAATATAAAATGAAAGGACGATTTTTATGTCACAAAATCCTGTAGTTACTATTGAGATGGAGAACGGCTCTGTTATTAAAGCCGAGCTTTATCCCGAAATTGCGCCAAATACAGTTAATAATTTTCTTAGCCTTGTAAATAATGGCTATTATGACGGACTTACTTTTCACAGAGTTATTTACGGTTTTATGATTCAGGGCGGTTGTCCTGATGGAACAGGTATGGGTGGCCCCGGTTACTCAATTAAAGGCGAATTTGCTGTTAACGGCTTTGAAAATAACCTCAAGCACACAGAGGGCGTACTTTCTATGGCTCGTTCAATGATGCCTGACTCTGCAGGTTCACAGTTCTTTATTATGCATAAAGATGCACCACATCTTGACGGACAGTATGCTGCCGGATTCCGTGGCGGTTCGTGCGCTGCGATACATTCGCAATCAAATGGCCAGTGCCAGCGAAGAAGATAAACATGCGCCCGTGCCCAATGCAATGTGCTGCCAATGGCTGAAAGTATGGCTGATTCGGAAAAACAATCGAAAGGAAGGCGTGATAGAAGCTATGTATCAGGCGGAAAATACGAATGTTGCATACCGCTGCGGCGCGTGGGTCGCCGTGTATGCGAGTATGCAGCAGTTTGCAATGAGAGATGTTCAGGCAGGTATTGTACAGCGCTACTATGCATCTGCTTGTCAGATGCCAGCGCTGGTGCTGGGGCAGCTGTCAATTCTCTCCGTACCGCACCAGGACAAAATCAAGGGCGACTATCTGAAGATGTATCTGGAAATGCTGGATAAGGTGACTTGTGACATTGGGGAAATCCCCACCATGCTGAACTTGGAGCAGCAGGCTTACTTTGCGCTGGGGTATCGCCAGATGACGGCGGAATTGAACCGGAAACGCAATGAACTGTGGAAATTGAAGAAAGAACAGAAAGCTGCGGCAGAAACGGACGAGGAGGAATAAGAAAATGGCACTGCAGAACCGTTACGAATTTATGTACTATGTTGCTTGCACCAATGCCAACCCGAACGGCGACCCGGATATGGGCAACATGCCCCGGATTGACCCGCAGACCATGCAGGGATTTATCACCGACGTGGCCACAAAACGCCGCATTCGCAATTATATTGAGATTGCTTATCCGGGCGTGCCGGGCATGGGGATTTTCGTGCAGAAGGCGGTGAATCTGAATAAGCAGATTGCGCTGGCAAAGCGCGAAGCAGGGATTGAAGGTGCGAAAGAAAAAAATCCGGTTTATGCGGCACGCAAAAAAGCGTGTGAACTCTTCTACGATGTGCGCACCTTTGGGGCTGTGATGTCTACTGGCCCCAATGCGGGGCAAGTCCGCGGTCCTGTTCAACTTGCTTTCGGCAAGAGTTTGGATTCGGTACTGCCGCTGGACATATCCATCACGCGCATGGCGGCGGCATTGGGCGGAAATGAC
>ENA-OOYE01000196-OOYE01000196.1-human-gut-metagenome-genome-assembly--contig:-NODE-196-length-13261-cov-1.442905_pt1 | contig 13261 bp, 8 predicted proteins | sample MGYA00241697_ERZ501365 | MGnify/ENA primary metagenome ERZ501365 (study PRJEB25962, sample SAMEA2042655) | human gut metagenome | biome: human gut; feature: human-associated habitat; material: faeces... | reverse complement strand
CGCTCCTCTTTCTCGCTTTTTACTGCCGAAAGAGGCAGAACCTGTGCCGCCTTTGATTCTTTTTTTACTTTTCCCGACGAGCTTATCGACTTTTTATCTACGGTTTCCTCTACAAATGTATTCCATTCCTTACAGGCCGGGCACTGTCCCATCCATTTTGCCGATTCATAACCACATTCCTGGCAGAAAAATACAGAGGTCTTTCCTTTTGCCATATTGTTCTCCTTTATAAAATACAAAAAGCCCGGCTTTCACCGGGCTAAAAATATGCTCTATTTTCTTGATACTTTGATATCGACTGAATCAACACCCTCAAGCTCTACGCTTAAGCTGAGCTTGCCGCCGAGATTTGTCTTCATAGTACCTGCAACAGCTCCAGCTATATCAATTTCGTACTCTGTCTCCTCTTCAAGGCCAAGAGTAATCTGAGCATCCTCAGGTCCCTCCACAGTAAATGTCACTGTATCAGCAGTCTCTTCGAAATCCATAACCGCTGTTCCCGGAACAGACTCGTATACAAAGAGTCCGTTTCTTTCGAGCTTTGTAATCTCCTTAAAGGTCTTTACCTTGTAGATATCTCCATCCTTCTCAAAATTGTCAAGCTTTGCCTTTGCAGCCAATGTATAATCTCCGAAGCTGAGCTTTCCGTTTTCCTCTGTACGGATTAATTCACTTATTACAGCCATTTTTATCCTCCCGTAGCTATATTGATATATTAATTATAAATCCAATTCTACTCAACAGTCAATGAAATTTGTTTGTTTTTTGTAGAAATTATTACCTTATTGCCGCGCTTAATTTTGCCGGTAATAATATCCTCTGACATACGGTCTTCAATCTCCTCCTGAAGTTTTCGTTTAAGAGGTCTTGCGCCATATTTTCTGTCATAGGCTTTGTCCACGATAAAGGATTTTGCACTGTCGCGCACTGTGAGTTCTATATCAAGCTGTTCTTTACAGCGTTTCTTAAGCTCCTTTACAAGAAGTGTCACTATATGCTTCATGTCATCCTTGTTGAGAGCTCTAAATACAATAGTCTCGTCGATTCGGTTCAAAAACTCAGGTTTAAATATACGGCGGACCTCCTCCATGACACTGTTCTTCATACGCTCGTGATCCTGCTTTTCATCCTCACCAGCGCCAAAGCCAAGGCGCTTTGGTTCTATAATAGAAGAAGCTCCTGCATTTGATGTCATGATGATTATTGTATTCTTGAAATCAACCGTACGCCCCTGTGAATCAGTGATTCTACCATCATCAAGCACCTGTAAAAGTATATTGAACACATCAGGATGTGCTTTTTCTATCTCATCAAACAGTATAACAGAAAAAGGATTGCGTCTGACCTTCTCTGAGAGCTGTCCGCCCTCCTCATGGCCCACATATCCCGGTGGTGAACCAATCATCTTTGAAACACTATGCTTTTCCATGTACTCTGACATGTCAACACGTATCATGGCATCTTCTTTGCCAAAGACAGCCTCAGCAAGCGCCTTTGACACCTCCGTCTTACCTACTCCTGTCGGTCCCAAAAACAGGAATGAGCCAATCGGCTTCTTAGGATCCTTTAAACCAACACGGCCTCGTCTGACTGCCTTTGCGACAGCAGAAACAGCCTCCTCCTGTCCTATTACACGCTTGTGAAGTATCTGTTCAAGCTTTGCAAGTCGTCCTGCCTCTGACTCTGTAAGCTTATTTACAGGTATTTTGGTCCATCCCGATACTACATCCGCTATCTCATTTTCGCCGACTACAGGCTGATTTTTGGCTCCTGTGCGACGGTTCTTTCTGATAAGCTTCTGCTGTTTATTTTCAAGCACTTCCTTTTCTGACATAAGCGCGCCGGCAGCTGCGAGATCTCCTTTCGACAAAGCATTTTCCAACCGGTTCTGCTTATCTGTTATCTCTTTTTTCAGAGCAAGCAGCTCGTCAGATGATGTCAGATTCTTAAGCCTTATCCTGGCTGCCGCTTCATCCATCAGGTCTATCGCCTTATCAGGTAAAAATCTGTCATTTATATATCGTGCAGAAAGGTTTACTGCTGCTTTCACACCCTCATCTGTTATGATGACACCATGATGCTTTTCATAGAGTCCCTTTAATCCTGTGAGTATCTCTATTGTCTCATCCACACCAGGCTCCTCAACCATCACCGGCTGGAAACGGCGCTCAAGCGCAGCATCCTTTTCCACGTATTTGCGGTACTCTTCTATGGTAGTGGCGCCGATTACCTGTACCTCGCCTCTGGCAAGTGCTGGCTTTAATATGTTAGATGCATCTAACGAGCCTTCTGCTCCTCCTGCACCTATTATAGTGTGAAGCTCATCAATGAAAAGCAGTACATTTTTGGCATTTGAGACCTCGCTTATCACCTTCTTGATACGTTCCTCAAACTCACCACGATACTTTGATTTGGCTACAAGCCCGGACATATCAAGGGAAACCAGTCTCTTTCCCAAAAGAATATCCGGAACATTGCCACTGACTATATCCTGCGCAAGTCCTTCTACTATAGCGGTCTTGCCCACTCCCGGCTCTCCAATCAGACATGGATTGTTTTTGCCACGGCGGCAAAGTATCTGGATAACGCGCTCCATCTCCTTTTTTCTGCCTATAACAGGGTCAAGAAGCCCTGCCTCTGCCATATCTGTCAAATCTTTGGAATACTGATCTAATACAGGAGTCGCAGAATTGTATGATGTACTGTAGCTTTTCATCAGATCCCTGTATGCAGACGGATCCTCACCCATCGCACCAAGAATATCTATAAACATCTTCTGACTGTTAACACCCATGGTGTTTAAAAGTCTTGCAGCTGCACAGTCTCCCTGCAGTACTATAGCCATTAGCAAGTGTTCTGTACCTATCTCATTGCACTCAAATCTATCGGCTTCCTCCGATGCACGCTCCAATACTCTCTGTGTCCTTGGTGAATAGCCATCCCTGTCCATCACTTCGATGTTATCCCCCGGTGAAATCAGGTCTTCAATCATCGAAATAAGCTTATCATATTCCACATTGCAGGCTGTTAGAACCTCAGCTGCCACACCGGTGCCCTCTTTTATAAGACCAGCCAGTATGTGCTCTGTTCCAACATAGCTGTAATTCATTTTCTTTGATATACGTGTAGCCAAATCTATTGCTTTTTTAGCCTTACTTGTATATGGTTTCAAGTCATATCCTCCAGTCATATTCACTAATTTAAGTCGATGAACTGCAAATCATCATCTTCGCTGTCATCTTCATTGTCATCCTTTGCACTGCTGTCTATAGTCTCAGACGGCTTATTTTCCTCATTGACAAAGCCATCAAGTGCCATTTGAACCTGATTCTTCAAGGTATCATCATCTGCAGCATTCTCCTGATTTGAAGCCTCTTTTGAATCAAAATCAGATTTTTCATTCTCAGCAGTTTTCTTTAAATCGGATGTAATTTCTACGGTTCTTCCGACATATGATGCATCGGATGCTTCTGTACTTTCCGTATTTTCGTCTGATCCTAAAATCTCAGCTATCTGTGACTCTTCGCCAGATTCCTCAGCCGGTTCCCGGATTTCATCTACCTGTGATTCTTCAGCCGGTTCCTGAATCTCATCTATCTGCGATTCTTCAGCCGATTCCTGTGCATCATCATCATTAGCTTCTATATCATTTTCCTCTATATCGAACTCTTTTGTATCGTCTTCTTCATCATTTTCTTCATTAGCTGTGCACTTCTTATTTTTCACAATAACCACCAGAAGAAGTAATGCCAGAATAATGATAATAAGAACCAGTATTGCAGCTAAAACAAGATATTTATTGGCAATTCCCGGGACAAGCTCACTCTTTGTTGTATCGTTTTCCTCCTGTGCCACTGTAGGTGTACTGAGCTCATTTCTCATATATGTGCCATCTACGCTATCATATGTGTACCAGCCACTCTCACCATTGTCATTCATAGCGTATACGAGGTAGAAATCCTTTGTCTGATCATCGGTTTTTTCGACTTTGGTCTGGTAGGCTGTTACCACACCCTTGCCCTCTATGGAGAGCGATACCTCATTATATCCATCAGGCACATCATCCACCTTAGGCAGTAAAACCACTATAAAATGTGACTCTGAATTGATACGGACAAACTCATATGCTGCATTCTGTGCTGCATCATATACAAAAAGCCCATTGCCGCTTTCCGACTGTAAATACACAAGCGTGATATCACCAAAGGTGCCATGAAGGGTATTGTATTCAAGTCCGTCAATCACTGTCTTTGAGTGCTCAAAGCCTTCAGGAACAACATCCTCCGGAATGTCATTTACCATAGTCCACTCTGTGCCATTTATATCGAACTTCTTCCAGTTATCCTGCTTATCTGCATTCTCCGGATCATCCTCGGCTCTTCTGGTAACAACTATATTGTATGTGCTTGTACTGCCGTCCTCTGCTGTCACAACAACGCTGACCGTATTCTCTCCAACCTCAAGTGAATCATTGCCTGTGACGGATGTCACACTCGCCTTGGAATCAGCCGGATTTGCTGTAACCGCAAGGCTTGAACAGCTGTAATCTACTGTAGCTGTGTAATCCTTTGTCGCAGCAGAAAACTCAGGGGAAAGCGTACCTGCTGAGATAACAAGCGAACCAAGAGATGCGTTTGAGGATTTCTTTTCCTCTTTGTTTTCATTATCTTTATATGCATTGCTGTCATTGCCGGTATTGCTGCCGGAATTGTCATTGTTATCCTTGTTGCTGTTTGAATCATTGTTTGATGAAGCACTTGTTACCGTCACCTTCGTGCTGGCACCGGTAATTATACCTCCGGCATCGTTGCCCTCTGCATCTCCTACAACTGTACAATATGCCTTTATAGTGCAGCTTCCTGCAGCCTTCGCCGTAAATGAAAACGACTGCGATGTGGGATACCCTGCGGCGTCACCAATATTGGCCACGCCATCCCCTCCGTTACTCAGTACTCCCTCGTCAGAGCTTGAGATAACTACAGTGCCAAAATATCCAGACGGCATGGAAACCGTCACCTTAACTGTTTTTCCAACAGCTATAGAGCTTGAGCTGACACTGAGACCAAGTCCCTGCGCATATACATGCTCGGCAGGTGTGAAAACTAGCATCACCGCCACAACAAGTGATAATATACATCCAAATAATTTCTTCATATCTTTCCTCACATTTCTAATTCTGCGATATCTTTGATTTGCCCAGTATGTGTCTGTTCATGATTATCATATCAAGGGCATTTCCACCATCACGCTTTCTGTTAGCATCAGCTGCCTCCAGATAAGCACCTGTGAGTGTTCCCTTTCCCAAAATATGTCTGTTGAGCTTAATCATATCAAGAGCATTTACAGCACCATCACCATTGATATCTCCATATATAACAATATCGTATGTCTTTTTCAGATTACCTGAAGCATCATAAACAGCCACTTTATTGCCTGTTGCAATCTTTCCGCTTTTTTCTGAGCCTGAGCTTGTCAGAAGCTTTACAGTACCTGATGCTGATACTGCTATATTCTTCACAAAATCAGCTGCACAGGTTCCAGGCTCAATGCCTGTAATATAAGTACCTATACTGTATTTACCTGATGTTATGTTTACATCTGTATTATTTTGGTTATTATTGTTCTGATTATTATTGCCACCTGCATTATTTGCAGATGCCGCCTGCCTGTTTATATTGATAGTGTATGTTCTTGTATCACCGCTTTGCGACTTGCATTTTACCTTAATTGTATTATTTCCGACAGCAAGCGAATAGCTTCCTGTGCCTGAAACACCACTGTTTCCTGAAACTGCATCTGCCGAAACAGTCACTGAGCTTATAGCATTTGAAACAACTGCTGAATAGCTTGTTGTCGCTCCATTGAAGGCCGGTGTGAGTGTTACACCGCTTATCGCAATCGACTGCAGATAGTTATTGGTATCGCCAGCTTTATCGAAGCCCACTGCTGACGATGGCATATTGTTGTATACAGGTATTTTAAATACAAAAGCCTGATTCTTGTCTGAATATCCTTTAGCCAGACTCTGTCCCTCAGTAAGAGCCGCTGTGGCATTGCCCATGTACTGATGGAAATACAGCGAGCTTGTATTTACTACATTAAACTTCTCAAAATACAGTGTATTTTGACCCTTATTTATATAATTGCTGCCCACCTTTACAGCTCCGCCGCTTATGGACTTTACTCTTGTATTCCAGCCCTGCTTCTTGGCAAAAGACAGACCATTTTTATAAATCTTGGCCTTTGTGTTTCCGGTTGCACTAAAATTAAAATAATTATAATATCCTTCGTATCCGGAATATGTACCCGAAATAAGAGGGCTCGTTCCATTTCGTCCCTGCTCCTGCTTTATACGCGATGCTATATGGTATGCACTTACTCCACTGCTCTTTGCCACATCCATGAATGTGCTTGCATAATTGATTTTCTCACCATTGTTGGAATATGTCTTTGTTCCCTCCATAAATGTGCCTTTTACTATGGACTGAACACCTCCAAGTGCCTCATTCGGACTGTATGCCAGACTCTGAAACTGAAAAATATTGGTCTCATCAAGAAAATTCCTTGGATCCATGAGATAAGCAATATAGGCACTGCTTGCTGACACCCAGCCCGGTTCGTACTCAACCCACTTATTTGTTGACCAATTATATGCTCCGGCAGCTGTGGATTTCTTGGCATTGTCTGCTGATTTGGATACCAGATTAAGTCCGTTTACACTTTCATTTTCAATCACCGTATCCCAATTCAAACCTGTATTTACAGCCTCAAATGTCCAGCTTGGATACTTATTGTGAAGAGCTGTAAGGTTTGGAATATAGCTGTCAGGAAAGCCTGCATTCTTCATAGCCGTGACAAAATCAGTATTGTCTCCGCTGTTATTGTATGTCACCTTTATGTATGTACTGATAGTCCAGCCCGTAAATGCCTTGCCGTTTAAAGTACCCTTGACATTATACCAGACCACACCGTTTACCCTGGTCTCTCCAATTATGTCAACCTGATGGTTCCAGTTGAGTGAAACAACCTTTGTAGTGCCGGATGTGCCTGCTGCATTGCGGACATACACATTGCCACCTGTAATCGTACCTGTAGCATATGCTCCCGATGCGGTTGCAAGGGCAAGCTGTTCCTCATTATTCTGCTGTATGGCATCCGCATTGCCGGTGTCTGCTGAAGCATCCCCTGTCTGCGCATTGTCTGATGCAGCTGTGCCGGTACCTGCTGATACAAAATCAGACCTGATATAGCTGACACACTCCTTGTTATTTGCTGCCAGATTGTACTTTGCCTTGTACCACACCTTGCCGTCTGCACCCGTGGTCTGCTCAAGAATAGTAATATCCTTGCCGTTTGAAAGCTTGTGCTCCAGCCCATACTCTGTTCCCGGTCCGCTTCTCGCCGCTACCCAGTATCTCTCATCACACACCCTTAGCCGCCTGATCCGCATAGACTGCTATGCTGCTGTATGGCGCCAGGTCACATGCGGCTAATGACAATGTTACGACAGAGGCTGCCAGAAATTTATTTATCTTTATCATCAAATCCCATCTTTCTTATGTGCATTGTTTACATTAATCCATTATCCATTTAATTATAATAGAATATGACCTTTGTATCAATGTATTCGGCAGAAATTTATTATTTTTTTTTTAAGGTATACATCGAATTGCATGCAAGCATGCATCGATGATACCTTTTGACCCTTTAATCATAATATAAAAACTCCCTTAAACGTGTAGCTCATGCTTACGTTTCAGGGAGTTGCCTGATTCATATTCTGCTTATTCTTACTGTCTCCTGTAGCTCTTTCTAGCTGAACAGGGATTTTATCTTATCCCATAAATCCATGAAAAAGTTGCCAAGCTTTTCCCAGAAGCCCGGGTCATTTATCTTATCGCCAAGCTTTGATGCCCAATCCTGTGCCTGGTTGATGACCGAATCCCAGTCGATATTGGCATCCTTAAGCTTCATAAGAAGCGATGTCAGCTTTGCAATATCATCATCAGAAAGCTTCAGGTCGTAATCCTTTGCAGCCTCCTTTATCGCATCCTTTATCTGGCTCTCATCCTTGAGCCTTCCATCGGCAAGCTGCTTCTTTAGGTCTGCAATCATTGCCTCTATATCCTGCGAATCGCCGTCAATGCTCTTGTTTAGCTCTCCTGTTGTGACAAGCTCATCCATCGCTGCGTCTGTCACCTTGTCGTCAAGCTTCTTGCCTGTCATCTCCTCGTATGCCTTTAGTGTGCCTACAAGTGCTGCCGTTCCGGAAATAGGGAAAGGTCCTGCGACTATGATTTTAGCATCAGCTATGCCTGCTGTGGCAAGCGCATTCTTGTACATTCCTACCGTACAGTAATTGATATTGTGTGTGGAAACACTAAGACCCGCACCCTTTTTATCCTCTGTAATGAGTACTGAGGAAAGTGACCTTGTGCCAATCTCGCTCTTGCTGATGTATGAATCGAGGTACTTGTGCTCCTCATCATTATTTACATAGACCACATCGTAATTGTCCAGATCAGTGAGCTCGATTCCCATAAATCCAAGTACTGTCGCTCTCTGATCCGGTGTGAGGTCTGCTCCAAGACTTAAGTATGGCTTATCATTTTTGCTGATAGTCACCTTGTCGTTTGCCTCACTGCCGGCTGTCGTTGTGCTGTCTGCAGTACTGTCTGTGTTACTCTTATCAGCTGTGTCACTGCTGTCACTGCCTGATACATCAACGCTTGAAGCTGTATCAGTCTGCGTAGCTGTCTCTGTTGCAAATACTGCTGGATTCATCGTAAACAGTGTAACCGCAGCAAGCACGCTACATACAATACTCTTTGCTTTTTTCTTTATTAATCTAATCATTTTTCCTCCAATCTACTGCTCTATATCATACGAAATTGTAAAGCTGCTTCCGTCGAAGCTGACATCTGCCATGCTTCCGCATACCACAGGCATCATCGGCGACATATGACCTATATCCAGATCCATGATGATTGGCACATTAAACTCTCTAAGCAGTGATGAAAGTGCCTGTCTGTGGTCTATGCCAAACATTTCCTCTCCGAAGTGCGCCGGGCGTCCGATAAGAAAGCCCTTTACATTTGAAAACCATCCTGCATTTTTCATCTGCCACATAGCCCTTCTCATGCCCATCACATTAAGGTCACAGGCCTCAAGGAACCATATGATACCATCATCACTGTAGCGCTCATTAAATTTCCTTACATGGTCAAACGATGTACCAAGCAGATTGATAAGACAATCAATGCAGCCACCAAGCAGCCTGCCTCTCATGGTAAGCCTGCTTTCCTTTGCCACCGCAGGAATAGAGCTGATGCACGACTTTTCAGTCAGGTTGTAGCCCACAAACGGAGCATTCTCATCCTTTATCGATTCCTTTTCCCACATAGGGTAATTGGTAAATGAAAGCTTCCTGCCACAAAGCAGATCAAATGCATCGGTAAGTGACTCATGCCACACTTCCATGCCAAAGCTGCCCGCACACGGCCCGTAAATACCTGCTGTATCTGCAATAGTAGCCTCCAAAAATGTGAAATTCGTGTTGTCGGAATAGCCCATGTACCATTTCGGCTTTGACTGCTTCACGCGCTCAAAATCAATATAAGGCACTACCTCGCACATCAGCTCGCCACCACCACAGGATATAAGCACATCACTGTCAGCAGAAGCATAGCTTTCGTTCAGCTCTTCTGCGCACTTCTTGGGTGTATTGCTGATACCTATGCCACTGTCGCACCTGCAGTTAGGTCCCTCTATCGTCTTATAACCCATGCTGTGAAACCTTTTAATGGCATTGTCAAATGCACTCCTGTACGGCTCTGTTGTACAACCCATCGAAGGCGCCACAAAGCCTATTGTTCCTCTATCCTTTAGAAATTCAGGGTATCTCATGTTTCTATCATCCTATCACTATTATTTACATATCTAAGCTTCTGTCTGAAGTAAAATATGTAGGATTTTATCATTTCTGTCCAGGTCATTTTACTGTCATAATTAAATGTCGTCGTGTACTGCAAATGCTGTCTGTTGCACCAGTTGTATATATCATGCAGACTTATCGAATCAACATGCTTCATATTGTTCATAAACACCTTAACCTTTGAAAACTCATCCTCACTGTCAATGTATAGATGAAAGATAGTATTCGGACATTCAATTATTATCTGCTGTTCTTCTATATTTTTCATCACTGTATCCTCTATTGAATGATGTATCCTGTGTGATTAAAAACATTATCGTCTGTCACACCGAGATGTGAGTAATAACAAAATATCGTAACCGTTCAGTACCTTCACAGTTAAAAAATATCACATAACCATAGTACTACACCGACGTCACAAAATCCAGTCATTTTTGCCTGCCAATTCTTACTATTTTATTAAGAAAAACGGTAAATATTATACTCCCTCACAGTCAAATGCCGGGATAAAACTGTCCTTTGCCACGTCACCCTCCTGTATAAATGCATTCGTGATTCCTATTTCGAGGGCATAGTCAACAAGTCTTTCATACTCTCTCCTTGTCACTGTGCGGTTTATCTCAGGATAATCCTTTAGTGCAATCGGCGTAAACTGGCTCATCATGCTTATATATACGTGATCATGATATGTATCATACAGGTACTTAAGTACAGCCTTTGCATCATTCACATGTCCCGGCAGTAGAAGCTGTCGCACAATAACTCCCTTTTGTATGAGTCCTGTCGCATCGTCAATCACGACATCCGGCTGCTGCCTGACCATCTCTGAAAGCGCCTGCTTTGCGACAGACGGATAATCTTTTGCCCTTGAATACATTGCCGAAAGCGTACTGTCCATATATTTAAAATCCGGAAGATACACATCCACTATGCCCTCAAGCAGCTTTAGCTCTGTCACATTTTCATATCCGCTCGTATTATATATAATAGGAAGCTTCATGCCGCGGCTTTTTGCATCGTTTACCGCCCACACTATATCAGGGATATACTGCCCCGGTGTAACCAGATTGATATTATTTGCGCCTTTGCCCGCCAGTTCTATAAAGATATCACTCAGCCTCTCTTTACTGATTACCTTTCCCGCTTTTCCGTCAGAAATCTCCCTGTTCTGGCAGAACACGCAGTGCAGGCTGCAGCCTGAGAAAAAAACTGCCCCGCTTCCTCTTTTTCCTGATATGCACGGCTCCTCCCAGTAATGAAGCGCTGCTCGCGCGCCACCATTATTTCAGATGAAACGCCACATACGCCTGTTTGTCCGGTTCTTCTGTTTATGCCACATTTTCTGGGACACAATAAGCAATTTTCGTATTTATTCATATTTTTCATTTTAACCCTTGCTAAAAATAATGTTTGATACTACAATCTATATGATTATGCGGTGCATATGCCATGCGCCTTCAGTAGTCATTTTAAAGTTATACCATAACTATTCTTACAGAAGAGAATAGTTAAAATACACAATAAGGAGATTACAATGAATCAGTCAAACTGTATCGTCGCCCAGTCAGGCGGTCCAACTGTTGCAATCAACGCAAGCCTTGCAGGAGTCATCGCAGGAGTAAAAAGCTCCGAGAAATACGATATCTGCTATGGCGCCGTAAACGGAATACTCGGCATATTAAATGAGAATTATCTCAATCTGTCAGATATTTTTTCCAATGAGGCTAACCTCGAAAAGCTCAAGACCACACCTGCCATGTATCTTGGCTCATGCCGCCACAAACTCCCTGATTACAAGGATGATGATTCACCATATGTATACATCTTCCACCAGTTTGATAAGCTCTCCGTAAAGGCTTTCTTTTACATCGGTGGAAATGATTCGATGGATACCGTATTAAAGTTATCCGATTATGCAAAAAAAATCAACAGTGATGTGAAAATTATAGGGATTCCAAAAACCATCGACAATGATCTGTGCATGACAGACCACACTCCGGGCTTTGGCTCTGCCGCCAAATATATCGCATCAAGCATGCTTGAGATAGCCCATGATACCTTTATCTATGCTGTTAAGAGTGTGACAATCGTTGAAATCATGGGACGTGACGCAGGATGGCTCACTGCCGCTTCCGCTCTCGCACGTAATGAGTACAATACAGCGCCTCAGTTCATCTATCTGCCTGAGGTGGATTTCGACAAGGACAAATTTGTTGCCGATATAAAAGAAGCCCTTGCGCACACTAACAATGTGATAGTTGCCGTATCCGAAGGAATACATGACGCAGACGGCTCATACATTACATCATCAAAGGCCGCATGTGACCAATTCGGACACCAGCAGCTAAGCGGTGCCGGAAAAGCTCTTGAGTTCATCGTAAAGGAAAACATCGGTGTCAAGGTGCGCTCTGTAGAGGTAAATGTGCTCCAGCGCTGTGCCTCACATCTTGCATCATTAACCGATATCGAGGAATCTTTTGCTCAGGGTAAAAAGGGTGTCATGATTGCAGCAGAGGGTGTGACCGCATCAATGGTATGCTTAAAGCGCATCTCAAATAATCCTTATCAGGTGGAATACACATATTCTGCTATCAAGGATATCGCAAACGAGGCCAAGTCTGTGCCAAGAGAGTGGATCAATGATGCGGGCAATGATGTGAAGCCTGAGCTTATCGAATACTTAAAGCCACTTATTCAGGGAGAAACCGCTGTAGCCTACAAGAATGGTCTGCCTGACTATATGGATGTGTCACATCTTCACAAATTTAACTGATTTTAGCTGCCGCCTACACCCCGGTGTGGGCAGCAACAGCATATCTCCAAGGAGGTCGATTTACATGAAGAAAAAATTGCTTATAACCTGTGCCGTTGTGCTGGGTGTTCTTTTGGCTGTTTATCTTGGCTTTGCCTTTTATTTTAGCAGCCACTATCTGTTCAACACAAAGATTAACTCTGTAAAATACGCAGGGAAAACTGCAAAAGAGGCATTAGAAAAAAATACAGCCCTAAGCCGCGACTATCTGCTTACAATCACTGATAGAAAAGGCAACAGCTTTTCACTTAAGGGACCTGATTTTTCCTACGAATATGTCTCAAACGGTGACGAGGAACAAATCTTAAAAAGCCAGAATGCTTTTACATGGCCTGTCAGTCTTTTCAAATCTCAAAACTATACTCTAAAGGGTTCGTCCAAATATGACGATGCCGCTTTGGCGGAAAAGCTCAAGGCTCTTGATATTTTCAGTGATGACTACATTGAAAATCCGGAGGATGCCCACATCGAGATAAAAGACGGCAAATACGATGTGATTGAAGAGAAAAATGGCT
>ENA-OOYE01000191-OOYE01000191.1-human-gut-metagenome-genome-assembly--contig:-NODE-191-length-13433-cov-1.437210_pt1 | contig 13433 bp, 11 predicted proteins | sample MGYA00241697_ERZ501365 | MGnify/ENA primary metagenome ERZ501365 (study PRJEB25962, sample SAMEA2042655) | human gut metagenome | biome: human gut; feature: human-associated habitat; material: faeces... | reverse complement strand
GTCACAACCAGCAAGTGAAACTATACTAAATATCTCCCAATATGTCAATAACTATTTTCAAAAAAATGTTTTTATCGTACAGATATGTGAGAGCCTTGCTGTCGTGTACCATTTCCAGCATCTGCGAAGCCACTGAGAATGCCGACAAAAACGTTATGAGAACCATTGCGATCCATATACACAACACAGCCTGTGCAACGCCAAAAGCAAGTCCTCCTGCTTTGTCCAGCCCACCGACCACGGGGATACCCGACAGAACATGCGATAACGCAAGAGCTATCAGCACGAGCAGTAGCACCACAAATATGGTTAACAGATAAGACAGTCCGTTCATGACCATATCTGTGAGATAATCCACAACATATGCCACATAGTCTCCGATCGCCTTTCCATTTATCTTGTCTCCGCCGTTACTGCGTATGTAGTTCTTCACGATCTCCGGCAGTTCTGTATGTTCTAGATAATCTTCTTTCTCATAGACAGATACACTTTCACTGATATCTTCCACTCCTATGCTCTGCTCTACCTTCTGCCTCACGGTGTCTCTGAGTGGTGTATGCTGACAGAGGAACTGGTTTACATACGGATTCAGCACATTTGTCAGGATCACCGCTCCTACTATGCCCACTGCACTTACCGCACTTTTGATGAGACCTCTCCTGTATCCGATAAGGGCGCACAGAAGAATAACCGCCACAGACGCAAGCAACATCAGATTCATATGCGCTTCTCCTTTCTCTTACATGCCCTTGAGGGCAATAGTCTGCGTCTCATTTTCAAATATGACCACATACTCCTCCTCGTTTGAGTCCGGCACAACATTTACAAGATTCTTGGTGAATGAATAATTAAATTTCATACTTCCATTAAACCTGATTATACTGCAGTCCATATCTCCCGTGACTATTATCTCCTCTTCAGTTGCATATATTTTGTCAAATGCATTGTCGTAGTCCACTTCAGCCTTCAGCGCACCCTTGTTGTCATATATATATATTTTGTATTTCGCCTTTGAGGCAGAATCCGAGACAGCAATATAACCCACGCAGGAAGAATTATAGAATACGCCCTGCATCTCCCTGGATCTGAGATCTATAACAGCTCTCTCCTCCGGTTTCTCCGTCATAGTGTATGTTCTTATATCGTTATTACCAAAGCATGCAATATTGTCATTATCTGTAAATTTCACGATAGGATACAGTGCATCATCCACTGTATAGCTTCCCATCATACGATCAGCATTCTCATTCTGTCCAACCGAGCTAAAATTGTACATGGCTATCACAGACTGTACCTTTGTGCCCTGTATCTTCATATAACTTGTGACCAGCTTCTGTCCATCGTTCGATATGTCTATATCCATAGGGTATCCACTTTTATCTATCGTGGTCTTGAGCTCATAGATCGTGTTGCTGTCCTTATCGTATCCATTGATATAATTGCAGTCTTCTCCCACAAGTACAAGGGTGTACACTCCCTGCTCTGCAATATCAACATTTGAGATGTCGTAAGCGAGAGTCTGACGGCTGACTTCGCCGTCAACATTAAACACATACACATCTTTACCGTTCATATCCGCAACTATCGCGTAGTTTCCGCACACCTCTGCGTGTGGCATCTTCATCGCATAGCTCACATCCCACTTTGTCACGCCTTTTTCATCTATGTAAGATGCACCGTCCTTGGTCACCTTCAGCACATTTCCCGCAAATACCGTGTAATCTGCTATATTGTCACCTGATGTTTCCGTCGCTGACACCACATCATACTGAGTGTATGTCTTTATCGCGTTATATCTCAAAAGTGCAGTGACAAGTCCTAGCACAACCACAATTGCTGCGATAGCGAGGAGCATTTTGCCTTTTTTGCCCATGGTACGTTTTACTTCAATGACATTATCCCTGCCATTTGCAAGGCTTTCCTCGTCCATATCATCTTCTGTCTGATTCTGAACTTCCTGTTTTTCATCGTCTCTGCCCGCAGCAATTTCCTTATCCGCAGTTTTTTTATTTTTTGTTAAAAATTTCATATCCGTATTCCTTCTGTTCTTTATTTACTATAAAAAAACATGGTAATTATAGCATTTTTAATCTGTATAGGGAATAACCAATTTCTGGCCCTCATATATAGGTTCATCTATCTTCAGGCCATTTACCGCCGCTATACTCTCTGCGCCATCCTGCGTTCCGTACATCTTTATCGATATACTCACAAGAGTGTCCCCCGGTTCAACCACATAGATGCTCTCCGTATCCTCCGGCACAGAAGGTATCTCTGATGTTACAGCTTCATCTGAAACACTGTCCGAAGTGTATTCCGAGCCATACGAAGTTCCCTCCACCGAAGCACTTGTATTCTCCGCGCCTTGCGCCGCTGATATCTCCTGCGATCCATTTGCTTTCTGTGCCATCTCTGTATCCTGCACACCTTCCGCATTCTGAGTTGCCTCCGTGTTCTGTGATCCCGGCGTATTTTTTTGTGTATAGGCATCTCCGGATGCAGCTCCTCCCACTGTTTCCTCAGCACCGGCCATGGTGTCTGCACTGTTCATGAACACCTGAACCTCACCGGAGTGTTTTGCCTTTGTCAGCCGGTCCGTTATCTGCCCCACTGTATCCGGGGATATGTACCACAATGCGCCAAATGACACCGCACATACCGCAACAAAGCACGCCGCGGTTGTACCCCAGCTCCTCTTCTTCCGGTTCTCCGTCTGTTTCCCCCTCTCTCTGAAGTTTTCAACGACCGTCTTATCCTTTATTACCACACTGTCTGTCGCAGATTCCGCAGTCTCACGCTTTCTGCTGATTATGTAGTTCTGCATTTTCTCATTTCTCACATAATATATATAGTATCCCTTTTCCCTCATAAGGGTCCCGTGATCGTAATAATAAAATGCCTCCTCACACTCCAGTGCATCCATAAGGAACAGGATCTTTCCCTCACCCGGGAAATTATCGCGGTGCAGCCTTTTCATCTGATCGTTTATCTCTGCAGAGAAACCCATTCTGGACAGGAACCATCCCACGATCGACAGGTCATCGAAGTATTTGTTTATCTCCGCATATATCCCGCTCCACTCGCTGTCACCAAATTTTATCATGGATATGTCAAATTCAAGATTCTGTGCATCCACTGCGCCGCTGACAAATATCACCTTTGTGCCATTTTCATCATATACTTTTCCGAGAAGTATGGCTCCACGGCAGTTCATATTGCCCGGCGATGCAATTCTCCTCAGATATGTCATGACATAGTCTTCTACATATATCTTGTAATTTCCTGGGGCATTTCCCACCTGTCGTATATTCTTGGGCAACTCATATTTCACCCTGTCGCTTGACCTCATCATCTCATTTGCTTCATCATATACTATCTCTATCATTCACCCAACCTCCTATACTCTTAAGCATCAGCCCTTACAGCTCCGCCAACGATGCATGAATAATACCATGTTGACAAGACGCTTTTTTAGGAAATCATGTCATTTGATGTGTGTAACTGCGCCCTATATTCCAGCCTATTACGACCTATATCTACAGGATCATGTAAATGAGCGCTTTATGAATCTATTGTGTAAACTTTGATAATCTTGGAAATACTCTATACTATAAAACACAGGCAGGGTATTGATATGATAAAAAAGAAGCAGCGACAAACAGAATATTTTAATCCAAATGACATTCTTGCCTGCCGTGCGCTTTCAACCAGAATATCGGACACGAAGTGGGCAAGCTCGCCGCGGATATCCTCGCCAGCGGGCAACCTTCTGACAGCACCGTGGTTTTATGCATAGGAACCGACCGCGCTACCGGTGATGCTCTCGGCCCTCTGACAGGCAGCTTTCTGACAGAGCACAACTGTCCTTTCAAAGTATACGGAACGTTAAAAGCTCCGGTCCACGCCCTCAATCTGCGCGATACCATACACCATATATACGACCATTTTGTCTCCCCCGCCATCATCGCCGTCGACGCATCCCTTGGACGTCCTTCAGATGTAGGTATGATCACGCTCTCTAACGCCCCCCTGTACCCCGGAATCGGTGTAAATAAAAAACTCCCGGCGATAGGAGATATCTCCATCACCGGGATTGTAAATCTGTCTGGAAAGCCAGGTATGAGTCTTCTTCAGAGCACCAGGCTGTATACCGTCAGCAATATGGCACGCTTCATCTCTGACGCCATACTGTCATCATCGACACACTGACTAGCTCTCTCCCTTATAAACCTCTATGGCGCCTGACACTGTGCTTGCCGTGCCCTCCTCCATGATCGATATAAGATCAGAGAGTTTCTCTTCTGTGAGCAGATCTTTGCCAAGGAATGTGACATAGCTGTCAGTCAGATGGCTCTGCATATCAGCAAGCTGTGACTCCATGGCATTGATCTTTTCCTCGAGCTGCTTCAGATCCGCCTTAAGTGCGTCGATCTTCGGCTGCCGTCTTCCTGTTATCTCATCAGTTATAACCTGTTTTGTATCATTCTCAAATACTTTTATCGCCTCAAGCTTGCGATTGCTTATATCCTCGCGCTCCGCCTCAAGCTCGCTGAGCTTTTCATCATATTTGCCAAGATTATATACACTCTCATCCTTGTCTCTTGTTATCGAGTTTCTGATGATCCTTATCTGCTTGTTGTTGGCGCGGACCTTGTTTCTTATCCGCCTGCCCTCATTGACGATCTCAAGATTCTTTACCTTGGCAAGATTGAACACTATGAAATATATGATAAATTCTGCTATGACAATCGCCTGACTGATCACCACATACGTCAAAGTGTGAACTCCGGTCTGGTATATGGTGTATGAAAGCGCCACGCATACAATCGCCGGTATACATCCGCAGAACAGGAGTATAAGCAGTATAAGCTTAAACACGTCGCCTGCTCCGCACGGAGCGAACATACAGTAGAAAAAGCCCGTATTGCAGAAGCCCGATACATTGTTCTGCTTAAACAGCTCCTTTGCCTTGAGTCTGAGCTGTCTGTTGCTCTCGTTGAGGGAGGCCGTCTCGCTCTCTATTCGGTTGCCCATACGCTCCGTCTTCTTCTTATCTTTTTTTGACTGAAGCTGCCTTATCTTGGCTCCGTTCGCCGAAAGCTGCTGGTCGTATCCATCCTCTATCTCATTCTTTCTGTTTTTCAAGGTTGAACTGATCTCATCAGAAAGGCCCTTTTCCTCCTGTGAGATACTCCTGCTGGTCTTTCTCTGTGCCGTTCTCACCTGTTCAAGGTTGTCCTGCACATCATCGATAGCCACCACCAGCTCCCTTGCCTTTATAAGATATTCCTGATTCTCCTGGAAAACATTCTCCGATCCCATACAGTCCTCCTTATGTCTCTTATAATAGTGCATATCAAGTTTATAATATCAAATCGCCTACTAATTAACAACATAATTTTGCAATTTCTGACACATCTGACACATTTCGGATTATATTCTGAAAATACTTTCTTATCATGCACCCGGTCACTATTATTTCACAGTAATTTAATTGAACTCATACTGATTATATTTTATAATTATTACATATGGGCGATAAGCAATATTTATGGTATTTATCATTTACAGAATGGGGCTGTAAAATTACAAATTATATATGACAAGGAGAAGAGGCATGAACATTTTATTTTTTCTTACACCTAAGAGCGATGTAGCATATATTGAGGACAGTTTTTCACTCAGACAGATACTTGAGAAGATGGAGATACACAGATATTCTGCAATACCGATACTATCCAACACCGGTGAATATGTCGGCACCATAACGGAGGGCGACATTCTCTGGTACTGCAAGCGCAATTCGATGAACGCGCTCAAAACCGCAGAGAGCATCTTCCTTAATGATATTCCAAAGAAATTCGAGTACGCCTCCGTATCCATCAGTTCCAACATGGAGGATCTCATAGCCAGAGCCATGGTCCAGAATTTTGTTCCGGTGGTTGACGATCAGAACAAGTTCATCGGCATAGTTACACGAAAGGATATCATCGGTTACTGCTATAAGAAACTTAAGACCAGCGAATCATAAAAAACACCCGGATATGTAAGCATTTCGCCTGCACATCCGGGTATTTTAATGTAATTCAATATATCTTAATCCCTAATTTAATATCTAATTGAGATCTCCCGTTCTGTTGACGGCGCTCACGAGTGCATGTACAGATGCGTCTATGATATCGTTCTTTATTCCTGCGCCCCATGTAACCTTACCATCGACAGTCTCGACTGCCTGTGAGTTTGAGCCAGTCTGGAGTGAATGCTCCTCGTAGCATACGACCTTGAACTGTATGTCAAAGTGCTTCTTTATAGCGTTGCTCACGGCATCCAGACGTCCATTTCCCTTGCCGTGGTAAACCTTCTTCACACCGTTCTTCAGAATAGTTATCTCTGTGGATATTCCATCTCCCTGTACGAAGTGATTCTCAAGCATCTTGATAGGGCCATCTATATTGACATATGTATTCTGGAATATATCCAATACTTCCTTTGGACTGAGCTCCTTGTGCTCCTTATCTGACACATCCTTTACTGTGTAGCCCAGATCCTCTCTGAACTTTGCAGGAAGGTCAAAGCCGTACTTTGTCTGGAGGATGAATCCAATTCCACCCTTTCCTGACTGGCTGTTTATTCTAATAACATCGCCATCATACTTTCTTCCGATATCCTCAGGGTTAAGCGGCAGATATGGACAGGTCCACATTCCGTCACCTTGCTCTTTTCTGAACTTCATTCCCTTGGCAATGGCATCCTGATGTGAGCCTGAGAATGCGGCAAATACAAGCTTTCCTGTATATGGTGAACGCTCGTAAACCTTCATTCCTGTAACTCTCTCATACATCTCTGTGAGCGATGGTATATCGCTGAGATCTATCTCAGGGTCAACTCCATGGGTGAACATGTTCATGCAGAGTGTGATCACGTCCACATTTCCTGTTCTCTCACCATTTCCAAATAATGTTCCCTCTATTCTGTCTGCGCCGGCAAGGATACCAAGCTCTGCATCTGCCACTCCACAGCCTCTGTCATTATGAGGATGAAGTGACAGGATAATATTCTCCCTGTCGTGGAGGTTCTTGCTCATATACTCTATCTGGCTTGCGTAAACATGCGGAAGTGACATCTCGACTGTTGCAGGGAGGTTGATTATAACCTTTCTGTCCGGTGTCGGCTTCCATACATCGATAACTGCGTTGCAGACCTCAAGTGCATAGTCAACCTCTGTTCCGGTGAAGCTCTCCGGTGAATACTCAAAACGATATGGAACGCCGTACTCATCAGCCATCTTGTTGAGCAGCTCTGCTCCATCCACTGCTATCTTAAGTATCTCTTCCTTTGACTTTCTGAACACCTGCTGTCTCTGGGCAAATGATGTTGAATTGTACAGATGTACGATCACGTTCTTTGCACCCTCTATAGCCTTAAATGTCTTCTCTATGATATGTGGTCTTGCCTGTGTAAGTACCTGTATCGTGACATCATCAGGTATGAGATCCTGCTCTATAAGTGTTCGGCAGAACTCGTACTCAGTCTCGGACGCTGCAGGAAATCCGATCTCTATCTCCTTGAAACCGATCCTGACAAGCTCCTTGAAAAATTCCAGCTTCTCATCAAGGCTCATAGGTACGATCAGGGCCTGATTACCGTCTCTCAGATCCACGCTGCACCAGATAGGTGCTTTGTCAATATACTCCTTGTTTACCCAGTCTGTGCACTGTACCGGCGGCATGTAATAGCCACGCTTGTAATTCTGATAATTCTTCATTGATATAACCTCCTACTTAAGCAAAAAAAAACTCACATCTCCTAATCACTATAGAGACGTAAGTTACGCGGTACCACTCTATTTCATACAATAATGTATGCTCTCATCGCAGATACAGATGAACGATATACTTACCGCCGTCTTATACCCTCCTGCTGTAACGGTCAGGTTCCGTCGGAAACTACTCGAATACTCTTTCGGTCCGCCCTCACAAGTCCATTCGGAAAAATCTCAACTATCGGCTCGCACCACCCGCCGACTCTCTTAAAGCGCCGATTAATCTTACTACTCTTGCTCAATGGTTTATCTTATAAATTAATATTATTATATAGCGAGATTTTCAAAATGTCAATAGAATTTTAGCACTTTAAAGCGAATATTTAAAATTTATTCAGCCGTTTCGGCACTTTTCAAAATTACAGTTGACTGTGCAGGCATTGTAAGCACACCTTCTTTTATAGATGTGTGCTGATAAACGGCATTTTCATCTTCTGTCGAAGTAAATGCACCGTCCTTATCCACAGGGAAACTTGCAACAAGTTCTGCTCTGATTTCAGGATTCGTTATCATATCGTCTGTAATAGTAAGTTCCGCACTTTCTTCGGCATTCATATTATGAATAATCATAAGTTTTGTGCCGTTATACTCAACATAGTAAGCACAAATTGCAGTATTGTCAAAGGTTTGAAGTCCTGTAATTTTGCCACGAGCAATCTCAGGGTTTTGATTTTTAATTTTAATTATTCTGCTGTAAAAGCTAAGTAAAGAATTGGGGTCAGCCTGCTGTTGCTTAGCGCCGCCGTATTTAGTATCTTTCGCAACATCACCTACACCGTTTACCCAAATATTCGGCAGGTTATTGCTGTCAAATATCATCGGTGTACGATAAGCCGAATCGGAAGTTGTATTTGGAGCAGTAATTCCGATTTCCTCTCCGTAATAGATAAATGGATTGCCCGGGAACAACATATACACTGAGGCTGCCATTTTCTGATAACTAAGACCCTTAGGTTCAAGCGAGTTACCGCTTCTCACCATATCGTGATTTGACATGAACATTGTCGGAATGTAATTCTCGTTATTGTTGTACATCTTATCGTTATACTTCATTACCTTTTTAGCGATAGCCGTACCACGCTGTGCTATGACCTCGGTTGTAAGTGTGCCACTTGACTGTGAGAATTTAAATGCAAACTGACTGTCAATTCCCGACTTAAAGATTTCCTGAATCTTTGAATCATCGTCCCAGTTTTCACCTACTACATAAACATCAGGATTTGTTTCCTTACATTTATCACAGAACCAGGTCAAAAATTCCGTGCCGTCGGTGGATTTATTAGAAAAATATTTTACGGCGTCAAGTCTGAAACCGTCAACACCTCTGTCAAGCCAGAATTTTGTAATTTTTGCAAATTCTTCTCTTGTTTTTTCAGAATTTAAATTCCATTCAGGCATTTCCTCAGTAAAATTAGCCTCACAAGCCATTGCGTGTGACAAATAATTTGTCTGTGTATCAGAATCAAAATATGAAGTGGGATGAATTTCAAAATACTGTGCATAACCGTCAAGATTGCCCTCTTCCACCTCTTCGACAGCCTTTAAATAATAAGGATGCTGTGAAGATGCATGATTTAACACAAGGTCAAGTATGATGTTAATACCACGCTTATGACATTCTGAAACAAGTTTGTCAAAAGTTTCAAGTGTGCCGAAATCAGGGTCAATATTGTAATAATCGGTTACATCATATTTATGATATGACGGCGAAGGCATTATAGGTGTTAGCCATATACCGTCAACACCAAGGTCATTGCCTGTATTTGGATCTCCGTCATTAAGATAATCAAGATTATCAATAATACCTTGCAAATCACCAACTTGATCACCGTTTGAATCTGCAAATGAATTAACAAAAATCTGATAATAGTTACGGTATTTATCGGTTGATGCTGTGGCTGTAAGAGTATTTACAGGATCATCATATTCTTTAGTACCGCAGCCTGCAAGAATTGCACTTGTAGAAATTGAAGCAATAAGTAAAAGTGTAAAAATTTTTTTCATAAATCCTCCTTATAAAATCAATAAAGTTAAGTAAGAATTGAAATGTATTCTTTATAGGCTATAAATATTATGGTTTGCAAAATATTTCATCAATCATAAAAGTTCGGTCAAACTTTGCAAAGATTATAGGTATGTGTAAAACACACACAAGCCTAAAAAGGCTTGACCTAAATTTTAATTTTTTTAATCTTAACTATGCTGCAAGCCATAATTTAAAACTTAACTAAAAAGGATGGCAGCCAAAGACTGCCACCCAAAAATGTGCAAATAAAGATTAACCCTTTACGCCGCCGGCTGTTACACCTTCGACATAATACTTCTGCATCTTAAGGAAGAGGAGGGTAATCGGAACAGCAACTACTACTGAACCTGCAAGGAACTGCTTGTAGTACTGTGTCTTAAAGTCAAGGTCAACCATAAGCTGCAAACCGATTGCAACAGTGTAGTAATCACGCTTATCACCCATGATGATCTTAGCAAGAATAAAGTCTGTCCAAGGTCCAATGAATGATGTAAGAACTGTATAAACTACGATTGGTTTTGACATAGGAAGAATAATCTTCCAGAAAATCTGGTTCTTAGTTGCACCGTCAATAGTTGCCGCCTCGTCAAGAGCTCTTGGAATTGTATCAAAGAAGCCCTTTGAAATCTGATAGCCAAGACCTGCACCGGCACTGTAACAAATTACAAGTGCTACGAGTGTCTGTGTAAGACCCATTGCCTTTAAGAGGTAATAGATAGCAATCATTGTCATAAATCCGGGGAACATACCGAGAATCATACCAACATTGATAAACTTTTTACGGGATTTAAATCTTAAGCGGCTGAATGCGTAACTTACCATAAGTACAGAAATTGTAGAAATTACGCAGCTAAAGCATGCAACAACAAATGTGTTTATAAACCATTTTGTAAAGTTAAGTGTACCGTGGTTTGTAAAAAGGTCAATGTAGTTCTGGAAAGTCCATTCACGAGGAATGAGATAGTTTACTACAGTAACACCTTCTGCACGGAACGAGTGCATTAAAAGATAGATGAATGGGCAAATCCAAATAAATCCGAGAATAGCGAGGATTATGTAGATAAAAGTATTTGCCAAACCTCTTCTGAGTTTGTAGCTTTTTATCATGAGAACGCCTCCTCGTCTTTTGCAGATTTAGATGAGTTAAATACAATAAGTGAAAGCACAGCGCAGATAATAAATACAATGATACCGATCGCCGCAGCAAGGTTGTAGTCAGAAGAGTTCATAGTAAGTTTGAACAACCATGTTACGAGGATATCTGTATAACCTGCCTGATAGAATTTCTCCGTTGTTGGACCACCGCCTGTGAGGAGGTAGATAACGTTAAAGTTATTGATGTTACCAACGAACTGAGTAATAAGCTGTGGTGTTGTTACGAAGAGCATGTAAGGAAGTGTAATGCTTGTAAATGTTTTTACAGGGCCTGCACCGTCAATACGGGCTGATTCGTAGAGGTCTTCAGGAATATTCATAAGAATACCTGACATTGAAAGAATTGTGTAAGGAATACCTACCCAAAGGTTTACAATGATAACTACTATCTTAGCGATGTTAGGGTCAGTGTTAAGCCACTGAATTTCCACCACCGCAGCATCAGGATTGAACCATCTGCTAATATCTGTAAGTAATACATTAAATGCACCGTCAGTCTGGAGCATCTGATTCATAAGAAGAAGTGATACAAACTGTGGTACAGCGATTGCAATAACAAAGAGAGTTCTCCACAAAGCCTTGAACTTAATACCCTTTTTGTTGATCATAAGAGCAATAATCATACCAAGGATGTAGTTTGTGAAAGTAGCGCAAACAGCCCAAACAAGTGTCCACTTAGCAAGTTCTACGAATGTTGTAGCTCTTGTTGCAGAGTTAGCTACATCAAATACAGATGCAAAGTTTTGGAAACCAACCCAGTGGAACAATGTTCCCGGAGGCATATGCTGAAGGTCATAGTTTGTGAATGCTATAAGTATCATAAAGATGAGTGGAAGAATCTGGAAAATACCAATCATCAGTACAGGGAAAGACAAAAGTGTAATGTGATACTTACCGTCAAGAAATTCCTTGATATCAGTTCTTAATGAAGTTGGCTTTTTGCCTGCTGCAACAAGAAGCTGATGCTTGTAAGCATCTTTTATATTTGCTATGTAAATGGCAAATACAACTACTGTAATTACAATGGTAAGTACAGAATAAAGGAGGATAAGCATTGAGTTATCACCGTAAACAGTTACAGGGAAAATGCCGTCCATCTCTGTGTGAGTCTCAACAGTACCAAGCGAACCAAACTTGGAAATGTAACCCCAACCAAAGAATACCATATAGAGAATGTACAAAACTTCTGAAAGGAAGAATAAAATACCCTTATAGTACTTACCTTTTGAAATGTCACCAAGGCCGAAAATAAGGTAAGAAAGCTTTGTCATAATATCTCCGTTTACAAAGGTTTTGCCGTAATTAGCAAATCCCTTGCCAATGCCAAGAAAAAACTTCACAATAGCATTTCCTATTGCTTTAAAAAAGCCTGCCACTTTACCGGGCAAAGCTTTGAAAAAGTTTTTAGCATTATAGGCAAACTTCTGGAAAGGATTAAGCTGTACATAATCAATATATTTCATTAATAAGCTCTCCTTAAAATAGTTTGCAAAACCTACACCAAACTAATAATATATTCTGCGTTATCAATTAGCATCATAAATACATTAGTAGTTTGGTGTAAATTAATTACAATGTCTGCGACATTGATAACGAGTTTTCACTCAATGGGGCTCTCAGCTACTTGAGAGCCCCACGAGTATGAGAAGATTTATTTTGAAAACTAAAATTATTCGTCTCTTACGTTTGCGATTGTGTCTGTGAGTAACTGCTTGAAGAAGTCAGCGTTTGAAGGATCTGTTTCGTCAGCAATGAGCTTGTTACCGAGGTTTGCATTTGGATCCCAGAATGTTGAAGCTATACTTACCTGTGGTACAGCGAACTTACCCTGCTCAGCAATAGCTGTAAGTACTGCACTGCCTGTAACAACTTCTTCACCGTTTACAGTCTGGTTTGAAGGACCCCAACCGAGCTCTGTAGCTCTTTCTCTCTGGCACTCTTCGCCTGTGAGATAGTTAGCAAGGATCTGAGCTGAACGCGGGAACTTAGAAGATGCGTTTACACCGATGAGCTTGTAACCGAGCATTGAAATTATCTGCTTAGCTTCGCCGTTTACATCGATTGTTGGGAGCTTAGCTGCACCGAAGTTGTCGCCAAGAGCTTTCTTGTCAGGAACTGTGTTCCAAGAACCGTCGATACCGGCACCGCAAGACTTCTGTGAGAAACCGGAAGAAATAGCGTCTATTGAAAGTGACTGGAATGTACCCTTATAGTCGTGTATAAGCTTTGAGAAAGCCTGGAGTGTTGCAACTACCTCGGCCTCATCATAATCTGTGTACTTCTGAGTAATGTAAATGTGATTATGCTCTGTTTGGGTACGGTGTAAACAATAAAACCAAGAAAGAATCATGAAGAAACTATTGAGGAAACTGTTCCTATACTTATTCAAGGAAGATTTTCAAAGGATGAAAGCGTTGGAAAGGGATTTGG
>ENA-OOYE01000189-OOYE01000189.1-human-gut-metagenome-genome-assembly--contig:-NODE-189-length-13468-cov-1.805636_pt1 | contig 13468 bp, 6 predicted proteins | sample MGYA00241697_ERZ501365 | MGnify/ENA primary metagenome ERZ501365 (study PRJEB25962, sample SAMEA2042655) | human gut metagenome | biome: human gut; feature: human-associated habitat; material: faeces... | reverse complement strand
AAACCCCGCCGGTGCTTTTAACTCTTTCACATAATACTGTCCAAGTGGCAGATCCAGCGTACATGTTGCAAGACCATCGTTATCAGAAGTCATTTCCTGTAAGAGTGTGTCTGCTTTCACGATCACTTTTCCATCCGCCTTGATATCCGCTTTGTTATAGATACCAAAGACTGCTCCCGCCACGGTTGCACCATTTTCTGCATCCTGTTTTTCTACCTGGATTGCAACCTTCTGTCGGTCATCGCCAACAGTCACTTCCTGTTCGATCACAGGTGTATCCTGATCTGCATAGACAAATGCGACATCTGATCTGTCATGGTTCAGGACAAATCCTTCCGGTGCAGTCTTTTCTACTACATAGTAAGAACCAAGTGGCAGGTTATCAGCAACTGCTTTTCCGTCTTCTCCAGTCGTTACCGTTGTTACCAGTGCATCTTTTGCATAGATCAGCTGTCTGTTTCCGTTTTCATCTTTCTGATAATCCGGTGTATAGATATTTTCAGCTGCATAGACATGAAATGATGCACCCTTCAGGTATCTTTCTTCATAAACAAAATCCTTTTTGAATCCGGTCAGCATTTCACCTTTTTTATAGATCGTCAGCTTTCCTTTTACCGGATGGTTCTCGTAATCTACCGTAATAATGGCATCTCCGCTCTCAGAATCCATCTGGTATGCTGTGTTTGCATCAACTGCAATCTCTACATAGTTCTTGTTGATTGTGTACCCTTCCGGTGCATTGACTTCCTCAATCCGGTAATGTCCGATCTTCAGATTCTTCGGCATGATCAAATATCCCTGACTGTCCGTAAAATAGGACTTATGAGTAGTTGTCACAGGATACGTTGTTACCTGTTCCACATACTTTTTGTTGTCCAGGTCATATACCTTAAATTCTGTTCCTGCAATCAAGACGGATTTCTTTGTTTCATCATCTTTTTTCACGATTTTCAGTTTTGCCTTAAACTCTTCATCCAGAAGTACTCGCCAGATCTGTGGCTCATTTGGATGATGCTCTGTGATATTCACTTCAAAATCATCGACTGGCTTGTAGTTGTGCGGTGTTGTAGTTTCACGCACGATATAGCTTCCAAATGGTAATGGAATACTGCAGGCATATCCTTTTTCATCTGTGAAAATCTCAGTTGCTCCATTTTCGCCACTCACTACAGGTTTGGCAGAATCAAAATCATAACTTCCGTCTGCTTTTTTTGTGAGGGAAGATTTCAGATAAACTGTAAATCCAGCTCCGGATAACAGATCTGCATCTGTCTTTCCATTGTTGGCTGCTTTAATGATCTGGAATGGCTGCTTGATGACCTGCTCACTGGAAGTGCACTCTCTTTTTACTTCTGCTGTCATATCTCCTTCATAACTGCACACAAGATCATGCTCTTCTGTATCTGCCAGGTATCCGGTCGGCGGTGTGATCTCTTTGATATAATATTTGCCAAGATATAAGCCTTTTACAGAAGCCTGTCCTTTGTCATCCGTTGTTAGAGAAGCTACCTGCTCTCCTGCTTTATAAACAGTTCCGGTTGCTCCATCTGGGTGCACGATATCTTCACGGGCGTATAATCCGTAGACTGCAACTTTCAGTGTTGCATCGCCCTGTGGCACCGTTTTTCCTGTCTCTTTATCCACTTTATAAAGATTAATCTTTGCTGTCACACGGTCATTGCTGAAGGTATGGGCAAATGATACGGTTGCTTCTTTATCATTGGTGTAAGAAAACTGGAACGTATACACATCTTCTATATTTCTTACATAGCCTTCCGGCGCCTGATCTTCTTTTACAGAATAGGAATATCCAATCGGAAGATCTGCTGTAAATTTTGCAGTTCCGTCTGCGCCAGTAGTTACTTTCTCAATCAGCGTTCCTTTTTTCACAACAACGCTTCCGTCTGCATTTCTGATATCATCGGATGCATACAGAGCAAAAATACCGCCTTTCAGTGGTTTCCTGGTGTCTTTATCCTGTTTTACTACGGAAACATCTGCTTTCTGTCTCTCGTTGTTAAAAGTCACATCTGCAAATACGACTTCTTTATTCTGACCAGCATAAGTTAGAGTCACTGATTTTTCCTCACTGCCGTTATAGAAATTGTCCGGTGCTTTTGTTTCTTTTACCACGTAGGTTCCAAGATGCAGGTTTTTCAGTGTGACAGAACCATTCTCACCTGTTGTCAGGTTTTCTTTTACAAGGTCACCTTTGCTGTACACTTTTGTGCCATAAGCTGTTACGATATCTGCCCCTGCATACACGTTATACACTGCATTTTTCTGTCTGCGGTTTTCATACTGAAATACCGTTCCATTTTCACTGACATCTGCTCCGGTCAGAACCTGTCCTTCTTTGTAAATGGTAAGCTCTGCCAGCTGTTCTTTATTTTCCACGGTTACAGCTGAGGTCTTACTTGCTACCAGTTTTACATTTGTTGCCGTTGCATTTACTACATATCCCTGTGGTGCTGTGATCTCTTTCAGATAAACAGTATCCTGTGTCTTGATGATCGTAACAGAAGATTTTCCATTCTTATCTGTTGCCGGCATCTGAGTGATCAGCTTTGTACAAGCCTCATCGCTGTATACACCGAATACTGCACCTGCAAGATTGACATCCGCTGTATCGTCTTTCTTTACGATTTCGATCGTAGCCTGTTCAATCCAGGACACCTTTAGGCTTACATATTTTTCATCAGCGACACCTTCTCCAAACACAAATGCCAGATCCTGAACACTTGCATTCGTAGTCAATTTATATGCTGAATAATCTTTTGTAATACTTCCCTTCATCTTTGTAGAAAAAGAAGCACTTACATCTTTTGTCTGTGTCAGAGGAGCTGAGAGATAAAACGTGGTTCCTCCTCCAATTGTTACGCTTGCACCTGCCGCACTTACATTTCCAGTAGATACATTATGGAGCTTTACTCCCTTTGGTAAGTCCATTGTAATTTTCTGCTGGGAAGATGCGTTGAACTTGATGTTCTCCGTTCTCTGAACATTACCATCTACATAAGCTTTTACATTCGGTTTGGAAAATGACATCGCTACATCTGGTATTTCCGGCTTATTCACACAATAATTATAGAGTTCTTTTGCCAAAGCCTCGCCTGTAGCATTTGTTCCATAGAATGCATCACTGCTTCCATTGGCATAAGATGCAGCCATGTGAATAATGATGAATCTTTTTCCTTCTGAAAAATCCGTGTGTTTATTCGCAAAAAAGCTTTCATTTCCTGCGGCATCTGTACCGTAATAACACACTTTTGCTAACGCCTGATTGTCTCCAATCTTTGTGATTGTATAATTTCCAGATCCTGGTCCAGGTTTTGCTGGCTGTACACAATACGCAGTTGCTCTGACGCTTCCGTAGCTGATATAGTACGGCTCTGTCAGATAGGTTCCAAGATTATAATCTGCATATCTGTACAGTGGTCCTTTTTCAATTGTTACCTGCTGTGTACTTCTTGCTGAATAAGCCGAAACTGCTTCAAATGTTGCAATCTCTCCCTCTTCCATAGAATCAAGATCCACGCCTTCTTCTCCTGCCTGTTCCAAAACATCATGAAGTTCTAACCCTGATTCTTCATCATAGGTATCCTGATTCTGTGCCTGCTCTACTAAATCATCAAATTCATCAGCGTCAATATCGGTAATCTCCGATTCTGCTTCTGAATCCTCCGCTTCTTCTGTCTGCTGTTCACTGCCAGCTGTTTCGGATTCAGTCACTGCTTCACTCCCTGCCGCCTCTGTCTGTACTTCTGTTTCTTTCTCACGCACAATCAGTTTTCGGCTGATCTGGTACTTCGGATGCTCCTGATTTACCGGTTCCACATAATAGACCGCTTTGTAAGTGTCCACATGATCTGTCGTAAAATCTTCATTCTTGTCATTCTTTGCTTCCTCAAATGTGACTTTAACCTTGTTATCATCCTTGATTTCCAGTCCCGTGTAGTCTGATTTCACATCAAATACACTGCCTGTTTCAATTTCATAATCTTTGGCAGTCACCACCTCATCTTCATCCAAAAGGTCTTTCACTTCCTCATAAAGTGGAGGTTTTTCCTCTGGCTGAATCTCCGCTGCATATGCCGTCATCGGAGACAACACTGTACTAAGCATTGTCATGCCTGCCAGCAAGCCAGATACTACTTTTCTAAAATTACCTTTTTTCTTCATGCTAAGGTCCTCTCTTTCATATATTTGTATTAAAAACAGACAGTCCTTAGACTGCCTGCAATACACTACTTATCGTTGTGGGAAGATCAGATTGAACTGTACATTTCCCTCGCCGGGATCAACCATTTCCACAGTTGCTTCATACTGTCTCCCTGTTTTTCTGGATACCAGATCCTTATAATGGATTTTTCCTTTAGACAGGAACTTCTTTGCTGCCAGCTTATCCATCTTTTTTCCCTGGCTTGCAAGGAATTTATCATTCTTCCACAAGGTAAAAGCACAATTCCGGTCAGAACAGTAAAAGTTTACTTTTCCTTCTCGGACATCTGCTCCACAGCGGGGACATTTGCCAATGACTTCTCGTTTTGCCTTTCCCTGAAACTGATTTTTCTTCTCTTCTGAAATCCCCTGATACCTGGCAACCAGTTCCTGCATCAGCTCTGTAATCCCATTTAGGAATTCATCTGCTGTCTCTGTATTCTGGGCAATGTGATTCAATGCCATTTCCCACTCTGCGGTCATCTTCGGAGATTTAATCTCATCCGGCAGAACCGTAATCAGTACATTTCCATCATCTGTCGGCACCAGATTTTTCTTTTCCCTTTTCACAAAGCCAGACTGAATCAGTTTTTCAATGATTGCTGCCCTTGTTGCCGGAGTACCAAGTCCTTTCTTTTCCGTATCTTCGGTCAGTTCTTCGTTCCCAGCACGTTCCATCGCAGAAAGCAGGGTATCTTCCGTGTACTGTTTCGGTGGCTGTGTAAAATGCTCCGATACAAGAGAATCACAAGGACCGTAATGCTTGCCATCCCAGATATCCAGCTCCGGCTCTTCTTTTTCACTCTTTACGCCAAAGAACTGTTTCAATTTATTCTCGATCGACTTGAATCCTTCCTGCTTTATTTTCTTTGCTGAGAGATAAAACGTATGATAATTACAGGTAATCTGGCATTTATGGCTTTCATAAATATAAGGATCTGCGGTTGCTGTCAGTACCCTGGCACTGATCAGATACAAAATCTTGCAGTTTCGTTCTTTCAGTTTACCTATATCTGCCTTTGCTACTTCCACGGTCGGAATAATTGCATGGTGATCAGATACTTTCTTTGAATTTAATACCTTACTCACGTCCGGCTGATATTCCAGCCCTTCGGCATAGGGCATTTTCCCAAGCAACATCTGAATCAGAGTTTCTGTGCTTTCTCCCATCTCATCTGTCAGATACTGGCTGTCTGTTCTCGGATAAGTAACAAGCTTCTGCTCATACATCTCCTGCACGGCATCCAGCGTCTGCTGTGCGGTATAACCAAACATTCGATTGGCTTCCCTCTGTAAGGTTGTCAGATCATAGAGCTTCGGTGGACGGACTGTTTTCTCCTTCACATCGTCCTTCTCTACTTCGCACATACGCTCCATACAGTCCGCAGCCACTCTATCTGCATCTTCTTTTTTCTGAAAATGCTCTGTGACCGCATCCATCTCGTCAAACTTGATATGAGCCATATAATATTTTTCTTTGGTAAATTCCTTGATCTTCTGATTTCGATCCACGATCATGGCAAGTGTTGGTGTCTGTACTCTTCCAACTTTCAGATTCTGGTTATACAGAACGGAAAAAAGACGGCTCGCATTGATTCCCACCAGCCAGTCTGCCTTTGCCCTGCAAAGTGCTGACTGATAGAGACTGTCATAACACGAACCGTCTTTTAATGACGCAAATCCATCTTTAATTGCCTGTTCCTCCATGGAAGAGATCCAGAGCCGCTTCATCGGCTTTTTGCATCCTGCCTGCTCATACACCAGACGGAAGATTAGTTCTCCTTCCCGCCCGGCATCTGTAGCACAGATTACTTCATCTACTTTGGAATCTCGCATCAGTTTTTTCAAGATTCCAAACTGCTTTTTCGTGCCTTCCAATACCCTGTGTTTCCAACATTCCGGCACAATCGGCAGATCTTCATATCTCCATTTTTTATATTTTTCATCGTATTCTGATGCATCACATAATCCAACCAGATGTCCTACGCACCAGGAAACGAGATAACCGTTTCCTTCCACGTAGCCATCTTTTCTTGTTCTGGCTCCAATCACGGAAGCCAGTGCCATCGCAACCGATGGCTTTTCTGCAATCACTAACTTCATTTACTCCTGCTCCTCTTCTTCATCTTCCAGCACAGCATCATCAAAATCCTCGTCTCTCAGGATTTCTGGTTCTATACTTTCTTCCTGCTCATCTGCATCGTCTACTTCCCGCTTTTCAGATTCTGAATCTTCGGATTCATCTTCATCCTCTTCCATCTCATCCTCGTCATCATATTCATGCTTTGGTTTATAGACTTTGAAGTAATATCCTCCTGCCGCAGCTCCTACTGCAACCAGTGCAATCAGAAGATACGTTCCAAATGGACTTTTATCTTCTGGCATCTGGATTTCATCCTCTACCTTATCTTTCTCAGCTGTCTCAGTTGTTTCCGGCTTTTCTTCTTCAGCCTGTTTCTCTGGTTCTGCATAAACAGTATCTACTTCCGGAAGTGTCACGGAATCAGAAAGTGTGAAGTTCATCAGATCTTTCTCGCTGACTTCTGTAAGGAAATACACATTATCCTGAGATTTTGAATTGTCGATGATCAGATAAAAAATCTTACCACTCTTAGTTGAAATGGTATAAAACTCTTTTGTGCCTTCCGTAGCTGTTTTAGTAACAGAATCTGCTGTCTCGCCTTCTTTATTAAGCTGTTCCTCAATACCTGTCACTGTCCGATCATCCACAGTTCCTTTTGCATCTGTTGGCTCAGAAGCTTGTGCATCCTGCGGAAGCGGAGAAGTCGTTGTTTTTTCAGTTCCCGTTGCATCTGCACTGGTCGTAGTTGCCATTGCACCATTGCTGTCACTGGAGGTTTTCTGTTTCTCTGCCTGCTTCTTTGCCCATTCATAATAAGGATTCTGCAACACATACTTTTCAGAAGTATTTCCGGCACCGTCTGTTACCGTAATCTCAATCTGTTTTGTAGTAAAATCTTTCTGTGTCAGTTGCACTCTCAGCATTCCATCCTTCAGATCTGTATAAGTGGTGCCATTAACTGTTACTGCAGTAATCCCGGATACTGTATCATTCCCCTGAATCGTCAGCACACCATCTGTCAGGGAAGCAGAGAGTGTCGGCTTTTCCGTGTCATAACACTTAATAGAACGATTCTGCTCATACACCTTTCCATCACCATCTGTCACACGCACATACACTGTCTGATTTCCTGTGATCGTGATACTTCCGCTTCCAGTTACATCCTGCCAGCTTCCATCTTTTCCTGCTTTTGCTTCAATCTTTGCTATTGAGAAACCTTCCGGCATATGGCTGGCATCTACCGTAACAGCAATGGTTGTTTCTCCCTGTTTCCAGCCATCCGGTTTCTCAATCGTGATTGCAGGCGTGGTATTCTCAGCTGCATAAGCAGTCTGTGTCTGGAGCAAAGGTGTTGTCAGGCAAAGAAATGTCGTTGCTGCAAGCAGACTCTTTTTTACCCTGCTTTTAGTATTTGTTCTCTTCTTCTGTTTCATTTTTTCCAGATTCATCATCGGCTTTTATTTCCTCCTTCTGTATTTCTACCCTGCCGGGCAACTCATTTTTCATTTTCTTTTTAAAAGCTTCCAATTCCGGAATACTCATATCCATTGCACGGATAATTCTTACAATTTCCAGATTTTCTGCTTCTGTTTTTGCAATCTCCGCAGCCTTGAACCGCTTTAAATCTGCTTCATATCTGGCTTTAGATGCTTCCATTTTTTCCTTGGCTTTCTCATAATCTGCCGTTGCTTTTTCAAGACTTTTCATCGGTTCTCCTTTCCGGACGGCTGATGCAGCCGCCCTTTTTTTCTTACCATCGTCCGAATCCATAAAAATGACTCTGCCAGTATGGAGAGTTGATGGACGTGTACTGAACCGGATGCCCACAATGGATCATCTGACCATTGCCCACATAGATTCCAATATGCGTTACTGGTTCTCCTGCATCGTAGGTTCCGGTAAAGAAGATCAGATCTCCTGGCTGTGCTTCTGACTGGGATACTGGCGTACAAATGTTGTACAGTCCCTGTGCAGTCAGCCTTCCCGTATTTCTTACCCCGGAATGAACCAGACAGTAGCTGACAAATCCGGAACAATCGAATCCACTTGGGGAATATCCGCCCCACACATACGGTGTTCCAAGATATTTTGCAGCCTCTTCCAGTAAACGTTGCGCTGCTTCACTGGTATATTCATTACCACCAAAGCCTGTCCCTTCTCCTGTTTCCAGATAAAAGATCGGGTTTAACCGCTCTCCATTTTTCAAAAGTTCAATGTGAAGATGGCTTCCTGTAGAATTTCCGGTATTTCCTACAAGACCGATCTCATCACCTTTCGTGACGGATGCACCTGCAGATACACTCCGGCTGCTTAAATGTGCATACCGCAGTTCATAGCCTTTACTGTCCTTGATTACAACATAATTGCCATAGCTGTCGTTATAAGCAGAAGTTGTAACCGTTCCGGTCAGCCCTGCCATTACTTTTGTCCCTTCCGGTGCTCCGATATCCATACCATTGTGTAACTGATTTGCTCCTGATATTGGATGAATCCGATATCCATAATAGCTGGTCACACTGGAATACCAGTTAAAATCAACCGGTGTTGCAAACATCTGCAGGTTGCCTTTGGTATCGTTGTAGGCACTGAACAGTTCTTTCTGGAAAAATCCCAACCTGTCCTGACAGATTGACATCAGGTTTCCACTGGTCAATGTTACATTCAGCGTGTCCACATCTCTGATTCTGGTCACTTCGACTTCATTGCTTCCGTTATCATCTGCAAGATAACATTCCCAGGTCTGATGTCCATGTGCAGATGCTGCCGCATGACTGTCATAATAGACATCAAATTGTACACCGTATCTTGCGAAAGCTCCGGTATCTTCTACGGTATATTCGACACCATTCATAACTACCTTTGTTCCCATTGGAACAAACGGATTGGAAGCATCTACCGCTAAGGTATGATTGGCAGTTGGATATGCTCCACTGGCAGTCGGTCCTCCGCTCCAAATACCACAACAGATTGGACAGTTACAATATCCACTGGTCACAACCTGTCCCAAAGATTCTCCAACTCTTACTGTTGCTGTCTCCGTTACAGTCTCATTGACTGCTTCAGTAGTTAAATGATATTGCTCTGCAAACAAGGCGTCCAGCTCCGGCTTGACCTGTTCAAAAGTAAATTCTTCATACTTTGCAGACAGATAACTAATCAGGATAAACGGATCATGCTCAATAGGTCCGATGTTATATCGGTATTCCTCATGTCCCGGTTCTTCAGATTCCATGTTGTTGATCCGCTCCTGCAGATTAGCTTCCAGCTGTGTGTAATACAGTTCCGCTTCCCGGATTGCCTGATCCGATGACAGATAACTGGTTCCGGTGTAAGTGATCACATTTTGTAAAAACACTGCAGAGCATGACGTGACATTCGTTATGATCAGAAACATCAATCCGATCAGAACTGCTACACTGATATACACCTTCCGGTTTTCTTTAAAAAAGTTGGTGACTTTGCCGCCATTCTTCTTGATATAATCAATCGTACCTTTTGTAGCTGTTCCTACTGTCTGTTCACTTCGCTTCGCTTTGGCATAATCCCGTTTGATCTGTTGCTTCTGAATCTGTTTTTTCAGTTTCTTCTGTTCCTGACGGGCTGCCGCCTGTGTCTGTTTCTCTTCCTGTCTTTCAAGTCTGCTTCTTTTTCTGAATGCCCTCTGTTTCCTGCGTCTGGCACTTCTCTGTTCCAGCCGGTAAACACCTTCGCCGCCTTCTTCCAACTTATGGGCACCTTCTACCGCCGCATTATCGTCTTCATTTTTGCTGATCTCACGGTGCAATGCTGCGGAAGCTGCACTTCCTGCTTTCTTGACAACAGAAGTTTTTTCTGTTTTCACAGATTCCCCTTCGCCAAACTTCAAGCGGGATTTCTTCTTTCCAGGAGCTTCTCCATCATTTGCCTGATAGACCTGTGCCTTCTTGGAATGCTGCTTTGCTTCCTTCTTCTTTTTTGCTTCCTCATAAGAAAACTTTTTGGCTTTTTCTTTCTGTTTCTGATGGCGGAAATTGACTCCATCCGTATCCATCTGGTTCAATTTCTCCATATCTTTATCATTTTTCACAGAAGCACCAGTTTCCTCATAAGCAAACTTCAAACGTTGTTTTTGTTTAGGCTTTTTGCTGCCACCGGTCTGATTTCTCCGGCTGTCTCCTCTGTTTTCTGATAGATCCGCACGTTTTTCTTTCAGTCTCCCTGACTGTCCGGCTTCGGATTTTTCTGCAAGTCTGGATTCTTTTCCGACTTCAGCACGGATTCTTTTTCTATTTTGCTGTTTTCTACTCTGTCCAAGATCCTCACTTTGCTTCTCTGCCCGTATCAGTTCCGGTGCATCTCTGGATTTTTGCACAGAGGGACGAATATTTTTCCCACTCCGTTCAGACTGGCGGGAAGACTTATCCACAAGGCTTACTTCTTTTTCCCCCTGTTTTCCTCCCATCTGCACATCACTGGCACGGTTACTGACACGAACAGAAGATTTATCCGTCAGGTTTTCTTCCACCAGACCATCCTTGGTCATTTTCTGGACTTTCTTATCCCTGACTTTCATTCTCTGTTCTGCCACTGATTACTCCTCCTTCTTCGGATACCCTTTCCCTGCCTGTAATAAACAGAGAATAGCGATGCCAAATACAGCACCGCCACTAAAAGTTAATACATATGAAATTGCTCGTAACATTGTCTTCTCCTTTGATTTAACCTGCTTCGGAAGTTTCCTCTAAGCGGGTTGTCATGATTTTATAGAGGGAATTTTTCGGGAATCTGTCTACGAACGGGATAATGACATTTCCATAGAACAGAAGTCCTTCCCCCTCATTACTGTTGGTTACATAGGACAGCTGGGTTGGTGAGATATTCAGCTGTTTTGCAAGAATCTGCCTGTCTCCGGAAGCCTGGTTCAGCATATAAATAAAATCTGAATTTTCAAATATATTCTCTATTTCCCTGGAAGACAATAAATCCTTAATATTCTGGGTGATGCCCGTTGGGATACCACCCCATTTACGGAATCGCTTCCAAATCTCCACGCTGTAGGCTGCAGTCTGCTCTTCCTTCAAAAGAAATCTCGATAGGTCAGACGCTTTCACGCCTTTCGCCCCGAGCCACACCGTGCAAGCAACTTTCATTGCACACGGCGTTCCATGGGATAAGTCTTTATTGCTAATACAGTTACTTCAAAGTCTGGTTAATTGTTATAAGGTTAATTGCTTCCAATCCTGCTTTAGCTCTCCATTTGTTGAGCTTTGCAATCTTGGCAGGTGCCCTACAATCGAATAAATCGATGAGGGACTTGATGATTTTCACGTCATTAGAATAGATAAGGCTCTTTATATCTTTGTGTACGATTCTGAGGTTTGCATATTCATCCGTACCACCTTGGCTTGGTGGATTAAGATATATGCATTCCACATCTTCAAACGCAAGAGACACCTTTGAGAGTTCACACTTACCCTTTGATGCCACAAATCTTGATAGGCGGTTGTCACAGAATTCGATACTATGATTCGTGTCGTTATCTCTACTCAACTTCAACAGCGTTTCTCCATATTCAGATTTAGCAAGCATGCGGTGAATACGTTCACGTCCCTGTGGGGTGTAACGATTGGTGTCCACTCGGTAGAACATTGGATTTTGCGTCCTACAGTATGCTACAGGAACGACAATCATACCATTGATATATCTAACCTGTTTGGACTCCCCATATTTCTGATAGAAATATTCGTCCATCGCACCTTTCAATGTCGGCGGTTTTTCCTTGGAGAGGTCAGCCCGACTATTCAGTCTCGTCTTCATGGTTATGTCAATCGACGGGAACAGTCTGTGAACATCTGCATTTATCATAGTAGCCATGTTATAGTACTGATGCATACCAATGACTGCTTGGTTGTATCTGATGAGGTCATCGTGCTGTGATTGTTCACTCTCGTGAGATTTACAGGCCTGCGCCATGGCATTTTTCAGCTTCACTCGTTGAGAATTGATGGCTTTGTCGGTCATATGAGACTTGATAGACCATTTCTTTCCCTTCTTGTAAAGTTTAAATTTTATGCCTAAGAAGTCGCTATAGCCTTTGGTAAGATTCGTAATTCGTGACTTATCTGGAGATGTTTCCAGCTTTAGTCTGTCCATTAGCCATTGCTCGACCGCATGCTTTAGCTTGGAAGCATCAGAATACGACCTGCAAAATATCTTAAAATCATCCGCATATCTCACTATGTGGCACTCTTTCAATCTGGACTGTCGCAACTTCTTGTACAGATTCCCTTTATTCGGAGTACCATTTTTATTCATATAAATATCGCTTTTCAGAGGATGCTTTGCAGGCATTTCCTCCCATTGACTGGCTATCCACCAATCAAGCTCATTCAGCACAATATTTGCCAGTAAGGGACTAAGTACACCGCCCTGTGGCGTGCCTTTGTCGGGTACCGTTCTAACCCCATTTTCTTCAATTGGAGCTTTTAGCATTTTTCCAATTAAGGAAATCAGCCTTTTATCACGTATTCCCATCGTCCATATCTGTTTTAGTAGCTTTCCATGGTCGACATTATCAAAAAATCCCTTGATATCTACATCAACTACATAGTGGAATCCGTCCACCTGCGCCAGTTTGTAACACACGGCAACGGCATTCTTAGTGCTACGATTCGGTCTGAAACCATAACTGTGCCGATAAAACTTGGCTTCGCATATAGGCTCCATGACCTGCAACACGCTTTGTTGTACAATCCTATCTAATACCGTAGGGATTCCTAATGGTCGCATTTTCCCATTTGGCTTTGGGATATATACCCTTCTCACCGCTTTAGGCTGATAGTTAAGAATTTTGTCCCTAACACATTGAACCAATGCTTCCTCTGACATCTCAGCTAAGTCCTTAAAGGTCTTACCGTCGACACCAGGTGTGCTGCTTCCTTTGTTTGATTTGAGATTACGGTATGCCATTTTGATATTGGCATCTGAACCGATAATACTTATCAGATTCGTGAAAATCTTTTCGCTCGCACTATCCGCATATAATGCGTCCTGTACTTCGACCATGCCGTAGTACTCAGCATATCGGATAGCACTTTTCTTTAACAATTCCTTTCTTTGCATAGTCAACATCACCTCACTCTCGCAAGACTTGTTTCTCTTAGTCATACTCGAACCTATGAATGT
>ENA-OOYE01000153-OOYE01000153.1-human-gut-metagenome-genome-assembly--contig:-NODE-153-length-15284-cov-2.524394_pt1 | contig 15284 bp, 18 predicted proteins | sample MGYA00241697_ERZ501365 | MGnify/ENA primary metagenome ERZ501365 (study PRJEB25962, sample SAMEA2042655) | human gut metagenome | biome: human gut; feature: human-associated habitat; material: faeces... | reverse complement strand
TGTCAAGATTGAGCGTTGAAAGATCTGCGAATGTTGTCGGCTGTTTCGCTGCGCTTTCCTTTAGAGGTGCTTTCAGATAAATGTTGGCTTCGTCCCCTGCAGTGTGGGTGTATCGTTCTATAAACTTTTCAAGGTCGTAAATCCGTTCTTTTTGAAATCGTCCAACCGCTATACTTGTTGCGTTCCAAATACATACCGCCCCCCATGCTGTAATTTTCACGGTGTTCGTATTCCTTGTCATTCTCTGCCAAATAAGCCGTTCCCTCAAAATTGGCGGCATATTTACGCATTTCGGAAAAGAGGTTTCGTGTATGGGTGGAAAAGCCTAAAATCACGGCTCTCTCTATACGGTAGTCGTGGTAGTCCGTATAGCTGTCACACTCGCTCACCCGTAGTTCACCGACAAAATGACGGCTTTTGCATTCGAAGGGATAAGGAGGCGCAAGCGTTCCGCTCCGATTTTTGCGGTGTGTTCGTTCCTCTGCCGTTCTTTCTCCGCTTTCTTCTCCCTCGCTTTGGTAAGCAGGGCAGCCGTTTCCAACAGATCTAAAAACTTGGGGTTCGCATCGTCATAATACATGCCTATCCCGAATTTTTCCGACAAAGGTCGGATAAGATCGGAAGTATGAAATTCGTACGTCCGCAAATTGATAAGATGATAGGTTATTCCCTACTGGATGCGGCTTACTTCATACACTACATAGCTGTCGTAGCTGTAACCTTCCAGCATTACCACTTGATTGACTGAAACGGTCTGTTCGTCTCTGTCATAGCTTCTGTTCGCTCCCAATAAATGTACTTTGTTCATAATGAATTGTTTTAATGATTAATATTTCGGTTCAGAGTATCACGCAAAAAAGGATGATGAAAAAGAGAAGAATGAAAAAGGGTAAGGACAGTGGAAAAGATGCGCCATACTTAAACGGATGAGGAAAACCACTACCGCCAAAACCGCCAACGTGGGCAGAATACCGCCTAAACTCGTCACCATACCACCAACGAAGGCACACACGAAACGCACCGCCACATACGCAACGAAACCGACCAGTAACCACTTCACCAAAATTTTTATGCCGATTGGAATGGAGCCGAAGCCTCGTTTCAAATCTTGCTGTATTTCTGTTCTCTTTTTCATAACATTGACTTTTTTATGCTTTGTCGGTGGCTTCACCTTGCTCGTTTCAGGAGGCAGATTTTTAGAGGCCCCGACTGTAGCTTCGCACCCTGAACCATGCAAGGGGAAGTCATGACGAGGTAATAAAAATGAGGAAATTGTTATTTGAGGAAAAAGAGATAAGAAAATATGGCAAGATTCGAGAGGATTGCTATCGTCTCAATCAGTATATGACTATTCACAACATGGTGGGTGTTAAGCCCAACCGATTAAAACCGTTTGGATGAGAGTAGTTGTATAAAGAGAAATTTTCACATATGGTTATATGAGAGGTTTGGACTGAAATACCCAGACCTACTCGATCTAAAGTCTTAGGTTATTATTTCTTTTTATGCCCTTGTGTCCAGCTTTGCATCCGTTTGGTTAATGCTTCTTTCAATGAATCCAAGAAAGATGTCTTATTGTTACGGATACGCATATCGCTGAATGTGCGTGAATGGTTAGAGTCCAATTCAATATTAAAAACGGTCTGGATATAGTCAAAAAGTTTAGCTAAAGGAATGTCTCCAAAAACTTTACGGCTATCCCACGCGTAAATCTGTTCATAAAGTTCTGTTTTTGTCGCAACCCACGTGATACGGACGCGAGGTAAAGACTGCTCTAACCGGCGATTTTCCAATGCTTCGAGTTCCTTATTCAGATATACCATCAACGTCTCGTTAGCTTTCAGCCTGGCAACCTTGAAATCACAATTAGTAGAAAACATCGGATCACGTTCGTAATGGAACGATTCCAAATAAAGAGCCGTGTCGATACGTCCTCGCAAATAGTAGATTGAATCCAAATGCGTCAAGCCTGAACGGTAATAACGCACGAAATCCGAGCGTTTTGTGTTGTAACGATTGATAGCCTTGATTTCATCAATCAGATAAGCCCGCTGTGAATCTACTCCTACCGGACGATTCATTTCGATATTATAGACCTTACGATAGTAAAGTAAGCGGTAGAACAAACGAGGTTTTATTTCTTTAAAGAAATCTATTTCTTCCGCTTCATCCTTGAATGTATAGGAACCAATAAATTCTTTTACCTTTTGAAAAGCATTAACTAATATTTGTGAGGTTTCAAGAGATTTCTTCATGATATTCAAATCCGCAGATTCGATTGTCTTCAATTTCTTTTCAATCTCTTTTTCGAGATTATTAATAAAATTATCCATTGTCGGCGTAATAACAGCAACAACCATAAAGATAATCACGACTGCCTGTTTCCAATAACGGCGCATAAAATCTACCGAAAGAAAAACTAACTTCGCAAACAATCATGAGAGTATCGGGATCTCAAAGACAATGTTCATCGCAAGGCACATCATTAAAAGTGTTAAGATATACGAATTGCACACAATCAAATTATCCACCTCACCACTTACCTGATATGTTTACAAAAAGCGAAAAGTCTGTGGAAAGATCAGAAAGTAGCTGCCCCCCAAATCCAAACATCACAGAGCTGACTCCGACTGTCTGCGTGATATATCGCCGTTCGTTATCGTATAATGTGGGAGAGACAAAACGGAATAACTGATAAAGAATATATGGCGAAGCACACAGCACGCCAGCACATAGGGCCGTCTTCATGTGGATGATGAATTGCCGCGCTAACCCTGTATTAATAAGTCGAACGGAAAATGATTTCATTGCACCTCCTGCCCATGCAGCCATCCGGTTGAGCAGCTGATAGGTAATAAAACCGTCATCCTTCGGTACGAGTACAACGCCAAATAACTGTTCTTTGAAAAAGAAAACCACGATACCGAACACGACGGCTACGGCGACAATTTTTATAATTGCCGCCCGCAACACGTCCAGATGTTCCCAAAAAGATTGTGTATTCGCTTCAGTAGCCATCAGTTATCCTTTTTGTTCTATGTCCTTTATTTCGTCTATCTCTTTTTCTACATTGTTCATCCCTTCCTTGAAAGAGCGAACGCCTTTGCCGATTCCTTTCATCAGTTCAGGAATCTTCTTGCCGCCAAAGAACAGCAATACAACCAATACGATCAGCAGTACTTCCTGCATGCCGATACCGCCGATAAATAGTGGTGTTACCATCATAGCTTTTATTTGTTTATTTTACTTTTAATAAAAATGACCCGGAAGGCAGACATAATTAGCTCATTCCGGATCATCTTCTCCTGTTATTGTATATTGTCGAATGTAAATTCTAGACGGCTGTCCATCTCATCGAAAACCATCAAATCCGAAGTAACTTTCCCTATCGGAATAATCCGCATGGTCAGTTGCCCCATGTCAGGGTCATCTGCTTTGGCATAAAAGATGGCAATCGTGTTATTGGAAGGACAATAAGTGATGTCACCGTTTTCGAAACGAAGCTGCCCCTCTTCGGTATTAGTCGGCCGCCGGGGCATAGAACCGTAATATTCACGGCCTCCATAGCGTCCCAAAGTCGCAGTCAGAGGAAACATACCCCGGATTTCGTCAGCTAACGGGGTGTCGAGCCATTCCCCGGTAAACGTATGCCCTCCGGCAGTAATACGAACCGACGCACCCTGCGGCTCTTCCCGTTCGATACCGATTCGTTCAAGCCAGTCCTGTACTTGCGATTCGGCGGAAGGTACGTCTGTTGCCTCAATAGCAATGCCTTCCAACACATTCGCACCAGTAGCTTCCTCTTTGACGGAATTATAGGTGCGGCCGGCTCCGTATCCGTCATGCGTACAGAACGGAACGACTGTTTTGCCGGAGAGGTCATAAGAGGACAGGAACGAACGTATTGCTTGCGGAACATCCAATGCCCAGTTCGGGTAGCCGATAAAGACAATATCGTATTGGTCCATATTCTCAATGCGGTTTTTAAGTGCGGGAAGTGTTCCGGCAGCCTGCTCCGCATGGTTCTGGTCGCGCACATCGTCGAACTCCGTCGGATAGGGTTCCGAAGTCTCTATCAGATGCAGGTCTCCGCCCACAGCCGTTTGGATATAGCGGGCGACCATTTCGGTCGTACCACGACGCGTTCCCTTATCTACAAGGATGCTTGCCCCAGTCGTGGCATCCACATCCGCCGCATAGTTCGTATTCCCCCAACGGCTGAACCAGGCAATCAGAATCTTTCCGTTTCCGGGGGTAACCGTTCCCGGATTGTCGTTATCATCATCGTCGTTTCCCGGATCATTGGGAACTTCGGGGATATCAATTTCTGAACTGTCATCCCCTGCGCCACATCCGGCAAAAGTCATTACCGGAACGAGCAGCAATAAAGATATAAATAACCGTTTCATAATCTTGCTTTTTTAATTGATTTGACTCAGCCAGTCGGCAATCATTGAGTGGCAGTTGGACGTTTGGCCTGAACGTATCCACAGGCTCGGTTCGAGGAAGTCGCCACCCGGAATGAGCATCGGACTCGACACCACTGATACCGCTGCTGGAACTGGATACGATCAGTCCGATGCTCTTACCCTCCATCAGACTACCATATTGGAACAGGAATGTTTGTAAGGGAGCTGCCATATTACTCCACCAAAGAGGTGCGCCTACGATAATCCGGTCGTAATCGGCGATATTCACCTCCACGGGTTTGATTTCCGGATAGGATGCCGCATCATTCGGATTATTCCGGATTGCCTGAATCAGCGCACTACCTATTGCGTAGTTATTGGCCGCATAGTCGAGCCCCTCTTCGGCAGGTTCGACCCGTACCACATCGGCTTCTATCTGCGTCTGCAAATCGCTGACGATGGTATGCACATTATTTGTAAAGCTGTAATACACAATGAGCGTTTTTCCCGATGTCGGGTCAGGATCGGGAGTCGGTGTCGGCACCTCGGTATCAGGTGCGTACGGTTCGTCTTCATCGGGAGAGCAGGCGCTCAATCCCACCGCTACAAAAGCGGCAAACAAAAAATACAGGTACTTTTTCATAACGCTTATAATTTAATTAAATGATTCAATGTCAGTTGTTTTTAAGAATACCTATTTGTTCGAGCCATTTCTCCACATCGCCGCGTGAATTTTCCGCCTAGCTGCCATATACGGCCAGACTTCCGAGTATTGTCGAATTGGGGCATACCGAACGGATGTCGCTGACGCTTTGAGCCGTGCCGCTACCGCCATGCGTGCAGAACGGGGCGATGTATTTGCCCGACAGGTCATAACCGGCCAGGAAACTTTTCATCGCCGATGTAAGGTGTCCTCCCCAGATAGGCGTCCCGACAATCAGCGTGTCGTACTCGTCCATATTCTCCACCTTTGTTTTCAACTCGGGACAGTAATCGCTCTCCAGCTCTCCCGGTGCGATCTGCGTCACCTCTTCATAAGTATCTGGATAGGGAACGACCATTTCCACTTCCACGATGTCGCCACCTATAAGGTCGTGGATATGATTGGCGACTGTCCGGGTATTGCCTCCCCATGAAAAATAGACGATCAGGGTCTTTCCCGCATCCCCTGAAATGGTTCTTCCCGGCTCTATCGCCGCCGGTTCTTCACTGCTGCACGATGTCGTCGCCAGCAGTAGCATAATCATAAGTGACAAAAAACTTTTCTTATACATATCGTTTATTCTATTTAATTGATCTACATTGCAAAATTACGGCAACTGCAAATCTTGGGCTTTGTTATAAAGGTCAATTTAATTTGCTGTCAGGCTCAGATTGTAATTCCCGCCATTTAATCTCTTTCGTCATCGGTTTGTTCAGCAAATCGAACATGTCCATCCGGCATTTTCCGGCGAAATCGAACAGTGTGGGAATGTACCGCTTATCCGTATTCAGCAGGGCATAAACCGCTTCTGTCATTTTCAATCGCAGCACCGTTTCAGGAATTTCCTGCCCCTCCCGCATGTAAGGTATCCATGACCGGAAAAGGCTCTCCGTTTCGGAAGTGGATGACAGACGGTGCAGGGCCGAGAGTTCCATAGTCGATGATTTGCAGTCGGATAGAGACAGAGTATGATAAAACTCGCACAAGAACTCTCGCGGAAGAGAGAAGAACAGAACCCGACAAGGCTCGTGCAATTCCGGCTCGGCATAGATGTGCGAATAGCTGTCACGTCCGATGAAGGCACTGTCGCCCCTTTCGATATTCAGCGTCTCGCCGCACTGGTTCCGCAAATACAACCGCCCGCTGTATAGATATACCAGCGTATGATTGGAAAAAAGATGACAGGCTTGAGATACCGTATCTATTGACTCGAAAAAATAAATATGCTGTTCTGTTTCCATATAAAGTTTATTCAGATACAGAAAGTCCGACAAGTTGGGCGGGATTGCTACGTACCATAAAATCCATCTGCTTCTGTGCAAGCCCGTTTTCCAGCAACGCAAGAATACAGCGGCGCATCCCATCCACAGGGTGAGGCATCCCCACCTGACCGAGGTCGGTCGTTATGATACTCCGCTGCGGGGCAATACGGGCAAAGTCCGCAAATTCTTTATCACTCATCCGCTCGAAATCGGGCAGTCCCGTTACCCGGTCCCCACAAATTGGTAATGTAGCTGTATTCCATCCACGCGCCGAGGTCGATACACCGTTTAATCTGGTCGTGCGTCATTTTCCAGATACCGGAATTGGCATGAGTCACGACACACTTTCTCACACCCACCTCACGGGCTTTCCGAGCCAGCGTGATGCTCTCCTCGGGCGAAGAGTGCCCCGTTGCGAAAATGATATTCGCCTCGGCACATATCTCCATGACTCGCACGACTTCAGACAGCACACGCCCGTTATCGTCCACGACGGGCACACCCTCTTTCTTGCCGTGATAGCGGATGTTCTGGTAAACGGCATCCTGTGTCGGCATCCAGATACAACGACAAAGATTGCCGGTTGTGGTTACGGCTTTTTCCGCAGCAAATACATTTACTTTATCCCCGTGTACCCGGTTCATACACAGGCTTCCGAACACCTCGAATCCCTGTAACTCCTGACGAATCAGATAAGCCCGGTCATGACAACTGAAATCGTTGGACTTGAACAGCATGGATTTGTAGCCGGCATCACGTGCCGCGCGGGCAAACTCCAATTCATTTCCCAAACGGGCTTTGGAATCCGGAGCGGCGTGCAGATGAATGTCACTGACACCACGCAGCAGTTCATCGGCTTTGGGCGAATCCGAATTTTCAGCGGCAGAGAATATCGGTGTCTGCGCATGTGATGGCAATACACCGGAAAGCAGTACGGCTCCTCCCGCCATCACAGAGTTACGGATAAAGTCACGGCGTGACAGATCTTGTTTATTTTTCATCATTTCCTTCGTTATTCAGTTCGACAATACCTATTTCCTGCAACCATGCGATAACCCGTTCATAAGCCGTATCATACGTTCCCCGACGAATCTGTATGCCCTCCAATACAGTTGATTGCGGGCAAAAGGAACGGACAAGCCGGTAGCTTGCCTCGGCAGAGCTGGTCCCGCTCGTGCAGAACGGAACGACGGTTTTTCCCGCGAGGTCATGTGTTGTGAGAAACGTGCGGATGGGAGGTGCGGCAGTTTCCACCCAGATAGGATAACCGATGAATATCACGTCATACGAAGAGAGGTTTTCGATATTCGTTGTCAAAGGCGGGCAATATCCGTTCAGGAACGTATCAATCAGATTAAAGCTGAAATAAAGAATACTACTTCAGATTATGATAAGGAAAAGTTGCAGGAACGTTTGGCTAAGTTGTCAGGTGGTGTAGCTGTTCTTTATGTAGGTGCGGCTTCGGAAGTCGAAATGAAAGAAAAGAAAGACCGTGTGGATGATGCGTTGTGCGCTACTCGTGCAGCTATTGAAGAAGGTATCGTTCCGGGCGGTGGTGTAGCTTACATCCGTGCTTCTGAAGCGTTGGAAGGTCTGAAAGGCGATAATGAAGATGAAACAACCGGTATTGAGATCATCAAGCGTGCTATCGAGGAACCGCTTCGTCAGATTGTGGCTAATGCAGGTAAGGAAGGTGCTGTTGTCGTTCAGAAAGTACGTGAAGGTAAAGGTGACTTCGGTTATAACGCTCGTACTGATGTTTACGAAAACCTGCATGCTGCCGGTGTGGTGGATCCTGCTAAGGTAACTCGTGTAGCTTTGGAAAATGCAGCTTCTATTGCAGGTATGTTCCTGACTACAGAATGTGTAATTGTGGAAAAGAAAGAAGATAAACCAGAAATGCCGATGGGTGCTCCCGGAATGGGTGGCATGGGCGGCATGATGTAATCTTTGCCCCATAAATGATTAACGGACTCCCTGTTGGCGAAATGTTGACAGGGAGTTTTTTTATAGACCATAGTGGATTATCTCCTCAAGTTTTATTTACTCCCTAAATTTCGGTTCATCCGAGAAATAATGAGGAGACTGTCACTCTTGAAAGATTATGTGGTTTTATTTCAAATTGAATTGTCTTATAAAAAAAGAAACTGTTTCTGAATGTTCAGAAACAGTTTCTTTTTTAGTGAGCCTCTTGTCGGATTCGAACCAACGACCCCGAGATTACAAATCACGTGCTCTGGCCAACTGAGCTAAAGAGGCGTTGCTTTTTGTTTAGCGGGTGCAAAGGTAAGAATATCTTTTAAAAGAACAAATTTTTTCATAGGAAAAATTGTTGGAAATTACCATTTGGTAATTTTTACTCCGAAATAACGCTCTATCTTTGCATCCGCTAAACAAAAAAGTGAAGTTTATGAAGGATAGTATTGATTTTGGTAGCATGGAAATTCCGAAATTGTTTCGGAAATTGCTGATACCTACTGTGCTGGGGATGGTATTTTCGGCTGTGTTTGTGATAACAGATGGTATTTTTGTAGGTCAAGGGATAGGTAGTGACGCATTGGCGGCAGTGAATATTACTGCTCCTTTGTTTTTGATAAGTACAGGTATCGGATTGATGTTTGGTGTTGGTGCATCGGTGGTGGCATCTATTCATTTATCTCAGGGAAAGTTGAAAGCTGCCCGTATCAATGTGACGCAGGCTGTTGTGGTTTCTTCTTTGTTTTTGGCTGTGTTGTGGGGAGTGGTATGTTTGTTTGCTCCACAAGTAGCTGTGTGGTTGGGAAGTTCGGAACGACTGTTGCCTTTGGCGGTGGAATATATGTATTGGTTTTTGCCTTTTCTGGTATTTAGTGCTTTACTAAGTTCAGGGATGTTCTTTGTCCGTCTGGATGGTTCTCCTAATTATGCCATGTTGTGTAATGCTATTCCGGCAGTGGTGAACATTCTATTGGATTATGTATTTATTTTTATTTTCAAATGGGGAATGATGGGGGCGGCGCTGGCTACCAGTCTGGGCTATATTTTGGGAGCCGGAATGATTGTAGTTTATTTAAGTCGCAGAAAAAATGTGATTCATTTTTGCCGGGTGAAACTTAGCAAGAAGAGTATGCGGCTCACTTGGCGCAATGTGAGATATATGTGTCATTTAGGAGCTTCCACCTTTTTGTGCGAGGCGGCCATAGCCTGTATGATGTTTGCAGGTAATTATGTGTTCATTCATTATTTAGGCGAAGATGGAGTGGCTGCTTTCAGTATTGCCTGTTATTTCTTTCCCATTATATTTATGGTATATAATGCCATAGGACAATCGGCTCAACCCATTTTAAGCTATAATTTTGGAGCGGGCGATGCCATGCGGGTACGCTCCGCTTTCCGTCTGGCACTGGGAACGGCCGTGACCTGTGGACTTGTGTTTTTTGCGTTAACAGCTTTGTTCAATCATCAGATTGTGGCTATGTTCATTGATCGTTCCTATCCAGCATACGATATTGCTGTGGCGGGACTGCCTTTGTTTGCGTCTGGCTTTATTTTTTTTGCTGTAAACATTGTTTCCATTGGCTATTTCCAAAGTGTAGAGCGGGCACGTCCGGCTATGATGATTACAGTTTTGCGTGGGTTTGTTTTTATGGTACTTTGTTTATTTGGCTTGCCGTTGCTATTGAAGGTGCCAGGGATATGGCTGGCGGTTCCTTTGGCGGAAATACTTACTTTTTTAGTGATAATGGCGATTTATTATCGTAAACATCAGTGGGTTCGCAGATGATTTTTTACCTTTGTGGTAATTAATCGGGTGGATATATGGATGCATTCATACAGAAGTTTTGTGAGAAATATAGTTTGCCAATAGCTTTGAGCTTGCAGTTGTTGGATAATATGGAGAAGTTCACTTTTCGTAAAGGAGATTTTCTTGTACAGGAAGGCGGGCGGAACTCAAACTTCTATATTGTAAGTAAAGGAATCTGGCGGGGGCATTACCTTAATGACGGGGTAGATGTTTCCGTCTGGTTTGCTTCTGAAGGGGAGGCCATCTTCTCGTCATGGGGATATGTGGAAAATACAGCTTCGTTGGTTTCTATCGAAGCGATGTGTGACAGTGAACTTTATGGTATTTCGAAGGCAAAACTCGAAGTATTATATGCCGAATCTGTTGAACTGGCTAATTTTGGAAGACGATTGTTCGAACAGCAGCTTTTAGGGCTTGAAAGTTGGATGATAACGGGAGGAAGCCCCCGGGCCAAAGAACGTTATCTTACTTTGTTGGAAGAGAATCCGGAACTGTTGCAGTATGTACCTCTGAAGCATATCGCTTCTTATTTATGGATTACCCCACAGTCGTTAAGCCGTATCCGTGCCGAATTGGGGAGAAGGAAAAAAGACCAATGACAATTTTAGCATTTACGGGGTTGGTTTTTTCGTATGGAAACGCATTGCTCTCTTAGCTTTTTCTTGTATGGTTCATCCTTGCCTTGATGGATGGTAGAAAAGTTGGTATCCGATAAATATTTATCTTAAAAGTGTCATTGCATTTTATTTTTGCGTAAGTTTGTAGTGAATCCTAAAAAACTTATGGCAATGATAGATGATATTTTAGAGTTTAACAAGAAATTTGTTGAGAGCAAGGGGTATGAGAAATATATTACCAACAAATATCCTGATAAAAAAATAGCTATTCTTTCTTGTATGGATACCCGATTGACGGAATTGTTACCTGCTGCTTTGGGCATCAAGAATGGTGATGTAAAAATTATCAAGAATGCAGGTGGGGTTATCTCGCATCCGTTTGGTAGTGTAATCCGTAGTCTGATGGTGGCTATTTATGAGTTAGGTGTAAAGGAAGTTATGGTTGTTGCTCATTCTGATTGTGGGGCCTGTCACATGAATAGTAATGAGATGATAGAACACATGAAAGCACGTGGCATCAAGCAGGAAACCATTGATATGATTCGTTTCTGTGGTGTAGATTTTGGAGCATGGTTGGATGGTTTTGAGGATACGGAGAAATCGGTGAAAGGGACTGTACGGGCTATTATGGAGCATCCATTAATACCTGAAGATATTATGGTGAGGGGATTTATTATTGATTCGGTGACGGGTGAACTGACAAAAGTATAAAATGTGAGCTTTTTTATACAATCATGTTCATGTGACTTTGTGCATTATAAGAAAGAGAGGTATTTCTGCCCGATGCAGTATGTACCTCTCTTTTTATGGAAGTCTGTATTTATTTCATGTCTTTTTATTGAGCGAAAGCATGATGATATCCATCCACTTTGTTCCAATTGCCACGGGTAAAGTCGGGTACGGCAACAGGTGCATTTCCGTTTTCTATAGAAAGACGGGTCAAGTCGGCCATACAGCACCATTCTGCTAAATCATAAACGTCCATGTCCAGAGGAAGTCCGTTGCGCAAGCAATATACCAAGCGATAATCCATAATGAAGTCCATCCCTCCATGTCCACCTATTTTCTTTGCTGTTTCTTCTAATTCTTGGTGGATAGGATGTTTGTATTGGCTCATCAAAGTTTCTTTTACTTTTTCGGGAACAGCCGAGTGCATACTCAGATTTTCGTGATCGGGTATGCTGGTGCTGTCAATTTGATCCGGGCGGAAACAATATTGCTCGATGGGATATTTGTTGGCAAAACCTTTGGTACCGGTCAGCTGATACATACGGCTATAGGGACGCGGATTCATTACATCATGTTGTATGTGGATGGTTTTGCCGTTTTCTGTGCGGATAAAAGTCATGGTATGGTCGCCGTTTTGGAAATCGGGTGCTTCTTCTTTCTGATATTGTTTTACCAGCTCGGGACCGGTTACAGCTTTGGTGTCCATGGCTACCAGTGTCTTCATGCGGTCACCGCGGTGAATGTTGAGCAATTGGCAGGCAGGACCTAGGCCGTGTGTGGCATAAACGTCTCCACGGAACTCTCGGTTGTAGTCCAAACGCCAGTTGTTCCAGTAATAAGGCCAGAATTCTTCCAGATTATGGATGTATGAACCTTCTACATGGAGCACTTCGCCGAAAAGACCTTTTTGTGCCATATTTAATGTCGTCAGTTCGAAGAAGTCATAAACACAGTTTTCAAGTTGCATACAGTGTTTACGGGTCTTTTCGGAAGTATTGATAAGTGCCCAAATTTCATCCAGTGACATGGCGGCAGGTACCTCGATGGCTGCATGTTTTCCATGTTCCATGGCATAGATACCCATTTCAGCATGGTGTTTCCAGTCTGTTGCAATGTATACTAAGTCGATATCGTTTCGCTCGCACAGTTGTTTCCATGCATCTTCGCTGCCAGAGTAGAGGGCAGGGGCTTCCATACCGGCGTTAGTTACAATTTTTTGTGCTTTTTCCGCATTTTCAGGCAATAAGTCGCAAAGAGCGACAATTTTAGTTCCCGGTATGTGCGTCCAACGTTCTACCGCACTGGGACCACGCATACCCAAACCGATGAAACCTACACGCACAGTGTCAAGTTTAGGAGTTATTAGTTCGATTACATCCTGTTGTCCCGCAGGACGTTCGGGAACTGGAACTTCAAGAGGTGCATACTCTTTTGTTGCAGTTGTTTCTTTGGGAATTGGGGTACAGCCGGCGAGGCATAATAACGCTATACCGACGAAGAAGGTAGATAGGTTTTTAATCATGGCTCTATTAATTGAAATTTATAGGTTAATAGTAGATGGTTGCAAAAATAGGAAATATCGTTGGAAAAACCTCATAAAATCGGCAGATTGCAGCAACTAAAATTGATTATTAAGAAGTTAGTGGCAAATCGGAGAAATTGGGAAGATGGTATAAAACGGTCTTAAAGCGGATTGCAGCAGGAAAACGGTTTCCTAGCCGTTACCCGAAAGCAATGCAGATTTAACACACTCCATTTCGTTTGCGGCATTCTGCGTAGGTTTGCTTATCAAGAGATAATTCGTTAATTTATTTCACATAAAAGTTTTATCGGAAATTTTACGTTTCTAAATATTTCCATGTGTCTATCTATATCATTTAAAATATCTTCAAATCTCTCAAGATTCGATAAATAGTCATAACCTCCCGACCTGTTAAAGTTTTCTTTTATTTTTAATTTGCCAATAACTTCAAACTTGTCTTTCATAAGTGTCATATCCTTATGAGTAACTAATTTAAATGGAAATCCAAAAAAGAACTCTTTTTTTCCTTCAAAAATTTCAATGGAATCATTGCTATAAGTTCTTTGCCTTTGTGCTTCTGTCAGTAGTATGGCATTGTGTGTATGATAATCCCAAAGTATGTCGATTTTGGGTTGTTGCTTTAAGATTTCTTTTCTACTCGGTCCACCCATTAGGTGTCCGACTATAAATTCATCTTTTAACGTTTCAATTGTTGGTTTTTGTTTTCCCTTGTAGGTTGTAAGTACAAAATCATAGGTTATTTGTGATTTTTCTTGCGTGATTTGTGCACAAATTATAGCACAATAATTGTTGTCTGAAAGTTTAAAGGACAGAACATCATTTGATTCAAAATATAGATTTTTTACAACTCTGTATTTTTTTCTATTTCTAACTTTTTTGTTTGGTGCAGATATTTTTTCTAAAAATCGGTCAAGGACTTTTTGTCTTTTTTTGCCTTCCTTTTCGTCTACATCTTTTGTCCAAAGATTTACACCTGCTTTGAGTTCAATAACTCGTTTCACTTCATTTAAGATTTCATCAGTCAGTTCTCCGATTTCCCAAAATGCCAAGGCGTAAGCTGTAACAAAAATTTCGTGATAAAAATCCGTTTCATCTCCATAATCTTCTTTTATGAATGGAATTTCTTTTTTAATTATTTCAGCACTTGCTCCATTATCATACAATTCCATTATATATTCATAGGTGTCGTGTGCTAAATCTCCATCAATTATTTTTACTCCGTCTGTTGCCATTTCGATTTTATGTTTTTACTATCCCGCTTGCCGATAAATATACGCACTGAATTATTTAAAATACGCAATGCGTAAAAAGTATATTGCAAGTGCGAAGAGTTATCTCCCCCCCCCAAAGGTACTAATTCTTGGGGATACAGACGTTGTTTTCCGTGTGAAACTAATATCAACTTATTTTGCTTTCCTTGATTATCTTGAAAAACATAATAAAATTTATGGAACTTTCCTTATGTGGAAAAGCTACTGCCGTTGATTGACTTCTGCCGGAACATATTGAGATTCTCGGAAAAGGTATTTTCAAATATGTGTGAACGATGTTCCACTTGTGCAATGGTTCAGGCAGAATGCGAATGAATGGAGGAACGGTTTGGGGACTGCATCTACTAAACAGGATAAAGAACTGAAAATATAGAATGCACCCTAAATTCTATTCCAAAAGTAAATAAAAGCATTAGAAGATAAAAGATTATCAGAAAAATTTCCGACTTTTGTAGTCGGATAGAGGCAACTCTTTTCAAAACATACGGGAAAAAAAGAAGCGTTATGTTTATCTTGTAGGTTGGAAACGTAGGAAATTTCGGACTTGGTACAAGGGATAGCATAGTGGTTCTCACGCCATAGCGTGGGCTGCTATTATCATATCTGTGCCAAAGGTTTCCTACGACCTCCAACTTAGACGTGGTAGCATTGCAGTTCCACGCTCTCGCATTTTATAACCGCCTATAAAGGGACTGATAGGCATCGAATAGAATACATATATGGAACAACAGTTTTGTCAAAGTTGTGGTATGCCCCTAACTGATGAAAACAGAGGGACAAATGCCAATGGGAGCAGTAGTGAGGATTATTGCGTGTATTGTTACAAAAAAGGTGAGTTTACCCAAGATTTCACAATGAGCCAAATGATTGAGTTCTGCCTGCAATTCTTAGACCAATGGGCTGTGCAGACCGAATGTAAGTTGAGTCCCGTACAAGCAAAGGAACAAATGCTTCAACACTTTCCCT
>ENA-OOYE01000134-OOYE01000134.1-human-gut-metagenome-genome-assembly--contig:-NODE-134-length-16713-cov-2.368892_pt1 | contig 16713 bp, 10 predicted proteins | sample MGYA00241697_ERZ501365 | MGnify/ENA primary metagenome ERZ501365 (study PRJEB25962, sample SAMEA2042655) | human gut metagenome | biome: human gut; feature: human-associated habitat; material: faeces... | reverse complement strand
GCACGAAAGCCGGATTTGATATGTGGCCGGGACCTTATGGGGACTGGGACCGGTGAAAAGCCTGTTGTCTCAATATCAAAGAACATAGTGTTTTCTTTAAATATGCTGTCTGAAAAATTATCGGTTTTTATGTAAATTTCTTCATTATGAAATATTTTCATTTTCGATTCCTGCCTTGAATATCATTTGTATAAACATTATAACATAAAGTATTAAAAAAAGTACATAATATACTATTTAACTAAAAATCATAAGTGGTATAATAGGAATAGTAATGTGCAATAGCATTTCCACGTTATTAATCTAAAAGAAAGAGGGGCACAAAAATGGGTCATAAAACGTTTATTGGCGGTGTTCATCCATATGATGGCAAAGAGCTGTCTAAGGATTCACCAATTAAAGAAGTTTTGCCCAAGGGCGACATGGTATATCCGGTTTCGCAGCATATCGGCGCACCGGCTAAGCCTGTTGTTGCCGTAGGTGACACTGTGTTGAAGGGACAGATGATAGCAGAGGCCGGTGGCTTTGTTTCATCACCTATCTATTCATCAGTGTCAGGAAAAGTTAAGGCTATTGAGAAGCGACGTGTGGCGGTCGGCGATATGGTTGACAGTATTGTTATCGAAAATGATGGCATGTTTACTGAGACAACATATGAGAGCGTCGAGGATGTCACTGCGCTTTCAAAGGAAGAAATCATCGAGAAGGTCAAGAATGCGGGAGTTGTCGGCATGGGCGGTGCCGGTTTCCCTACACATGTAAAGCTTTCTCCAAAGGAGCCGGACAAGATTGAGTATATTATCGCAAACTGCGCAGAGTGTGAGCCTTACCTCACTGCCGACCATCGTTTGATGTTGGAAAAGGCAGACGAAGTACTGGTGGGCGTAAGCATTCTGATGAAAGCTGCAAAAGTAACCAAGGGATATATCGGTATTGAAAATAATAAACCGGATGCTATTAAGTTGATGACTGAAAAAGCTGCTCAATATCCCGGTATAGAGGTGGTTCCCTTGCAAGTGAAATATCCGCAAGGTGGTGAGAAACAATTGATAGATGCTGTGATCGGTCGCCAGGTTCCTGCTCCTCCCGCTATTCCTATCAATGTGGGTGCGGTAGTTCAGAATGTAGGTACTGCATTTGCCGTTTATGAAGCCGTTCAGAAAAACAAACCTTTGTTTGAACGCATTGTAACCGTTACAGGTAAGTCTGTCAGAAATCCATCTAATTTTCTCACCCGTATGGGGACTCCGATGAGCCAGCTGATTGATGCGGCTGGCGGTTTGCCCGAAGATACGGGAAAAGTGATTGGTGGTGGTCCGATGATGGGTAAAGCACTGGTTAATACAGAAGTTCCTATTTGTAAAGGTAGTTCGGGTGTGCTGATTATGAATGATAAGGAAGCTGCCCGTGCGGAAGCTCAGCCCTGTATCCGCTGTGCCAAGTGTGTTAACGTGTGTCCCATGGGACTGGAGCCTTTCTTATTGGCAACACTTTCAGCTCATAAGGATTGGGAGAGAGTAGAGAAAGAAGATGTAATGTCGTGCATCGAGTGCGGTTCGTGTCAGTTTACATGTCCGTCTCATCGTTATTTGCTGGACTATATCCGTTTGGGTAAGGGCACAGTAGGCGGTATTATCCGTGCACGTAATGCTAAAAAATAATTCGACAAAATAGTATGGCTAATAAATTAATAGTATCATTATCGCCTCACGTTCATAGCGGTGACAGCATACAGAAGAATATGTATGGTGTACTCATTGCGTTGATACCTGCGTTGCTGGTGTCATTTTATATGTTCGGACTGGGCGCCGTGGTGGTGACCTTGACCTCGGTTGCCGCTTGTGTATTCTTCGAATGGGCGATTACCAAGTTTATTTTGAAGAGAGAACGCTCTACCATCTGTGATGGTTCGGCTATTATAACCGGTGTGTTGCTGGCATTCAATCTGCCTTCCAACTTGCCGCTTTGGATTATTATCATCGGTGCGTTGGTGGCAATCGGTGTGGGCAAGATGACTTTCGGCGGATTGGGTTGTAATCCTTTTAATCCTGCGTTGGTAGGTCGTATCTTCTTGCTGATTTCTTTTCCTGTGCAGATGACTTCATGGCCGTTGGTTCAACAATGGGGAAGTTATACCGATGCTGAAACCGGTGCTACTCCGCTGGCATTGATGAAAATGGCTGTAAAGGGTGATGTAAATGCTTTAGGTCAGTTGCCCGATACATTAAGTCTGTTTCTGGGTAATAACCCGGGTTCGCTAGGTGAGGTGAGTGCATTGGCTTTATTGCTTGGCCTGGGATATATGCTATGGAAAAAGATTATTTCCTGGCATATTCCTGTATCTATTCTGGTGACTGTATTTGTATTTGCCGGTCTGATGCATTTGGTTGATCCGGTGGCTTACGCATCTCCGTTGGCTCACTTGTTTACAGGTGGTTTGATGTTGGGTGCTATTTTCATGGCAACCGACTATGTTACTTCGCCTATGACTCATAAAGGTATGATTATATACGGTGTGGCTATCGGTTTCCTGACCGTGGTTATCCGTTTGTTCGGTGCATATCCCGAAGGTATGTCTTTCGCTATATTCATTATGAACGCATTCACTCCGTTAATCAATACTTATTGTAAACCTAAAAGATTCGGGGAGGTAGTGAAGAAATGAAAAAACTAGAATCATCTTTGAAAAACATGGTTATCGTACTGACGGCGATTACTGTGATTGCAACCGGACTTTTGGCTTATGTCAACCAACTGACTGCCGGTCCTATTGCTGAGGCTAATGCAAAAGCTTTGAGTGACGCTATTGCAGTTGTAGTTCCGGGGTTTGATAACAATCCTGCGGAAGCTCCTGAAACTATAGAATTGGATGGTGCTACTTATAAAATATATAAGGCAACCAAGGGTGGCGAATTTATTGGTGCTGCCGTAGAATCTTCTGCCAATGGTTTTGGTGGCGCTTTGAGTGTGCTGGTAGGTTTTGACAAAGAGGGAAATATCATAGACTATTCTTTGTTGAGCCATGCTGAGACTCCGGGCTTGGGGTCAAAGGCGGCTGATTGGTTTAAGAAAGGTGCAAAAGGCGACATTACCGGTATGAATCCGGGACAGGGAGCATTGGTGGTAAATAAGGATGGTGGTCAGATAGATGCTATCACAGCTTCTACCATCACTACACGTGCTTTTCTAAAAGCTGTGAACAATGCTTATGCAGCATATAGTGGTCAGAATGTGGATGGCGCTAGTGGTGCAACTCAGCAAGTGTCTGAAACTGTTGCCGAAAATGCTACTGCCTGCGATGCTCAATGTGAAGGAAACGAGGCATGTAAGCAGGTTTGTGACTCTACAGCCTGCAAGACTGTTTGTAGCGATAAATGTGATCCTGCTAACTGCGATAAGGCAGACTGCAAAAAAGTAGAATGTCCCAAGCAAGATTGTAAAAATAAAAAATAAGGAAGGAGCAGACTATGAATAATTTTAAAGTATTGATGAACGGGATTGTAAAAGAGAATCCCACGTTTGTACTCCTTTTGGGTATGTGTCCTACATTAGGAACAACATCTTCTGCCATCAATGGTATGGGGATGGGATTGGCTACGGCTTTTGTATTAATCTGTTCTAATGTTGTAATTTCGGCCATTAAGAATTTGATACCTGATATGGTGCGCATTCCGGCCTTTGTTGTGGTTATTGCATCATTCGTAACCTTGTTGCAGATGATTATGCAGGCATATGTGCCGGCACTTTATGCTACTTTGGGCTTGTTCATCCCATTGATCGTAGTAAACTGTATTCTGCTGGGACGTGCCGAAGCTTTTGCAGCAAAGAACGGCCCCGTGCCTTCATTCTTCGACGGACTGGGTATGGGACTCGGATTTACTCTTGCATTGACTATCCTTGGTGGTGTACGTGAGTTCCTAGGCACAGGCAAGTTGTTTGATATCGCTATCATGCCTGAGCAATACGGAATGTTGATTTTCGTTCTCGCACCGGGAGCCTTCATTGCATTGGGATACCTTATTGCGATTGTGAATAAACTGAAGAAAGCATAACCCGTAAAAAGTAAGAATATGGAATATATATTGATATTTATCACCGCTATATTTGTGAACAACATTGTGTTGTCACAATTCTTGGGTATCTGCCCGTTCCTCGGTGTATCCAAAAAAGTTGAGACAGCTACGGGTATGGGTGCGGCTGTTGCATTCGTGCTTACCATCGCTACCATTGTTACCTATCTTATCCAGAAATTTGTACTCGATGCTTTCGGGTTGGAATATTTGCAGACCATTGCGTTTATCCTTGTCATTGCAGCATTGGTACAGATGGTGGAAATCATATTGAAGAAAGTGTCTCCTGCCCTTTATCAGGCATTAGGAGTATTCCTTCCGTTGATAACCACTAACTGCTGTATTTTGGGTGTAGCTATCTTGGTCATTCAGAAAGATTTTGATTTGTTGACTGGCGTGGTTTACGCCTTCTCTACAGCTCTTGGTTTTGCTTTGGCTATGGTATTGTTTGCAGGTATCCGTGAACAATTAAGTTTGGTGAATATACCTAAAGGAATGCAGGGAATGGCTATCGCATTGGTTACTGCCGGTCTGCTGGCAATGGCATTCATGGGATTTTCAGGTGTAGACAAAGGTTTGGGTGTTCTGTTTGGAATAGAATAGTTCACTTCATCGTTAAAATAAACCGATTCAGAAGTCCGGAGCACAGCTTCGGACTTTTTTATTAGAAAGAAATCCATTGTTCTTGTCCGTAAATTCAATTTTTATGCTTATTTTTGCATTAGAATTAATAGAGAGATTAAATGGCTATGACCTTGATTGTACTCGCGGCCACTATGGGGAATAAATATGGTGGATTGAAACAGCTGGAGGGAATAGGTCCTAATGGCGAAACAATATTAGATTTTTCCATATATGATGCCGTAAGAGTCGGATTTAATAAGATCGTATTTGTCATAAGCAGACATTTTGAACAAGAATTCAAGAAACTGGTATCAGGCAAATATGAACATGTGGTAGAAGTGGAGTATGTTTATCAGGATGTGGAAACGATTCCTGAAGAAAAGCGTAATCCGAAACGCAAAGCACTGTACGGCTCGGTAAGAGCTGTTTTGATGGGAGAAGAGTTGATTGACTCTCCATTCGGTGTGATAAATGCCGTGAACTTTTACCAAAGAGAAAGTTTTGAATTGTTATATGATAATCTGGTGATGTTGGGAGAAGCTGACTACCATAGTTTCAATATTTGCTACAGGCTGAGAAATGTATTGGCGGAAAGCGGAGGGGTTACCCGTGGTATTTGTGAAGTGAATGAAAAGGGATATCTGTTGTCCGTTACAGACCGTGTAGGAGTAGAACGGATAAGTGGAAATCCGATGTATCCTAATGAATTACATAAATGGGTAGCTTTGGATGACAACAGCTTGGTTTCAATGAATATGTGGGGATTTACTCCGCAGGTATTTGGTGAGATGAAGAAGGCGTTCGATAAGTTTATAGATGAGAATGGAATGGATATGAAAGCTCATTATTCTATTCCGGCTTTTATGAATGAGCGTATTGCTGACGGAGTTAGGGTGAAAGTGATTGAGACACCTGCCAGATGGATGGGGTTGGTATCGCATGATGACAAGATACAAGTCCTGCTTCGTATCAATGATATGATACGAAAAGGGATTTACCCGTCGAAGTTGTTTTGAACCTATTAGAAAACGACAGAATATTAAGTATTATGAAAGAAAGAATTTTAGTAACAGGAGGAACCGGCTACATCGGTTCTCATACGGTAGTAGAGCTGCAAAATAGCGGTTACGACGTAGTGATTGTGGACAATTTGTCCAATTCAAGCGCCGATGTGGTAGATAATATAGAAAAGGTTTCAGGAATCCGTCCTGCATTTGAAAAGTTGGATTGCTTGGATTTTGAGGGAATGGACAAGCTGTTTACTAAATATCCGGGCATAAAAGGTATTATTCATTTTGCGGCTAGCAAGGCTGTGGGTGAATCGGTACAAAAACCGTTGTTGTATTATCGCAATAACTTGGTTTCATTGATTAACCTGTTGGAGTTAATGCCGAAACATGGAGTAGAAGGTATTATTTTTTCATCATCATGTACGGTGTATGGTCAGCCCGATGTTCTTCCTGTAACGGAAGAGGCTCCGATTAAGAAGGCTGAGTCTCCGTATGGTAATACAAAACAGATCAATGAAGAAATTATTCGTGATACAGTTGCTTCGGGATCGCCTATTAATGCTATTATGTTGCGTTACTTTAATCCTATTGGCGCACATCCCACTGCATTAATAGGTGAATTACCTAATGGTGTTCCACAAAACTTGTTACCCTACGTTACTCAGACAGCAATGGGTATTCGTGAAAAACTGAGTGTGTTTGGGGATGATTATGATACACCGGACGGTTCTTGCATCCGTGACTATATATATGTAGTGGATTTGGCGAAGGCTCACGTTATCGCAATGGATCGCATTTTGAATAACAAGCAGAAGGAGAAGGTGGAAGTCTTTAATATTGGAACGGGTAAAGGCGTTTCTGTATTGGAACTGATCAATACATTTGAAAAAGCTACCGGTGTGAAACTTAATTATCAGATCGTGGGTCGTCGTGCCGGAGATATTGAGAAGGTATGGGCTAATCCTGACTTCGCTAATAAGGAGTTGGGATGGAAGGCAGAAGCCAATTTGGAGGACACTCTACGTTCAGCTTGGAACTGGCAGTTGAAGCTAAGAGAAAGAGGAATTCAATAAGAATTAAGATATTTTTAGAAAGACCGATGAACAAAGGACGCTAGTGTGGCGTTTTATAGATGCAAATAACCTGAAACCCCTCTTGGATATGTGAATACCTGATTGGCGGTAGTTATGTTACTCAAAACATAGAGCAGGCTAAAAAATTGCATAGTAGTTTTGTCGTGTTTTATTTTGTGTTTGTGTTGTGGCTGTTGAGTCGGGGGACAGTTTTTTTTGACTATTTAGTTGTTTTTTAGTTATTTATGGCTATATTTGCCGAAAATAATCACGCACTACTTTATGAAAACAAAATTTTGGATCATCTGCTTATCAGTTTTCTTTGTGTCTTGCTTGCGTAATATGCATGATATATACACGGGGGGAGGGGAAGAAGGGGAGGAAAAAATCAATAAAGACGATTTTTTTGATTTTACTACTGTCCGTAATAGTCAACTTATTATTGATTATGGTATGAAAGTACAGACTGCTTTTTATCTGTATGATGAATATCCTATGGAATTAGTTGAAAATACTTGGGAGTTTAAAGATATAAATCCCATTTATGCTGCTTCGACTGATATGAATGGTAGATTTTTTTCAAAAGTATCTTTGCCGGCTTATTTGAAAAAGGTATGGCTGGTAACTGATAATGTGTTGGTCGTATCACCTGTTGAATTGGAATTACTATCTGACGGACTAACCTTTAATTATGTTGATTATAAGGCACAACTGTCTGCCGATGGGCGTTCTAGAGCAGTAATGAGAGGAGTGAGTTATCCTGACGGATATGATGTATTGGGTAATTGGAATGAAAATGGGGTTCCTGATTATTTGTTGCCTGAAAAGTTGGATATACCTGGTGCTTTTTTAGAGAGATGCAGTAATTTAAGCCGTTCTATAGTAGTAGATAATCGTAATTTGTTGGAAAGATTTCCGGAACTGCGTACTTCAGGGAGTAATGATATGGTAATAACTAAATCTACAGGTTTGGTAGCGACTTATTTTAATTTCTCGTCTACTACGTGGGAGGATATGGTTGCTTATTATACTTATAAAGAAGGAGAGTCCGTGGACATGGCTACCATAAAAAAGACCATCCTGATTCCTCGTTCCAGTAGGAATGCTCCTAAATCTTTAGTCGGTGAGCAAATAAAACTAAAATATTGGAATAAGGAACAAAGCAAGTATGAAGATGAATTCCCCCAAGGCACTCATATTGGATGGATTTTATTGGGAATGGGATTTGGAAAAGAAAAGGGTGTTTTTCCTCGTTATTCTAATCCTGCATATAACGATAATAAAGAGCAACGTTCAGTTTTGTTAAGTGATCCGGAACTGGACAATTGTTTCTTTATGGCTATGGAAGATAATGTGGACATGCGTTTTAATGATGTACAGTTTGCTATTATGGCATCTGCTTCTTCTTCTGTAGAACCTACTCCTAATATACCGGATGAAGTAAATAAGGGTGAAATTTCGTATGTAGTCAAAGGGTCTTTGGCTTATGAGGACAATTGGCCTGATAAGAATGATTATGATATGAATGATGTTGTGATATATTATTCCAGTACAGTTGTAAAAGATAAATCTTCTAACGCATTGGTGCGCACCACTACTACTTTTACTCCGATGAATGATGGTGCTACTTATACAAATGGGTTTGGTTTCCAGTTGGATTACGTAGGGAAGGAGCATATTGATTTGGTGCAGGTGAGTCAAGAAGGTAATGTGATCGGAAAAAACTTTGAGCCGGGAATAGAAAAGCCTGTATTAATACTTTTTTCTGATATAAAGCCTGTTCTCAAAAAGCCTGTGACTGTAGTGATCGGATTTAAAAAATATGATAAAGTAAGCGATATGGATGCTTATCCGCCTTACAATTCTTTCATTTTTGTGAATAAACGTTCTCATGAAGTACATTTGTCAGGCTATAAGCCGACAAGCGTAGCTGATGAGAGTTTACGTGGTACGGGTAGTGATTTGAGTCAAGATTCCAATGGTACCCCAATGTATTATATAGCAGAAGATAATATGCCTTTCGCTATAAATATCAGTAACAGTGAATTTAGATGGCCTTCAGAGAAGGTGTCTATTACCACCTATTATCCCGAGTTTAAACAGTGGAGAGATTCTTTTGGTGCGGATTATAAAGATTGGTATTTACACCCCAAAGAATAATAAAGGGTGAAAAGTACTGTTGTTTTTGATAAATCAGATTAACAGGACTTTTTACTTGAAAAAATGTCACCTTTTGAAGCCAAGTGATTCAATCTTTTTGTACTTTTGCGGACAATATGATTTTATAAAGGAAAACTCACATGGATTCAGTCTTTATTACGACGCGTAAGCAACGGGTTATCAGAGAACTAAGGGATTATATGTTGATTGCTCTTGGTATGCTGATGTATGCTATCGGATGGACCGTCTTTTTGTTACCTAATGACCTTCCTTCAGGTGCGGTGCCAGGTATTGCTTCTATTGTTTATTGGGCTACCGGTTTGCCGGTTCAGTACACCTATTTGGGAATAAACGGAGTATTGTTGATACTTTCTTTGGTTATTTTGGGATGGAAGTTTAGTGTGAAAACCATCTATGCTGTATTTGTGCTGACTTCTATTCTGCCTATCATACAGGATTTGACAGGGGGAGAGTCTTTAATACATGATCAACCTTTCATGGCTTGTGTCTTGGGAGCCTTTTTCTGCGGAGGTGGTATTGGTGTCGCTTTTTCTGCCAATGGTAGCACAGGAGGTACGGATATTATAGCTGCTATTGTCAATAAGTATCGTGATATTACTTTGGGCCGGGTTATTTTGATGTGTGATTTGGTTATTATCTCTTCCAGTTATTTTGTATTGCATGATTGGGAGAAGGTGGTATATGGATATGTTGTCTTGTTTATATCCAGCTTTGTCTTGGATCAGGTGGTAAATAGTGCTCGTCAGTCAGTGCAATTCTTTATCATTTCGAAGAAGCATGAAGAAATAGGGCATCGCATAAATAAAGATCTTCATCGAGGGGTGACGTTCATTGACGGAGTAGGTTGTTATACCGGTGCGGGTGTGAAAATGATGTTTGTGCTGGCAAAAAAACGTGAGTCTACTACTATATTCCGTTTGATAAAAGATATCGATCCGAACGCATTTGTATCACAAAGTGCTGTCATTGGTGTATTTGGAGAAGGCTTTGATAGAATAAAGGTGAAATAAGAGTTCCGAAGTTAAAAAATAGAATAAGGGCGTTCTGAATGGACGCCTTTTTTTATGTCTGTTTTTTGAATGAACTTCAAAGGATATAAGACTTTGTTAACTGAGTAAACTTTCATAATGTAAGTTTGTTGTCTGTTTTGCAGCAATAAACATGTATAAAATAATATTTTAAAATTATATCAGATTATATTTTGATATCAAAATGTTAGTTTATACCTTTGCTATATAAAATAAGAAATGATAAACTAATAAATAACCTGATCATGGAAACAAAACTTACAGAAGAAACCCGAGTAGAAAGTGATTTAATTGGTGCCCGCGAAATTCCGGCCAGTGCATTGTATGGTGTGCAAACTCTAAGAGGCATAGAAAATTTCCCAATTAGTAAATTTCATCTAAATGAATATCCGTTGTTTATTAACGGTCTTGCCATTACGAAAATGGCAGCTGCAATGGCTAACTATGAGTTAGGTTTATTAACTAAAGAACAAAAAGATGCCATAGTATTGGCGTGTCAGGAAATCTTAAATGGTGAGCATCATGAGCAATTCCCGGTGGATATGATTCAGGGAGGTGCCGGTACTTCTACCAATATGAATGCTAATGAAGTCATTGCTAACCGTGCTTTGGAGATTATGGGACACAAACGTGGCGAGTATCAATATTGCTCTCCTAATGACCATGTGAACTGCTCACAATCAACGAATGATGCTTATCCCACTGCAATCCATATTGGTATGTATTATTCTCATCTTCGTTTTCTTCCTTATTTGGAATCGCTGATTGGTGCATTCCATAAGAAAGGAGAGGAGTTTGCACATATCATCAAAATGGGGCGTACTCAGTTGGAAGATGCCGTACCTATGACTTTAGGTCAGACATTCAATGGTTTTGCCAGTATATTGAGAGACGAAATTCGTCATTTGAATGAAGCGGCGGCAGACTTCCTGACAGTAAATATGGGTGCTACCGCTATTGGTACAGGCATTTGTGCGGAACCGGGATATGCAGAAAAATGTGTGGAAGCATTGTGTGAAATTACAGGTTTTGATTTCAAATTGTCGTCAGATTTGGTAGGAGCTACTTCAGATACTTCCTGCTTGGTAGGTTATGCTTCAGCTTTAAAAAGGGTAGCCGTAAAAGTAAATAAAATATGTAATGATTTACGTTTGCTGGCCAGTGGACCGCGTTGTGGTTTAGGAGAATTCAACCTTCCGGCTATGCAACCGGGATCTTCTATAATGCCAGGTAAGGTGAATCCGGTGATTCCTGAAGTGATGAATCAGATTTGTTATAAAGTAATAGGTAACGAACTATGCGTGACTATGGCTGGCGAAGCTGCTCAAATGGAACTGAATGCTATGGAACCGGTGATGGCACAGTGTTGTTTTGAATCTGTAGATTTAATGGTCAATGGTTTTGAAACCCTGCGTACACGTTGTGTAGAAGGTATTACTGCTAATGCGGAACGCTGCAAGATTGAAGTGCATAACAGTATTGGTGTAGTAACCGCATTGAATCCGATTATTGGTTATAAAAATTCTACAAAGATTGCAAAAGAAGCGTTGGAAACAGGTAGAAGTGTCTATGAACTGGTCTTGGAACATGGTATTTTAAATAAGGAAGAGTTGGATACAATTCTAAGTCCGGAGAACATGTTGAAACCGGTAAAATTGGATATTAAGCCTAGAAGATAAATTTATTTCACCACAGACTACAGGAAAGTAAAGAACTTGTTTTATGAAGCCGGCTTCAATATTTGTAAAGCCGGCTCCATGAGTGGTGGCACTAGTTTTATTCCTGCCGATAAATTAATTTCTAGAAATCCGGCATAGTGTTTTGTCACCGCTATAGCGTATAAATTGTTTTTTCATATTTTATCAGCAGATAGTTTGCGTAGTCTGTGGTATACTTTTTTAGAACTTTCTGAATGTGAGGCGTGCATAATCAGATTTCAGAATTAGTTTCTTGCCTGTTGCTTTTTCCACTTTAAGATGATTAATAGCTTGATTAAGTCCGAAAGGTTTCAATTCATTCAGTGTCGTTAGTTTTTCTTCATCTCCCCGGTGGCGGAATTCACTCATGGTTACCTCATCTCCTTTATAAGAGAAACGTCCGATATGAGTGCCTCCATTTCCACCTTTGGCACTGATTTCCACCAAATGTAACTGGATACTATAATAAATGCGGTTACATTCTTCTATTTTTCCATTAGTATATTCTATAGTCATTAATTGCCATCTGCCATCTAATTTGCCATTGATGGGAGCTTTGTCACAACTGCTGATTCCCAGCATAAAGAGTATGAATAATAATATTTGTTTCATATGTTGATTGGGTTGACAGTTAAAACTTTTATTTATTGCCTGATTTGATAATTCCTTGTTTGCGGATAACCAGCATTCCACCATAATTATTTCCAAGCATGCTGCCGCGATCCATAGCTCCGGATACAGTGAAACTCCATCCTTTCAGTTGTTGTGGAGCATAAGTTACTTCAAACAAAGAGTTGAATTGTTTCTTTATTTCATTCAGAGGATTATCATAAGTACCCCAATGACGGGAGTAGGAGAGTAGCATACGATAACTCAGCGATTGGCAGGGGGAACCGCAGAATCCTATGTGATGTGCCAGTACACGGTTGCTGATAAAAGTAATCTGTCCATTCTTGTTGTAAATAGGTCCGGGAAGTAGAGGATTGCCTATTCCCATTCCCCAATGCTGCCATCCTTGATAGAGGTAATGATTGTAATAATTATCTTTAGCACTGATTTGCTCTTCAAACTCCCCCCAAAAGGAATCATACAGCATAGGTCCGGTTTGATCCTTTGTTCCTAATCCTTCGTATACAAAAGTATCAATGAAGCGGTTTTTTGGAAAAGTTATTTCCAGTCCGATGTGTCCGTCTTTCCAGCGTCCGTATTGGAAAAACATTTGGGAGTGATCGTCGAAATAATGTTCATAATAGATTTTTACCTTCCACTGGTTAAGATAAGCTGTTGCGGCAAAATTCCAACTACCGACATGGTTTCCGTAGATGTTTACTTGTTCGCCTTCGGGTGTGGTATCATCTCCAGCCATAGGAACCAATACGCGCATAAAGTCAACAAACCGGGTAGGCATATCTATTACAGGCTCTTTTTGTCCTGCAATATATTGGTCTCCGCCGAATTGAGCGGACATTTGTATTCCTCCTTCAAATTCTACCGGAAAATGTTCTTTGTTTCCTACTTTGGCGAAAAGCGATTTACTGTGGTAAAGTACATCAATGGCATATTTGTTACCTATGGAAGTGAAATGTTCCTGCCATTTGTCATCAGTAAAACGTCCATAGGCTATGTGTCCTTTCAAATAAAGCCATTTATGGGTACCTGGTATGGCTACATAATAGGGAACTTCCAAGCGTACTTGGGGAATGGGGCGGGCATTATTTGATTCTACCATGCCTCCACTGCTTAACTTGGAATTCTTTAATTCGGGCAAGCGTTCTTTACTGCCGATGCTCAGGTTCAACCATCGGTAGCTAAGGTCTGCATAGGCCTGTTGGATGATGAATGAGGAGGTGAAATTGTAGGCGGTTGCCAAATCCAGTCCTGCACTGAAGCCGAAATGTTGGTTTAATGGCATTGTGTGTGCAATTCCTGCCCGTAAATAACCATTTTCAGTATTGACAGAAGATAAACCTTGCCTATTGGCAGTAAGCCACATAGGTGCGTAAGTTCCTTTACCCGATGTTCCTCCCATCTCAACGGTATATTCTGTTTTGACAGGGAATTGGGCATTGATGTGCTGCGTAATGGATATTAACAGAAATAGTAATAAGAATAGTTGTATTTTCTTCATTTAGTTTATGTGTTTTGGTTTAGTGTAAAGTTTGCTAAAACGAAGCAGATTTATCAGTCTGCCATCCTGAACTTTTGTGAAAGATTTGGTTTCTAATCACTTTATGTATATGAAAAGCTTCACTAATGCCCAGAATGGCAAACTATATAATCATATCAGCAAAAGTTTTGGCATATTTATTTTCCTCCGGCAGGCAGGTTTTTCAACCAGTAATCAGCCATTGTCTTTCGCAGATGCAAGCTGGTTCCCTCGCCTTCATAAATTCCATGGGAACGCATAGGGTAAGAAATCTGTGAGAAGATCTTTCCGTGCCGTACCAGTTCATTGACCAACATTTCACAATTCTGGTAATGGACATTATCATCTCCTGTACCGTGAATTAACAGCAAGTTGCCTTTCAATCCTGCTGCATACGAGATGGGAGACCCTTTGCGGTAACCCTCCGGATTATTTTGAGGGGTGTTCATGTAACGTTCTTGATAAATCGTGTCATACAGACGCTGGTCTGCTACAAAAGCAATGGCAATGCCTGTGTGGAAAACATCGGGATAACGGAACATACTATTCAGAGTCTGGCTGCCTCCACCACTCCAGCCGGTGATACCGATACGTGTGGTGTCAATGAAAGAGTATTGACGTGCCAAGTCTTGGATGCCTCTTGCCTGATCTTCACTGGCAAAGGTTCCGACTTCTCCATAAATACATTTGCGCCATTCGCGTCCACGGGGTGCATTGGCACCACGGTTCTCGATGCTGACTATGATATACCCCAGGTTTGCCAAGTATTGGTGCCATAAACTTCCTCCGCTCCATACATCCTGTACAGTGGCGTTGGCAGGTTCTCCATAGACATCAATTATGACCGGATATTTTTTGCTGGGATCAAAGTTTACGGGTTTGATCATCCATGCATCCAGTTCCAATTCTCCTGAACGGGTTTTTACAAATTCTTTTGGTTGTAGCCCCAAGGCTTTGTATTGCTCCTTGGCTTTTGCATTGTCAGTAATCAGACGTACACTTTTATGGGCAGGGAAAGACACCATGTCGATTACAGGGGGAGTTTCCGAGTTACTGAATGTATGGACTGCCCATTTGCCGGACGGTGACATGATATAACGATGTTGCCCGCTTTGGTCAACAGGACTTAGCCGCTTTACCTCTCCATTGCCGAAAAGACGTGCCTGGTAGAGATAGCGCTGGGTGAAGTTGTCGGGAGAAGCGATAAAGTATACAAAACCTTTATCCATATCCGCACCTACTTCTTGAATATAATCAAAAGCTCCTTGGGTGATGGGCTTGATTTCTTTACCATCACGGCTTACACGATACAGGTGGCGCCATCCGTCACGTTCGCTTTCCCAAGTGAAATACTTGTTCCCTTTCAACCAACGCACATTGTCATTCGTTTCCAACCATGCGGCATCTTGATCGGTAAAGATATTGACGGGGGTATTTTCACCTATTTTCGCAATCCATACTTTATTGGTGTTTTGGGCACGGTTCATTTGCTGGATGAACAGTTCGTTGCAGCCCGGAATGAATTCCATACGGGGAATATAGTGGTTACGTGCATCACCGGGAAGAGCCAGCCAAGTGGTGTTTCCACCGTCGGCGGATACATAGCCTACTTTTACAGCGGAGTTTGCTGTTCCGGCTTTAGGGTAAGGAAAACGTTGGATTTTAGGATAAATGGAATCTACATTATTGATGATATCAAACCATCCCGTACCTTGGGTATCGCTTTGCCAATAGGCTATGTATTGTCCGTCGGGACTCCAGCGGAAACCGTCGCGGCAGTTGAATTCTTCTTCGTATACCCAGTCGAATGTTCCGTTTACAATTTCATTATTTCCGTCTTGAGTTAGTTGGTTGATTTTCCCGTCAACCAGACTCTCTACGTAAATGTTGTTTCTGGAGACATATGCTACCCGGCTGGCATCCGGCGAGAACTTGGCGAACATTAAGGTAGCTTCCGGCAAGCTTTTGCCCAATTGTTGCAGTTTGCCGTTTTTCAAATTAAGCACCCAGTAATCACCGCGGGTATCATAACGCCATACGCGACGAGTATTGGTGTAGATCAATACTTTGGAGTTATCTTCGCTGAATATGAAATTGCGGACAGAGATAGGTTTTCCTGTTTGCGGATTCAGAAGCATATTGGCAGGGATCAGCACTTCTTTGGAATTGTCCTTTGCTTTATAGGCAGTGACTTCGTATGCTCCCTCGGCATTTTTTTCTATTTTGGAATAACGTTCTCCATCTTTCATCCAACTCACGTTGCTTCCGCCTTCTGTCTTGATCAGTCCTCCGTATACAGCTTCCTCCAATGTGGGGATATGTTGCGCATGAGTTGTGGTTCCGAGACAGAATAAACATAAGACTAATGTAAATAAGTTCTTTTTCGTCATAGTTATTATGAATCTTTTACTAAAAAATAGATGTCCATTTGAAAACACAAGTATGTATTGGGAATCCAGATATCTGTTTTCAAAAAACGGGCGTCTATTTTAGAAAAACGGACGCCTGCTCTTTTCTTTTTTATTTAATTCCTAATTTCTGTTTGATTGCAGCCGGAAGTTCTTAATGTGATTGCAACTTTCTTGAATCCGAAACGGTCTGTTAATTTCTGTGCAACCTCTTTGTATCCTTCTTTATTTAACTCGCCTGCAGTTACCTCTGTACCTTCAGACTTGATACCGAATACGTCGTTTGCATCTTCCTCGTTGGAGATACATACGTCTACATATTTGCAAAGTTCACCCATAACCTGGCCTGCTTTTTCTTTGGACCATAATTTATTACGGTAGTTTAAGTCGCAGCTTACAGTGATTCCTTTTGCTTTTGCAGCTTTACATGCCTCTAAGCAGATTGCTGCCACATTATCGCCAAGTGCCGGTGTAAT
>ENA-OOYE01000118-OOYE01000118.1-human-gut-metagenome-genome-assembly--contig:-NODE-118-length-18591-cov-1.403377_pt1 | contig 18591 bp, 9 predicted proteins | sample MGYA00241697_ERZ501365 | MGnify/ENA primary metagenome ERZ501365 (study PRJEB25962, sample SAMEA2042655) | human gut metagenome | biome: human gut; feature: human-associated habitat; material: faeces... | reverse complement strand
CTCTTCCGGCATAGTATCGCTGGATAAGCATTTGCTTCAATACATCCTTTGGCGCATCCAGGCTTTTCATTATTTCCTCATTTATAATCAGTTGTATTTCTTCCGGAGGAAGTGAATCTTGGGTGTGGTTGGTCAGGTGATAGAGTAAATGTTTATGTGTATAACTGTTCTGTTGTACGGTGTATTTTTCGGACATCCGCTTTATCATGTCCACTTTTTGTTCATAATAGGGATATATGAACCGGTTATTGATAATGATATTCAAGATATTGGCATCAGGATGATTAAGCAGTGACTTGTCCAGCCGGTTCTCGAAGAAATCCCTTGCGACTCCTCCTTCTTCCGGAGTCTTTACCTTATTGAACATTTCGGAGACAACGTAGGGCGAATGATTCAAAATCTGTTGTTCTTCCGGAGTAATACAATCGGGAGTTTCTCCGAACAGTGCCTGATACGCCTCTTCATAATTTGATATTTTCAGAATGAATTGTACGATTGTTCTTATATTTCGAGATTCATCGCCGTTTTGGGGACGATGTCTCTTCATATGTGCCTTGATTTCCTTTAGGGTCATGCGTTGGTATAGGATACCTTGTGTGTGCTGGCTCGGGTAATCCAGTAAAGACTGGTCTGCTTCCAGTAAATGGTATTTATGGAACAGTTCCTCGCATTCCTTAATCCCGCTATAAGTGGAGGTCGTATCCAATAAGTCGTTCAGGTAGATTTCACCCACTTTCAGTTTGGTCTTGTTTTCTTCTTCTTGCTGCTCCAACCTTTCCATAAAAGTGTTGAAGATTCCTTTGGCTTGCTCAAAATTTTTAGCCTTTTGGAGCATAAAGTTCAATGAGTAGCCATCACAGTTATTCCCCATACGGTTCCATAAATCATAGGCATAAGAGGACGGTATGTTTTCGAGTGCTCCATTCAACACTTCGGTCTTGTTCAGGAACATACTGGTATCCTCTTTTTTGTCGACAGACAGTTCTGTCAGTTCGTTGAAGAATGCAACCAGCTCTTCCGGCTGGCTGAATCTTTTGAAAACTTCCAGCCAGGTGTAGGGAGCAATAAAGTTGAAGAAAAAGACTGCATCGTCGTGGGGAACTACCCCTTTATCATTCTTCTGCAAGAAGTTCTTGATGTCGTGTATGTCAGCCAGAGTCTGTGCTTTATGCATAAGCTGCCTGGCGAAATTACGTATTCTTTTCTCTTTCAGTTCTGTCAGATAAGTCTCATTGTTGCTTTCCTGCCCATGGGCGCTCTCTGCAGAATCGGAGAAGAAATCATCTATGTCGTCATCATCGGCACTTGGGGAAGCTTCGTATATAAAGGAAGCGTTGAGGTATATTTCTTTGGCTTCGTCCATGTCGAGGAACCGTACCAATTCTGTCTGAAATTCAATATACGAGTTTTCTATATACTTGTCTTGCATTTGCCCTTGTTCATTGAGCAAATCCTTGTGTACAATGTCCTTATCTTGTTGTGTCTGCAGTCTGGGCAAAAGCCACCGCAGCACATTCAGCTCTCTCCTATTATATTTTTTTGTTAATTTCCAAATATGGATGGCCTCTGCATTGGTAGGAGCAAAATTGGCTATATTGCCAATATAGGCGTCCACCCAATCAATGGAAACGCTTTCCGGGTTTGTTCCCAGTTCCTTACTTGTATATAGCGTTTGTTCGTTTTTATAAATGCGGCTTACAACATCATTGATGATATACTGTTGGAGTTCGGGGGCATTTACCGAACAGTTTTTCACCCGATGCAGGATCTTGGTTGTATTTTTGAAAAAGTTCGGTCTGTCTTTGTAGTAGATATAGCGGAATATGCCCTTTATGGCTTTCTTTTCAGTTGCCAGTAGGTCATCGGACGGTTCACTGCTATAGTACTGGAAAACCTGGGTTACTATGATGTCTTCAACTTCAAATGTGTCCTTTTCAATGTCCTGATAATAAATCAAATCATCTACTTTGCCTGCCAATTCACAGATGGTGCTTCTGTCGGCCTTTTCGTAACTGTTCTCATAGGTGAATTTGAGGAAATCGAGCAATAGGTCTATTTTATTGCGGCTTCTCTTTTTCCACATCCACAAACATTTTATGGCGTGGCAGAGTTGTCGAAGCATGGATTTCTGCAGGTTGCTTAAATTGCTGTTCTGGAACTGGTTGTTATATCTGGTCTTGATTCTGTCTATGTCGAAAAACAAGGAACCGATAGTCATGCCGGCTTCGGGTCGGAGTTTAAGATAGCCGTATGTCCTAAGCTCGCGGGCATATTCATTTATTTTTTTGAAGGATAAAGGTTTGATGCCCACTTCGACTATGGCCGGAGGAACCATTTCATTGAAAGTAAGCATGGATTTCACTTCCTTGAAGCTATAGCTTGTAGTGGCAATAACCTTGAAGTCCGGATTGCCGATGTGAAGGATTTCCGATAACTTGCGAAGTAATTCTCTGTCAATGGGTATCGGCTTTTCATTCTCTTCTTTCCAAAACAACAGCTGCAAATCGTCCAGTAGAAGAATCTTTTTGCCATGCTGGAATTGGGATACAGAAAGCCGTTCTAACTGTTCTTTGGTCGTATCGGCATTCAAAATGACCACATAATATTCCTGAGGGAGCTTTTTCAGCATTCGGCAAACGGCAATAGTCTTTCCCGAAGTGGATTGACCGGTGACGATGATTGTCTTGTTTGTGCTGTCAAACTCCTCTTTAAGTTTGTTGTCTACTTCCGGACGGATAAAATAGTAGTCCAGGTTGCCTCTGCGACGGTTGGCTTGGCTGTTGGGAATAATTTTATCATACTCCATCTTATGGCAAGAGATTGCGCAAAAGGGATTATTGAGAAAACTTTCACGATCCTTGACCAACGCGTCCCTTAGCTGCTCCAGCGTATTGCACTGCTTCTCATACCGCTCGATAACGGTATCGTCGTCCAGGTGCTTTTGCATGTATTCCGCATAGAAGTCTTTCCATAAAGTAGTGTTTGTCCAGTCTTCCTGGGTGTATTCCAATGTCGGATTCTGATAGAAATAGATATGTTTGTTGGATGCATTTTCGATGGCAACATTAAACTCTCCGATGGTCTTGGAGCGTATCCAGTTTCCGGCGAAGAAGATGATGACGTCACATTGCCTTATCTCTGAATTTATGATTTCCTGCGTATCGCCTTTAGCTAAATCGTTGTCTCCATTTTTTTCGTGCCGGTGCACTACAATATTGAGTTCGCTGTTGTTTCTTTCCGTCAGGACTTTTTCCATTAAATCCCTTTCTTTCTGAAAACTCAGCGAAGAGGCTATAAATACATGGTATGTTTTCATAATATAGTGTTGGTTACTTCCTATGTGTTGTTGTTTACGACTAGCGGAATGCCGGCTGTGATACATCTGTCATACGCTTTTGAGCTTTCCTTCAATTCATCATACGGACGTATATCGGGATGCACAAAGCGTTTCTTTTTGAAGATGTCTCCCATTTCCTTGCTGCCATAGATTATCGGCGGTGGGTTTACGGAAGCCAAGCAGCAGCTTCTCCATGTTCCAACGGTTATGTTCGACTTCGGCAAGCAATGTTATCTGGTCGTTGTCCAGTTTCACGTAACCATCCGTAATGCCTATGGAGCGTAGCTTGGGACTAATGGAATATGCACTGTACAAATTGGACCACTGAAGGGATACGGACAGTTTGTTCCATGAGTCTTTCAGCTCATTGTCAGGTGGGCATGATTGAGGAACATTTCCATATTTATTCTTGAAATCGTATATATAATTGATGATTTGTCCCTCCCTCCGGCTTTTTTTGTCCAAGTCGTAACAGTTGTCCAGCATTCCAAAAGGAAAAACATGGGAATATTTATGAATCGCTTCATCTTTCTTTTTACTGTTAAGCATATTGAGCAGTGCACTGGAGGTTTCCTGACGGACAAAAACTGGGATGTTTTCATCATATACATCGTCCGGCAGATATAATCCCATTGCCATGCTTTGAGGAGGATAATTGAGGCAGACGGCAATCGTCAATACTTGGCCTGAGTCATGTACCCATTCTTTAATTAGGTTCTGGATGGCAGGAGTTTCCGCACGGCCTTTGATAAATTCGAATTCCACATCCAGAAAGTCTGCATCTTTTCCTTTAAAACGGGTGGGAAGGACAAATCTCTCGTGCCTTTCGTCCTTGCTCATGTCGTAATAATGGGTAGACGATATCTCGAAATAATGGCGGTATCGTCCACAAAAGAAATTCATTTCCCGGTCGGCATTTTCATCAATGAAGGTAATGACACTTTTTATGTTCTTGTCCCGGCAGAAGTTTGGAAAATGCAACAGATGGGCAGCTTCCACTCCTATTGCCACTCCCATACGGCTCATACCGATGATAACAAGATGAACATGTTTTTCGCTTTCGTAGGTTATTGCCTCACGGTCGAGAGGAGGATATTCAATACAGTTCTCCCCTTTTCCGTATTGCCGGCTTACCAATATCTTTTTGGCCCAGCCCTCGTAGAAGTTAAAGGGATGGAATTCTATATATTTTCTCCATTCGGCAGACAAATCGGTCAGTTGGAAAGCGGCAAAAGTAGTCTGATATTCGAAAAGAACGGTGAATGGTATGAGGGAACATTTATTGCATCGTTTATGAATGTCAACTATCTTTTTCAGGCAGTCTATGTTCAGTGAGTCATGGTCATGTTCGTTCCTCTCTCCGATAAGGAATACTTCGCGCGCTTTGGTAGTATAGAGTTTTTCCAACTCCTCGATAGAGTCGCGCCGGGCACGCAGCACCACAATTCTTTTTTCATTTTTGGCATCCAGTTCCGTATGGATTTTGCTACGGATTTCTTGTGCCGGTTGGGTACTCTGAATCAGAATATGGCAATTCCCATAATGTGTGTCATCGCAAATTTGCTGGATAAGAGTGGGGACCATGTTGTCAAAACCGATAATGACGATGTGGTTTTGCAAAGGGTAAACGATATCGCCTTCACGATATCGCTCAACTCTGCGTTCCAGCATATTGGAGATTACGGATATCAATAATCCGCAGAACAAAATTAATCCCAGCACTACGACCAATAGAGAGAACCAACGCAGATAAGGTGGTACTTCCACAATATTCCCCGGATCAATGAACAGACAAATCAACTGAAGCAAACGCCCCATAGGTACGTCTTTATCAATACCGGTCCATTCTTCAAGAGACGGCTCAGGAAAGATAAATGCAAAACTTACCAGATATATCAATAAGAAAACAGTTACTATGACTCCGAAAAGCCAAGCAAGCTGCCTCCATCCTTTTCCGGAAAAAGAGCGGTCAAAATGAAGGGCAAAAAGTCTTGTTAGCAGATTCATATTTGTTTTGTCATTAGGCAGTTTCCTTTTTTTCAGTTTCTTGTTTCAATTCTTTTCTGATATTCTCTTTCAGTTTATTGATTTCTTTCTCATCGTTATTGATAATCTCCCGTTTTTCTTTTTCCTGATACAAGGATGCAAGAATGTTTCTTTCTTGTTCCAGATTCAATGAGAATACATCTATTAATCTCTTGATACATAGAAAAAAACAGATGCATACGCTAAGGGAAATGATGGCATGGAGTGTCATCAGGTAGGTCATTCCACGCGATGGAAAGAATTGAATAAGGTTTTGGAATGTAGTGCATGTCACAATCAATGCTGCAACCAGAAAGAGAATGATAAAGGCAGGAATCACGAATTTCCACCAGTGCCGGATAGGATAATACTTGTTCTCACTCGTCCTCATAGTACTATAATAGATATTGGATTATTATTTCTTCTGTATGTCGAATCCCAGTTTCATAATCAGTTTCAGTGTCTGTATGGCTGTTTGCCGGTCGTATTCTCGTTCTGAGTCCGGTAACTCTTCGTATGGTACAAGTCCGGGATGTGTCTTTAATTCATCATTGCGTGTCTCTCCGTATTTCCATCCTTCTTTCACTCTTCCCAAAGCCCATACTTCATGCACATTGCGTGCCATGGCTTCTGTGAGTTCCGTCAAATTATCCGGTAAAGTGATATTTTCTGCGTTCAAAGGGGACGGTGTGTATGTTTTCATTTTCTGTTATTTAAAATGTGGAAGTAAAAAGTTTATTGGTAGCAATATTAGGCATTTCGGACGACAGAAACAAAAAAAAGGAAAGCTATTTCCAAAAAAACATGCAGATTACAATGGAAAAAACATTGCAACCTGCATATAAATCGGGAGAAGCGTGAATTATAAGTTAGCTTCCGTCACTACCTGCCCGTCAAACAGATTGATGATACGTCCGGCAAATCCGGCATCATGTTGTGAGTGTGTCACCATGACAATCGTAGTGCCTTCCTTATTCAGTTCATTCAGTAGTTCCATTACCTCTTTTCCGTTCTTTGAATCGAGGTTACCGGTAGGCTCATCGGCAAGTATCAGTTTAGGGTTTGATACGACTGCACGGGCGATTGCCACGCGTTGCTGTTGTCCGCCGGACAATTGTTGCGGGAAGTGCTTGCTGCGGTGCATGATTGCCATACGCTCCATAGCGGTTTCCACCCGGCGCTTGCGTTCGGTGGCAGGAATGCCCATGTAGAGTAACGGCAGTTCGATGTTTTCGTATACATTCAGCTCATCAATCAGGTTGAAACTTTGGAATACAAAGCCGATGACTCCTTTACGCAAGTTGGTACGTTGGGCTTCTGTATATTTGGATACTTCCGTCCCATTCAAGTAATATTCTCCGGATGTAGGATTGTCCAACAGACCGAGGATATTCAGTAAAGTGGATTTTCCGCAGCCTGAAGGTCCCACGATAGCAACAAACTCTCCTTGTTTCACTTCGATACTTACGTTATTCAACGCCCAGGTTTCTACTTCTTCGGTCTTGAAAATCTTCTGTAAGTTTACTGTCTTAATCATAATGCTTTGTTTTTATGGGTTATAAATATATTATTTCTTACTCGGATTTGATGCAGTCAATCGGATTTGTTTTGTTCAGCAAATAACTTTGCAGACACACTGTGACGGCAGATATTATCCAGACAATACATAGTGGCAGAAAGTCCATAACGGTGAAGGGGGCTTTATAGGCAAACTGTTCATGCCAATGGTGCATGAGCCAATAGACAATGGGGACAGCTAGAATATATGCAAGCAGAATTTGCAGGCAGAATGGTTTATTCAGCAACAGCACGATTTGTCGGGATGTTGCTCCATGAATCTTGCGAATGCTGATTTCGCGGATACGCTGGCGAGTGGCATACCATGAAATGCCGAATAAGCCGAAGCAGGTCAATATCAAGCCAATCAGAGAATAGGCGATAAGGAGTTTGGAGAGAGACAAGACTTTACCATTGCGTTTCATAAAGTCTTGGTGCATGTCTGTGTATTGAAATATCTCCCCTTCATTCATCTTTTCCCATATTTGGGCTATTTGATGTAGTGTTTCTTGTTTATTGCTTTCAATCAGCTTAATCTGCAGATAGTTGGCACCCGACATTCTCTCTGTAGGTGGAAGGTAAAGTATGACCGGGGTAATTTCATTTTCCAATGAACTGAACGGGAAGTCCTCTAATACACCGCCGATGATGTATAAAGAATCGGCAGACTGGTCAAATTCTTTCAAAGGTTTTCCAATGGCATTTATTCCTGCTGGAATCAGCATTCTGACATAGCTTTCGTTGACCAGTGCAGGATAGGCATATTGTTTTTGCAGTTGTTCGGGAGCGTTGCCGGACAAGAGTTTGAACCCCATCGTTTTTACCAGATTGGCATCACTATACAGCATTAATAGGTAGGAACTTTTTTCCGTACCGTCGGCTTGTTTGATGGATAGCTCACGTATCCATGAATTCAATATGGAGCCTTGTGACAGGGCGATGGACTCTATTCCTTGTACATGTTTCTCCAGCTCTTCTTTAAGTATTGTAGCCGGTGCGGCATTGAAATCTCCTATTTCAATCCGATTTTCGTAACAGTAGGCCCGTTCCTTGATGAGATTGATTTGTTCATTGGCAACGAGAGTAGCGAATATCAGCCCTATAGAAATGGAAAACTGAAGAATGACCAGCAAAGCTATGAAACGTTGTTTCTTTTTACCTCCGTAAAGCGTCTTGTATTCGCTGAATGAGAGTTGTGAAAGTCTATGGCTGATATACCAGGCAGGGACAATGGACATAACTAGTACAAAGAGCACTAACAAGGGTAGCATCTGTAGGCTGAAAAAGAAATGTACGTTTAAATGGGATGCAAATAATCCATTGAAAAAAGACAGACAGTCGTTGATGATGAGTAAAGATAATCCGAATGCCAGCAGCACAGTGAGGAATGCATCACCAAACAGTTGGATGCGGATATCCTTCAAGCTGCTTCCCATCAGTTTCTCCACATGTATCATTTTGAGCTGTTGCAATACACGGCTCAGGCTCATGTTGGTATAGTTGCAGCAGGCTATGATAAGTACCAACAAGGCGGCAGCAAGGCTGATATACAATAATTGCACATTACTTTGATTGATATACGGCAGAGGTTGTTGTGTATCGTAGTCCGGTGTAGTAAAGTAGATGTCGGACAGAGGGTCGACGTAATATTGTGTCTTTTCCGGAATCAAAGTGGGAATCTTGTCGTGGTTGATTTTTTCGGTAAACTGTTGGGCATCGGTATTTGGAATTAGTTTCAGAAACGTCATTCCACCCCAAAAGTCTTTGTTATTCCCGGTAATCATGTCGAATTGGAGCAATGATTGTGACCGTGACTTTAATATGGCTGCCACTTCATAACTTTGGGTATCAGTCATGGTTTTTATTTCCAGCAATTCTCCTAATGGATTTTTATCTCCAAACAGTTTATGTGCAAAAGCTTCACTGAGTGCTACTTTGCCCGGTTGTTCCAATACTTGCTTTAAACTACCGGCAATGGGATGATAGTGGAAGAAATGTTGCAAAGTAGTATCGGCAGATATAAAGGTTATATCGTGGTAAATCTCCCCTCCATATTTACAATATTGTGGAACCAGAGAATTGATACGCAGGTAGTCTTCCACTTCTGCATATTTTTCTTTCAGCATAGGGGGAATATTGGCATCAGCATAGGCCACCTTGCTTCCGTCCTGCATCGGATTATCCTGACGCAGACAGAAAATACGGTTCTTGTCCCGATTGCCACTCTCTATATTGTAATCATGTACATAATAGGTGAACAGCAAGTTTGTACATGCTAGCCCTATAGCCAGACTGACTATAGAAATGAAGAAGAAAACTTTGTTTCTCCACCAACTGCGGGTAATTATTTTTAGGATTGTAAGTATGGTCATAATCTTTAGGTAAATATATTTTCTTATTCGTTTTTAATGACTTCTGCCGGATTTGTCCTTGCTATTTTCAGAATACGGAAAATAATAGTCAGAGTAGTAATGACAGCTACGATTATGAAGATTGAAATCCAAAATAGCGGGCCATCATTAAAGAATACGATATACATGTTTTTCCATAACTGCAGTATGGCATAACATAAAGGAAATGCCATTGTTGCCGAGAGTACAAGCTGATAAATATACGTACGGGCAAACAATATGATAATCTGTTTCAATCCTGCACCATTTACTTTACGGATTGCCACTTCCTTTTGTCTGCGTTCCGTATCCAGTGTGATTGCCGAATAGACGCCTAATAAAGTGATTATAAGGCTGACAAATGAGAAGAATAAGATTATCCCTTTCATGTTGTTCTCGATGGCTTGCGCTTGGTGAATGTCTTCCTGCAAGGTCGAAATGTGTAATTGTATACTCGGTGGAAGATTCTCTTCCAGCATTTTCTTAACGAAAGCCTCTACTTCTTCTGCTTTTCCGGGTACACACTTCAAATAGCAATGACCTACATAATATTTGAAATCACAAGGCAGAAAGACGAAGCCCTGGCTCTGATTGTAAGTGTCGGCTACAAAATCGGAACAAATGCCGCATACCGTGTAGCTATCTTGATAATTGTACAAGGTGGTTCCCAGTAAATCCTTCTTTATACGTTCTACCAATTTACGGTCTGCTACCATGTCACTATTTGTCTTCAGGACATGCCCGGAGAGAATGGGGATATTCATAAACTCGAAAAAGTTATTAGGAACATTCATTATATTGACTTCAAGGCTACTTTCCCGGTTATCTTTTTCTGTCTGCATGCTTGTTCCCGAAATACCTTTCAGATAATTAATATCTGTCAGCATTTTATCTTTTATATCCGGATGTTGACTGATGCGCTCTATGAGAGCAAGCTTTTCGTCATTTTTCATAAAACGGTAATCCATAGGAATACTGATGATTTCGGACTTTTCTTTTTCTGTCAGTGTGTTGAACAGTGTGGAACCGGTCTTGTTAGCCTGCAAATATAAAGCGACTGTAAAGACTATGAATAACCAACAGATGAAAAATTGGATACCCAAAAGACAATTTCGTATCTTCTGTTTGTGGCGTTTGGATTTGTTCTTGTAAATACTTGACTGGATGGAGGCATGCTTCATCCTCCATACGGTAAACAAGCAGAGTAATAAGCATAGTAAAATAACGCCTGCCATATATTCTATTGTCTGTATCAATAATAGGTCCCGTTCAATGACTAATGTGAAATCAAATAAAGAGAATGAAAGGTAAGGGGTAAATATTTCTATCAGACAGAAAGTCAATAAGAAGGCTATGAACGAAATGATAATGGCTTGGGTAAAAAGTAACCAAAATAGTTTGTTGCCATTACTTCCATTCACTTTACGAATGCCGAACTCGTGCGAACGGTTCAGATAACTCCCCGTCAAAAAATGAAAAAAGTTGAGTAGACCAGTCAGTAGAATCAAAAGGCCGACAATGAATGTGATTCCGGCAAAGTAAGGGGCAACGGATTTCTCCCGAAAAAGTTTTCCGAAATTCGAGGCTGATACGGTATTTTTCTCATTGAATATTGTGTGCTTCAAGTCCATTGCACGGAAACTTGCTTCAAGTTGCGCGGATGTTTTGCCCGGACGAAGAAGAGCAAAAGTAAGTCCACCGGTCATACTGTCTCGTCCATCGAATTGTATAAGTCCTTCGCTGTCGTTCAAGATTAACATATCAATCTTTTGGAGAAAGCTAAGGCTGGTATTCAATGGAATATCTTCTATTATCGCTTGTATGGTATAGATGGTACCTCCTGTTCGTGGTGTGGTATCAGGTGAAGAGAAAAGCCGTTGTGCTAAGGTCATTCGCTTTCCTATCGGATTCTCTCCGAGACCAAATATTTTGTGTGCCAGAGAGCGTGTCAGTATCACGGCATTGGGAGTTTGCGATGCTACAGCCCATGAACCTTGTAATACTTCCGGGGTGAACACGCTATGGTAGGCTGTATCTACTTCCATAGCATATAAATCTTCGTAAGGCAGTTCTTCCTTGTCGATAGTTTCCACATTGTAGCTACGTGGGCGGGGATAGGCAACAAAAGTAAATGCTTCTACTTCTTGGAATTGCAATTGGCGCAGACTCTCAAACAACGTAGCGGGAGTTCCGGAATAAGGTTCTTCTGCTGGAGTGTATAGGTTTATGTCTGCAATGCGTTCCCAGTGGGTAAAGCACTTGTCGGTAGAATTTATATAGCGGCTGCAATATAGGCAGATACTAAAACAAAGTATACCTACCGACAGTCCGATGATAGAGATGATATTCTGTGCCTTGTACTTTAATAGGTTTCTGAATGCTGTTTTAATATAATGTCTTATCATAATAGTATCATTATTGTATTATTCGCTTTTGATTACTTCCGCCGGATTCTGTCGTGCAGCCTTTTTTACTTGATAAACCAATGTTAATATGGAAATTAATGATATGATGATTGCTGCAATAATGAACAACCAACTGCTGATGTTGGCTTTGTAGGCAAAATCTTTCAGATAAATGGTTATTCCCCAATAAGATATAGAAATGGCAATCAAAAATGACATTGCTAATATGATAATGTATTTTTTGAGTAATAACAATAAAATTTCCTTATGTGTAGCGCCATGTACTTTTCGTATAGCTATTTCCCGGTATCTTTGTTGTATGTCAAATAAGGACAATCCAAACAAAGCTATTGAGGATATTAGAATGGCCATAAAGGCGAAAAAGGAATAGGTAATAGTTATTTGCTTGTCTGACTTATAGAGATTCTCAACTTCCTGTTTTGCAAAAGTATAATTGAAGGCTCCATCAGCATTGTCGTTGTGTAGGTTTTCCAGGAAGGCAACGGCATCTTTTTGATGTCCTGGAGCAATTTTAGCTTGCAAAGGAATTTGTGAAAGATATGTTTCACCGTATATAAAAGCTATAGGAAGAACCGGTTGGGATAAATGTCCGCAATAAAAATCTTCGACGATACCTATAATCTGATAAGGGCTCAAATCCCTACGCGGCCATAAAGGTTGTTGGGGTTCCAGCCGGGCATTGATTGCGCTTTCGAGTCCGAAGAGTTGCATGGCTTTTTGATTGAGAATCAGTTTTGCTTCACCTTCATGGTCGATGTCGGCATCCCATAAACGTCCCTGGGATAAACGGAAGCCATGAAATCTTATTTCTTCTTCTGTTATGGGAATGCAATACAATTGTTTGAAATTGGCTTCTCCGAGCTTACGGAAAAGTACCGGAGATTCGGTGAAATATTCATAGGGGGATAAAGAGTAATTCCATGCCGTGAATAAAGGAGAGGCATTCATTGCAGTGGATATATTTTCTTTGGAGGCTTTGCGCAAGGAGGTCTGTTTCAGATATTCTGCTTCAGTGGTAGGCTGTTTGCGTTCATAGCGTTCAAAATGGACTTTAACGATAGAGTCTGTGTCATAGCCTAAATCTATATGAGTCATTTCATACAGTTGTTTGGCGAAGAACATGGAAACAACTATTAGAATGAATGCCACGATATACTGAATACTCAGATAGAGGTTTCTTACAACAGACGATTTTTCACCACTGCCTATTTTCCGTAATGAATGGATAGGCGTGTTGTATTTGAATTTAAAAAACGGATAGATTGAAGCTGTCAATGGCTGTAAAATCAGGATAGCTATGGTTATTCCTATGTCAAATATACCATTAGGTTGTTGAATGACATCAAAATATTTATTTAAGGGAAAGACGGAAATCTCGACAAGGAACCAGGCTATAAACAATGATACAAGTGTCAGACATAAATTCTCGATATATAGTTGGGAGAATAGCTGTGCTGAATTGTTTCCAAAAACCTTCTTTAGTCTGAATTCTTTGCTTCGTTTCAATAATACAACCGTATAAAGACTCATAAAATTGAAGATGCCTACAATTAAAATTAGTACAGCAACAAGTGCCAATAGATGTAGCTGTGGTAAATTCCCCCTTTGCAGCATGTCCTGCCAAACATCAATGGCTGGATGAAAATACACTTCACGCATGGGAAGCAGTTGATACCTGAATTCAACATCCGCAGCACGTGGAGATTGCCGGAACGCTGCATGCCGTGCATTTATCTTCGTAAAGGAGGCCCCTTTATGAATTAATGCCATTTTCATCGGGAAACGGAACTCCCAATCCTTCTGCAATGTTTCAGGAACAAGCAAGTCGAAATGAAGCGAGCGTTTCCCTCTGTCTTTGCCGATAACTCCGGTCACCGTAAGAGGGTCACCGGTAGAGTATTCAATGGTTTTGCCGATAGGATTTATGTTCCCGAATAGTTTCTCACTCAGCTCTTCTGTGATAAAGGCGGTTTGTGGAGACGCCGCCCATGATTCGGCTTTTCCATATTTCATGGGAAAATCAGTCACTATTAGAAACAAGCTGTCTGCTACAATCGTTTCTACATCAATATGTTTTTCTTCCTTTATGATATAGTCTTTATTGAACCATACGAAAGTGGACATCGCTTCTATGTCTGCATCTTCGAGGGGACCTCCGATAACTGCCGTTTTATTGTTGTCATCTTTGTATTCCTGCACCATGATGCCTATCCGGTCTTTGTTGGGACTATAACAATCTACATCATTTTCCTGCTTCACGTAGCGGAATATAATAATGACACAAGCCAAGCTCAGTGCCAGTCCGATAATATTGATTACCGTATATACTTTAAACCTACTTAATGTTCGGATATATAATAGTATGAGTTTCATATTCGTGTCTTTTATTCGTTTTTCATAATGCTTGCCGGATTGATGTTGGCAGCCTTGCTGATTTGCCTAATAATAGTCAACAAGGAGATGGCAGTTGTTATGGCTACTGCTACGGCAAACAAGTCGAATGTCAAAGGGGCTTTGTGGGCAAAATCCTGCAAATAGAGGGTAATGGCAATCCATGACAAGGGTATGGATAGCAAAGTGGCGACTCCCATGACCGAGAGATACTTTTTAATGAGTAAGGGGTAAATATCCTTTGCTTGCGCACCGTTCACTTTGCGTAAACCTATCTCACGGTAACGTTGCCGAATATCGAACAAGGATATTGACAATAATCCCAATGAAGAGATGAAAATGGCTATTCCGGCAAAGAGCGTATAAATGTTCACCACTTGACGGTCTTCACGATACATCTTTTGGAGTTCATCTTCTATCAGCGTATATTCAAAGTCGGTTCTTCCCGTAGATTCTTCGTATAAGCGGCGCAGGAAATCAATGACTTTGGCTTTATTCTCGTGCTTATACGAGGCTGTAACAGTATAAATTCCGCCTATGCTTGCATCGTGATAATAGATGACAACCGGTTGGATGGATTGTGAAAGGTGCCGAACATTGAAATCCTTTATGACCCCTACTATCTCGCAAGGTGGATTGTAGAAATCCGGTAAGCTGCTTGAGGCGTAGTGTGGTTCTTCAGGTTGCAGCTTGTCTTTGGTGATGTCTTTTATTCCATAGACTCTTTTAGCGGTTTCGTTGATAATTACCTTGAAACTGTTTTTGGTGAACGCTTCATCTATGGAGTCGTTCCATAGGCGCCCCTCTACAAGTTGAAAATCGTATATTGCCATGGAGTGGGTCGTTAAATGTGCAGATAATGCCGGATGGAAACCGTTTTCGGCTCTGTTGAGCGCAAAACTGTCAAAACGGAAGTCGGTGAACAGCAAGTCGTTTCCTCTGCTCCAATGCTCAAACAGAGTGCTTTCACTCATTCGTTTATTGACCAAAGCATTACTTATATATTGTCTTTTTCCTTCATCCAATCCCTCCTCTTTAGTTGTTTTATATAAGCCCAATTTATCGACATACATCCGGCAAGTTATCACATCGTGCGAGCGGAAACCGAGGTCGGCGCAGAGCATATACTCCAACTGCCGTACAAAGAATAGAGAAACGGTTATTATAAAGATGGTTACGACATATTGAAAACACAGTAATATCATGCGTGACCGTGTGGAAAAGCGTGAAGATGCCAGCTCGCGTATGGAGTTGACGGGTCTGCTACATGTGTATTTCAAGAACGGATAAACAGTAGTCAGCAATGGCAATCCTAAAAGTACGATGGCAGAGACCTTCCGGTCAAAGCCGGAGTCTGTTGTGGTAGGTATATAAAGTTCATGGAAAAAGAAAAACCTGGTTATTTCTATTAAAGCCCAGCAAAGGAGTAATGCCAGTCCCGTCAATAAGATGTTCTCGGCATATATTTGCAGGAAAATGTCTGTCCTGCCTGCACCGAACACTTTTTTCACCCCAAACTCTCTTGACCGCTTGGACATGATGACAGTGTAGATGTTGATGAAGTTCAGCAGCCCTATGATACCTACCAGGAAGGCTACTACCATCAATACCCGGACATAGCTTTGGTTGCCATATTGATAGTTCTTGTTTTCTTTTCCGTGGTCTTTATCGTAATATAAATCTTTCAAAGGCAAATACTGATAGCGTACTGTCTCATAAGTGCTCCATTTGCTGCGGGGGTGTTCTTTTGAATACTTTTTATTCAGCAGTGCAATGTCTGTATCCGGTGCCATCAGCATGGCGTATATAGGGTCGAAAAAAAGGAATTCATCCAGTTCATCCGACATAAATATATCCGGCATCCATGATGTCTTGGTATCGGGGGCGTCCACCACTCCTATAATAGTGAATTTATTCCCTTTTGTGTTTTTGAAAGTAGCGCCTATGGCATTCTTCCCTCCCAGCTTCTTCTTCCAAAAAGAACGGGTGATGACAACATCCCTCGGGCGGACTATTCTTCCGCTTCCGGCAATCACCCTATATGGAAAGATTTTGAAGAAGGTGCTGTCTACGGAAAAAGCGTTCGCTGCAATTTCCTGTTCACCGAACAGAACGGGCATATCCGATATTTGATAAATCACCGTAAATTGTTCTACGGCAGGATCCTTTTCCAATCCCGACCGGTAGCCTCCCAAGAAGTTTTCACCACTGCTGGTAGAGGTTTTTATCAGGCAAATGCGTTTATATTCGGGAAAGCATTGGTTCACTGTATTTTCTTGGTGGATATATCGGGCTACGGTGAGTACGCAAGCCAAACTGCACGCCAGTCCCAATACATTGATAAGGGTGTATGCTTTGAATTTCAGCAATGCATTGATGGCTAAGATTATTTGTCTCATAGTGCGTAGTTTTATTTCATTATCAATTCTTCCGCCTCGCCAAAGGTATCATATCCCGTTGTAATTACCCAATCTCCGGGCTGCAAACCTTCCGTAATCTCGTATTGTTGCGGATTTTGGCGACCGATGCCAAGCGGCACGCGCACGGCTTTTGTCTTTGCGGCGTTCAGTTTGTAAATCCATTGTCCTCCGGTACTCTGGTAGAAGTTGCCGCGCGGAATGACGAGCGCCTCCTCCGGCTGGCCGAGTTCTATCTGTACCCGGAAGCTTTTGCCTACACGTACGTTGTCGGGCATGTCACCGGTGAAGACGAGGTCTACGTCGAACGTGCGGTCTTTGACTTCGGGAACCACTTTCGTGATGCGCAACGGGTATTTTCTTCCCTGATAATTGATGGTGGCAGGCAATCCGGTGATAATGCGGTCGATGTAGTATTCGCTCAGGGAAGTATGCACTTTATATTGGTCCAGCACCTTGATTTCCGCAATGCTTTCACCGGAAGCGACCTGCTGTCCCGGAGTCACCTTGACAAAACTGAGCTGGCCGGCGACGGGAGCTTTCACCACCAGGTTGCCGAGCCGTTCGCAGGCGCGTTCATACTTCTTCCGTTCCCGTTCGCGGTCGTTCCTGATGAGGTCTTTGCGGATGACGGTGACGGCAGAGTCATGACGGAGGCTTTCCCTTTGAAGATGGGCATTTTTCACTTTATAGTTGTATTCGTCCTCGGAAACTTCGAGCTGCGCCTTGCTCTTGATGCCCATGCGGTACTCCTCCTTGTCAAGGGCAAAACTCTTGCGCAGGCGGTTGAGGTCATAATCGGTCTGCAGGGCTTGTTGTTGCAGGTTCAGGCTTTTCTGCTCCATTTCAATTTCTTTTTCGCGGTAGGTGATAAGCTGCTTTTCCCAGTCGTCGCGCTGGTCTTCGATACTGCGCAGCAGGTCGGGGTTTTCCATGACGAGGATGGTATCTCCTTGCCGGAGCAGGCTCCCCTCCTCTCCTATGATGCGTTCCACGCTTCCGGCTTCACGTGCATTGACCTTGATGGTAAGGATGGGCTGAATCACTCCCTCCACATCTACATATTCCATAAATTTGCCGTTCTTGACTTCGGCTATCTGTATGTTGTCTTGCTCGATACGCAGTTTGCTGGGACCCAGCGAAAGGGTGACTACATAAATCAGGAAGGCAAGGAAGGCAACGCCTCCCGCCAGATAGTAGCGGTAACGGATGTACCAGGGTTTCTTTTCAAGTTTTATATCCATAATGCAATATTTTATATACTCTTTTTTTACTTTTCAGATACCCCCTTCAGAAGTACTTCTGAATAAGGGTTCCGAGTTTTACTAAAACTTTACCGGAGATTTAGTAAATCGTCACCGGAGTTTTAGTAAATCTCCGGCCAGTTTTTACTAAAACTATTCCACGATTCTATTACTGTATAGATTCTTCATTAGTAACCCTTTCCAAGTCTTCTGCCAGTGGCCTCTCTTTTTCAAAGTCATATAGCGTGATGCTTCTCAGTGCATAGTACAAACTCCAATAGTTGTACAAAGCCGTTATATAGCTTCTCCGGGCCGTATCTTTTTCCGTGATGGATGCATTGAGGTCGAGTACCGAGGACTTGCCGAGCAGATAGAGTTTTCGGGCTACTTCGGCGCGTCGTTGGGCTGTATGGTCCGTGCGGGCGGCTATGTTTACCCGTTGCGCCTGCAGGTTGAATTGCTTTACGAGTTTCCGTACGTTCAAGTCGAAATCCGTCTTGTCTTGCTCTACCTGCGTGTAGACAAGGTCTCGGTTGGAACGGGCCACGCGTACTTGTCCCCTTCCGCGCCCCCAGTCCAGGATTGGGAGGGTAATGCCCAAGCTGACGTACTGCTGGTCCAGTGGATTCCGGTAGGCATCTTTCAGCTTGTCGGCAGTTTGTGTCAAGCCGAAGCGCAGGTAGATGTCTGCCTTCAGTCCGGCATTGGCCTTGGCGCGCGACACGGCACTCTCGCTTTCCACCTTGCGGCGTAGCATGTTCTGTATCTCCGGACTGTTTTCGTTGGCAAGCATCAGCGCGGCAT
>ENA-OOYE01000092-OOYE01000092.1-human-gut-metagenome-genome-assembly--contig:-NODE-92-length-22271-cov-1.844481_pt1 | contig 22271 bp, 19 predicted proteins | sample MGYA00241697_ERZ501365 | MGnify/ENA primary metagenome ERZ501365 (study PRJEB25962, sample SAMEA2042655) | human gut metagenome | biome: human gut; feature: human-associated habitat; material: faeces... | reverse complement strand
ATAGCCTGCTCCCACACATCGCTTCCGTAATAAAACTGTGTAGGCACGGGAATTCTTGACTCATACTCCTTGTCCACCGGATACTGCGAGCGAAACTTTTCAATTTCCTTAATCAGATTTTCTGAAATGCCAAGCTCTCTTAATTTGTCCAACAAGCTCATCTCTTCCTTTCATGTCAGATATTTTAACTGTTCTAAGGCCATACATACTCAAAACCGTACACAGTTTATGCTTTACGTTATATTGTCATGCGATATATTATTTCTTCACGCCCTTGGTGTCACGGTTTGCAATGTGCAGCCTGTGAAGCGCCACCTGCTTACCCTTTACCTCGACCTCTTTTTCCTCCTGGTCATTAAGCAGATAAATATCAGTAAGCTCATCCTCTCTGTCAAGTCTCATTCCCCTGACACCTACTGCTGCCTTTTTCTTTTCAGGAATAGTGCCACAGTCGATTCGAAGGAACATCTCCTTCTTTGAACGCATTACCATTGTAGCATTCTCTGAAAGCATGTCAACAAATAACAGCTCATCATCATCCATGAGCTTTGTCGCCTGCGAGGTCTTTCGTGTCACCACAAACTCAGCACCATCCACGAGCTTTATCATGGCTGACTTCGTTCCAAATATAAGCTTGTGCTTTTCAACATCCATAAGAGGCGCTATAAATACTATATCCTCCTTACTGCTGTCATAGTTGCTTACATTGTCAATAGGTGTGCCCTTGTCACGGAATTTGCCGTAAGGCAGGTCTAATACCTTGACAAGATGCATGTTTGCCTTGTTTGTGAAAATGCACAGCTTATCTATATTTTTGACCTTTAATATCAGCTTGTTCTCTGCGTCAGCTGTATCTTTGTTTCTATCATAGGTTGAAGTATCTACTGTCTTCACATAGCCGAAGCGGTCCATAAGCAGCACTACATCCGATACCTCAAGCTCTTTTTTGACCACAACAGCTTCCTCGAGATTGTCAAGCTCCGTGCGTCTGTCCCTTGCATATTCCTTGCGGAACGCTTTAAGCTCCTTCATAATGACCTTTGCCATGGATGAGCGATGCTCTAAAATATCGCTGTACTCTGCAATCTTTGCCCTGGTCTCCTCGTGCTCCTTAATCAGAGCCTCAATTTCTAGTCCAATCAGCTTGTACAGACGCATTTCAAGGATAGCAGCTGCCTGACGCTCAGTAAAGCAAAGCTGGGCTGCCATGGCTTCTGAAGCCTTTGACTTGAATTTAATCCCCTCTGTCTCTCCGTTTATGAGACATGCCTTTGCCATTTTCTGGTCACGGCTTCCTCTTAATATTTCAATAATCAGATCTATCACGTTGCAGGCCTTTATAAGTCCCTGCTGTATTTCTTCTTTCTCCTGCTCCTTTGCAAGAAGTGTCTCATACTTTCTTTTTGCAATCTCATACTGGAAATTGACATGATGCCTTATGCTGGGTACAAGACCAAGCGTCTCAGGTCTTCCATTTGCGACAGCCAGCATATTTACACCGAAAGTGTCCTCCAGCTTTGTCTTTTTATACAAAAGGTTCTTAAGTGCCTCAACATCAGCACCTTTTTTAAGCTCTAAGACAATTCTTATTCCTTCTTTCGATGACTGGTTGGTTATATCCACAATATCCGTTGTCGCTTTTGACTCGACAAGTGAATAGACATCATTTAAGAATTTTCCTATATTGGCACCAATCATTGTGTATGGGATTTCCGTAATGACAAGCTTGTCCTTTCCTGCCTTCCCCTTCTCTATTTCGATTCTTCCACGAATTTTTATCTTTCCCTGTCCGGTCTCATATATTGCTGCAAGATCATCCTGATTTGCAACAATGCCTCCTGTCGGAAAATCAGGTCCCTTTATATACTGCATCATCTCGGCTGTGGTGATATCAGGATTTTTCATATAAGCAATCACACCGTCCACCACCTCGCCAAAATTGTGTGGCGGAATGCTTGTAGCCATGCCGACTGCTATACCCTCAGCTCCATTTATCAAAAGGTTCGGCACCTTGACCGGAAGCACCTCTGGCTCTTTTTCTGTCTCGTCGTAGTTTGGAATGAAATCAACCACATTTTTGTCAAGATCAGCAAGATATGCTTCCTGTGTGATTTTTTGAAGTCTTGCCTCAGTATAACGCATGGCAGCGGCTCCGTCTCCCTCGATTGAGCCAAAATTACCGTGTCCATCGATAAGCGGCATGCCCTTTTTGAAGTCCTGTGCCAAAACAACCATCGCATCATAGATTGATGAATCACCGTGTGGATGATATTTACCCATTGTATCACCGACAATACGCGCACATTTTCTGTGTGGCTTGTCAGGTGTATTTCCGAGCTCGACCATAGAGTAGAGTACTCGCCTCTGAACAGGCTTTAATCCGTCCCTGACATCAGGGAGGGCACGGCTTGCAATAACGCTCATCGCGTAATCTATGTAGGAGCTCTCCATTGTTTTTTTCAAATCGACCTGCTGTATCTGGTCAAAAATTTTGTCGTCCACTTAAATTACTCCTCCCTGCTAGATGTCAAGATTTGTTACATACTTGGCATTAGCTTCAATAAATTCTTTTCTTGGCTCTACCTTATCACCCATCAGTGTGGTAAATGTCACATCAAGCTCAGATGAATTTTCTCCGTCTATCATGACCTGTTTCAAAATTCTGTGGTCAGGATCCATTGTTGTCTCCCAGAGCTGATCAGCATCCATCTCGCCAAGTCCCTTGTATCGCTGGATCTTGTTATTATTGTCACGGCCTATGTCATTTAAAATCTGCTTGAGCTCGTCATCATCGTAGGCATACCATACACCCTTGTTTTTCTCCACCTTGTAAAGTGGCGGTGTAGCCAGGTATACATGTCCCTCCTTGATCAGATCAGGCATGAATCTGTAGAGGAAGGTGAGCATGAGAGTAGCGATGTGAGCACCATCTACATCGGCATCTGTCATGATGATTATCTTGTCATAACGCAGCTTTGTTATATCAAAATCCTCATGGATTCCTGTTCCGAATGCTGTAATCATGGCTCTGATTTCTGCATTGTCATATATACGGTCAAGTCTTGCCTTTTCAACATTCAGTATCTTGCCTCGCAGAGGTAAAATTGCCTGTGTAGCACGGCTCCTTGCTGTCTTTGCAGAACCGCCGGCTGAATCTCCCTCGACTATGAAAATTTCACAGTTTTTAGGATCCTTGTCTGAGCAGTCAGCCAGCTTGCCCGGCAGAGTACCTCCATCGAGAGAGGTCTTTCTTCTGGTCAGGTCTCTTGCTTTTCTTGCGGCCTCTCTGGCTCTTTGTGCTAAAAGTGATTTCTCACAGATATTTTTGGCTACATCAGGATTCTGCTCGAGGAAATATGTGAGTTTTTCCGATACAACAGCATCTACGGCTCCTCTGGCCTCACTGTTTCCAAGCTTCTGCTTTGTCTGTCCCTCGAACTGAGGCTCCTCAATCTTGATACTGATGATTGCAGTAAGTCCCTCACGGATATCATCACCTGTCAGGGCCGGATCTGAATCCTTAAGTATCTTTTTCTCACGCGCATAGGCATTGAAGGTCTTTGTCAGGGCATTTCTAAAGCCTGCGAGATGAGTACCTCCCTCAGGTGTGATTACATTGTTTACAAAGCTGAAGGTTGAATCATTAAACGAATCATTGTGCTGCAATGCAACCTCTACATAAACACCGTTTTGTGTTCCCTCACAGTAGATTACCTCATCATAGAGAGCCTCCTTGCCACGGTTAAGATACTCTACAAATTCCTTGATTCCGCCCTCATAGTGGAATACATGATTGTGATGGCTGTTCTCACGCACATCCTTTAAAGTAATCTTAAGTCCTTTTGTGAGGAAGGCTGTCTCTCTGAGACGCTGCTTTAAGGTATCGTAGTCATACACTGTCTCCTCAAAAATCTCCGGATCCGGCAGAAAATGCACCTTTGTGCCGTGAAGCGACTCGTCACACTGTCCAACAATCTTTACTGTATCGTCGGTTTTGCCACGCTTGTAGCTTTGTCTGTAAATATTTCCGTCCTTGTAGACCTCAACTGTCAGCCATGTGGAAAGAGCATTTACTACAGATGCACCAACTCCGTGCAGACCGCCTGATACCTTATAGCCTCCACCGCCGAATTTACCACCTGCGTGAAGCACTGTAAAAACTACCTCAAGAGCTGATTTTTTTGCTTTATGATTGGTTCCGACCGGGATTCCTCGTCCATCATCCTGTACTGTTATGGAATTGTCTTCCTCGATTGTAACCTCAATATTTTTACAATAACCGGCTAAGGCCTCATCAACTGCATTGTCCACTATCTCGTAAACCAGATGATGAAGTCCTCTCGAAGACGTACTGCCGATATACATACCCGGTCTTTTTCTGACCGCCTCAAGACCCTCAAGTATCTGAATCTGGTCAGCTCCGTATTCCTGATTGTTCTGCTGTATTTCTTTACTCATCAATAACCTCCACCTGGCCCTTCACGACATGAAAGACCTTGTCCACCTGAAATCTATTTTTTACAAATTCATCAAGTCCCGTACAAGTGATAATGGTCTGTGTATCACTTAAGCTGTTGAGCAGATAGTTCTGCCTGTTGCCATCCAGCTCTGAAAGCACATCATCCAGTAAAAGCACGGGAGTGCTGTTTATATTTTTCTTTACAAGACTAATCTCAGAAAGCTTGAGTGAGAGAGCAGATGTCCTCTGCTGACCCTGCGAGCCGTATTTTCTGATATCCACACCGTCCACTGAAAAAAGCATATCGTCCCTGTGCGGTCCGACAGTTGTCTGACACAGCTTCAAATCCCTGCTTCTTGCCTTAAGCAGCTCGTCTTCGAAAAAAATATCATCAATGCTTGGCTCATATTTGAGTATAAGCTTCTCCCTGCCTCCCGAAATATTGCTGTGAATGTCCTGTATTATCTCATTTAGCTCATTAACAAACTCGCGCCGCTTTTTTATAACGTGCCTGCCATACTCAAGAAGCTGCATATCCCATACCTGAAGTGTATCAATCAAATCAGGTCTGTAAGCTATATCCTTTAACAGTCTGTTCCTCTGAACTAATGTCTTATTATACTTACTCAGGTTAGACAGATATATTTTGTCAAGCTGGCAAAGCTCCAAATCTATAAATCTGCGTCTCTCGGCAGGACCGTTTTTGATAATATTGAGATCCTCAGGAGAGAAAAACACAATATTCAAAATACCAAACAGCTCACTCGCCTTTTTGATCGGCATTTTATTGATGGCCACACCCTTTGCACCGTTTTTACGCAGATGCATATCAATCCGGTATTCCTTGTCATTTTTTTCGACAATTGTCCTGATATGTGCCTCATCCACGCCAAACCGGATCATTTCCTTGTCCTTGCTGCCCTTATGGGACTTTGTAGTGCCGCTCAAATATGCAGCCTCAAGTATATTTGTCTTGCCCTGGGCATTATCGCCGTAGATTATGTTGGTTTCACTGTCAAAGCTGATATCCAGTTTTTCGTAATTTCTGAAATTACTCAGTTGGATTGACTTAATAATCATTATTTAACAACCTTAACTGTTTCGCCGTCATATGAGAAAACATCTCCGTCGTGAAGCTTTTTTCCTCTCTGAAGCTCAGTCTCACCGTTTACAGTCACCTGACCATCCTGAATAACAATTTTTGCCTCAACTCCCGAGCTCACAAGGTCGGCCTTTTTAAGAGCCTGTCCCAGCTTAATGAACTCATCCTGTTCTCTTATAGAAATCTGTTTCATAAAATCTCCTAGTTTGCTGCTGTATTAAAATTTACCGGAAGAATAAGGTAAATAAACTTGCCCTCATCATCCTTAATGAAGCATGGTGCCTTTGGATTGACCATGTATAAATTAACCTCCTCCTCATCGATAACACGAAGTGCATCAATGAAGAACTTAGGATTAAAGCCTATCATAATATCTTTTCCGTCTTTGTCGATATCGATGTCCTCATTCATGGAACCGATAAATGAATTGATGCGAAGCTCCATATTGCCATCTGTGATATTCATGATAATAGGCTTCTTATCTCCCTCCTTGACAAGAAGAGTAGCACGGTCGATACAGTCAAGAAGCTCACGCTTATTGATGCGAACCTTAGTGTCGTAGTCAGATGAAAGCATCTGGTCAATCTTGAAATACTCACCCTCGATAAGACGTGAAACAACAGTAGTATTTTCAAATTCAAAAACAATATGATTATTGGTGATGTATATAACAACATCCTCATCCGCTGAACCCGGAATAATCTTGCTTATTTCCTGCAGAGTCTTGCCGGGAACAACAACCTTCTTGCTGTCATAGTGATTTTTCATCTCGATATATCTGATAGATATTCTGTGTCCGTCAAGAGAAACAACTCGAAGCTTATTCTCCTCAATCTCAAAAAGCTCACCTGTCATCAGTTTATTGTTGTCATTGTCGGCAATTGAAAAAATTGTCTGTCTGATAACCTCTTTAAGGGTAAATTGTGAGAGGACAATAGACTCATTTCTCTCAACATATGGTATGTAAGAAAAATCATCACCTGATTTTCCGATGATATTGAACTTGGCCTTTTCACATGATATGACGGTCTTGAAGGAAGCATCTGTCTCAATTGTTACATCATTGTCAGGAAGCTTTCTCACTATTTCTGAAAAAATCTTGGCATCAAGAGCGATAATTCCTCTCTCTTCGATGGTTCCGTCTATGATGGTTTCTATTCCAAGTTCCATATCGTTGGCCATAAGCTTAATCTCGTTTGCGGACGCATCAATTAGTATACACTCGAGAATTGCCATTGTAGTACGTGTAGGTACTGCCTTCGATACGATATTAACACCTTTCAGTAAATTTGCTTTTGAACAAATAAGTTTCATTTAGAAAAACTCCTTCCTGCGCGTATATATAAATATTTAAAAGATATTCGTAATATTCTTCTTAGGGGCTGTTAAAAAGTTTAAAACCCCTTCAAAGCCTTTAAAGACAAGCTTTAAGAGGCTTGATAACTTGATTAAAAGCCTGTTGAAGTAAAAATGATAAAAATTGATAACTTTTTATTCACTTTCCTTCAACCTGTCATTAACATGCTCATGTGGAAATAAAAGCAAGGTTATAACCAAATTATTAACATGCAAATGAGCACATATATAAATAGGTAGAAACTAATTTGGATTAATCTTTTTCTTGATAGTTTCTATGAGAGTACGTGTACTGTCATTCTCCTCGTAATCCTTGGTGACCTTCTTGATGCCGTGGATGATAGTAGAGTGGTCTCTGCCGCCCAAAAGCTGGCCGATTACATCAAGTGAATCAGAGGTCATGGTCTTGCAGAGGTACATGGCAATCTGCCTTGGACGTGCAATCTCGCTGCTTCTGGTCTTTGAAATCATCTGGTCAACAGAGATGTGGAAATGCTCTGAAACGACCTCAATGATGAGCTGTGCAGTGATTTCCCTTGGCTTGTCCGGCGTGATGATATTGGAAAGCTCCCTCTCAGCAATATCCATAGTGATGTGAGTATGCTCAAGATTGTGGAAGGCTAAAAGCTTGTTTAAGGCTCCCTCAAGCTCACGGATGTTGGAGCTGATGTTTGAAGCAATGTAGTTTAAGATATCATCATCTATATCAAAATTGTCAGTTTCAGCTTTCTTACGGAGGATAGCCATCCTCGTCTCATAGTCAGGAGTACCGATATCAGCCATCAGTCCCCACTCGAAACGTGAGCGGATACGCTCCTCGAGAGTCTCCATCTCCTTAGGCGGCTTATCAGAGGTAAGGATAATCTGCTTGCCCTGTGTCTGCAGTGTGTTGAAGGTGTGGAAAAACTCCTCCTGAGTACTTTCCTTTCCTATGATGAACTGGATATCATCAATCATGAGCACATCTACAGTCCTGTATTTGTCACGGAACTTTGTCATGGCAGAAGAATTACCGTTACGGATAGATTCGATAACCTCGTTGGTAAACTCTTCAGAAGTAACATAAAGCACCTTGGTATCAGGATTCTGGTCAATGATGAAATGACCTATTGAATGCATAAGATGAGTCTTGCCAAGTCCCGGACCACCATATATATATAGCGGATTGTATGCTTCACCCGGGCTTTCTGCCACTGCAAGAGAAGCAGAATGGGCAAACCTGTTATTATTACCTACGACAAAGGTGTCAAATGTATAGTTAGGGTTTAAGTTTGAGTGATCCCCCTTTACAGGAGTCTGTGGCTCAAGCTGAGGGGTATCGTTGTTTTTAAACTTAAGGCTCTGAGCCTGATCCGGTAAAATAAACTGGATATCATACTCGATACCTGTCACCTCACCTATAGCTACCTTAAGAGGAAGATAATATTTTTTGTTGATATAGCTGAGCCCCATCTGCTCAGACGGAACGAGAATATACAGTGTATTGCCGTCTATGGCGAACACCTCAAGCGGTTTTATCCACGTATTAAAGGAAACGTCTGTCAGGCCATGCTCTTCCTTGACCATCTGTAGTATTTCATTCCACTTTTCCATTACTTTATCCATCAAAGTTCTCCATTATTTAACATATAAAGAGTATATTAGGGGAATGTTCTCCACAATCCCATACATACTATATAGTACACTATTTTTGGCATTTAGGCAATGTAAAAAGATTTACAAAAATGCTTTATTAACATTTTTCAACCACAATTATACAAAGTTACCAACATGTTATTCACATATTGTGGATAACTTTTTGATATCTTGATAACTTTCCACAATATGTTGGTCACAATAGGTGGTTTATATCAAAATATAGACGGTTATCAAGAATTATTATATATATAGAAGAAACTCGTTTTCCACATTTTTATTGTGGAATATAAACCGATAAAAAAACATATGTAGAAATTTAAAGAAAATTGAGAAAATCCTTGACACAACAGGAATTTTTGTTATAATTATACCGATGTTTTTTAACGTAAAGGAGGTGGATATATATGAAGATGACATTCCAACCTAAGAAGAGACAGAGAGCAAAAGTTCATGGATTCAGACAGAGAATGAAAACTGCTGGCGGAAGAAAAGTAATCGCAGCCAGAAGATTAAAAGGAAGAAAAAAATTATCAGCATAGGCCACAATTTTTGTGGTCTTTTCTTCATTTTTGATTGTTTTTAGAAGGACAGCGTCAAATGAAATTTTCAGATTCGTTGAAAAAAAACAAGGATTTTCAGAATGTGTATAATAACGGTGTATCGTTTGCTAACAGATACCTCGTTATGTATGTTCTGAAAAATAACACAGAAAATAATCGTATAGGTATATCAGTTAGCAAAAAAGTTGGAAATAGTGTTATTAGACATCATATTACTCGTCTCGTGAGAGAGAGCTACAGACTACATGAGGACATGTTCGATAGTGGTTTGGACATCGTAGTCATCGCAAGAGTTGCAGCGCGGCATGTGGGTTATAAGGAAATAGAAAGTGCTGTTTTACATCTTGGAGGTCTTCACAGGATTATTAAGAAACAAAATATTTGAATAATGAAAAAGAAGATGGAATCGTTTTGAAAAGTATCTTAATATTTTTGATTAAATTTTATAGGAAGTATATTTCCCCGATGAAATCAACGAAATGCCCATATTGTCCGACCTGTTCGGAGTATGGTTTGCAGGCTGTGCAAAAGTACGGTGCCATAAAGGGGGGGCTGCTTGCGGCATGGAGGATATTGAGATGTAATCCTTTTTCAAAGGGTGGGTATGATCCGGTTCCATAGCAGCAATGGAGGTTTTTATGTCGGACATTTTATTAACCGCATATCCAGGCTCTATTCTTGGACCAATTGCCAAGCTTCTCGGTATCCTGATGGATTGGATATACAGTGGTATATCTAATATTACAGGTGGAAGAGTTGAGAGCGTTGTACTAAGTATTGTAATTATTACGATTATAATCTACATGTGTCTGTTGCCACTGACTATAAAGCAGCAGAAGTTTTCTAAGCTATCACAGAAAATGCAGCCTGAGATGCAGGCTATCCAGGCTAAATATAAAAATAAAAAGGACCAGGCTTCAATGATGGCCATGCAGGAGGAGACACAGCTTTTATACCAGAAGTACGGTATTTCTCCGATGGGAAGCTGTGTGCAGATGCTTATACAGATGCCTATTCTGTTTGCACTGTACCGTGTATTTTACAATATTCCTGCTTATCTGAGCGGAGTTAAGGGCTCTTTTACAGGGCTTGTTGATTCAATTCAGCAGACAAGCGGATATCAGAATACACTCGTCAGTCTGATGGAAAAGTATAATGTTGTTACATCAAGCGGTCTTAACGCTTCAAATGCGGCTTCAAAGCTTGCCGATGCAAGTGGTGATACTTTAAGCAATTATATCATTGATATCCTTTATAAGCTTCCTTCAAAGGGCTGGGATGCTCTTATGGACGGTAAGTTTTTTGATGGTATCCAGAGCGCAGTTGAGAAGACACATGATGCGTTACTTCATTTCAACTACTTTTTGGGACTGAATATCTCAGATACACCTTGGTATATCATTAAGAGCAATTTTACGGACAAGCCTGATAAGTGGTTACTTTTTGTAGTACTTGCACTGCTTATTCCTGTACTGTCATATCTGACACAGATGATCAATATCAAGCTTATGCCACAGGCTACAAACGGCAATGACCAGATGGCAAGCCAGATGAAGATGATGAATCTCATGATGCCATTTATGTCATTTGTTATCTGCTTTACAGTTCCTGTAGGTCTTGGTATTTACTGGATCTGCTCTGCACTTGTAAGAGGTATCCAGCAGTTCTTCGTCAACAGACATATAGAGAATCTTGATCTTGAGGCTGTTATGGCAAAGAACGAGGAAAAGGCAAAGAAGAAGAGAGAAAAAATGGGACTGTCTGAGGATTATATAAAGAAGGCAGCTCAGATTAAGACAAAGTCAATTGACAATAAGGCAAACGTATCTGTATCAGCAGGCACAGAGGAGAAGCTGGCAAAGGCCGCTGAGTACAAGGCTAATGCAAAGGCAGGCTCACTTGCTTCAAAGGCTAATATGGTTAAAGAGTTTAATGAACGCAATTCACGCAAATAGGGGGAGAAAATAGTGGAATACATTGAAGTATCTGCAAAAACAATTGACGATGCTTTGACAGAAGCATCTATTAAACTTGGAACAACAAGCGATAAGCTCGAGTATGAGGTAATTGATAAGGGAAGCAATGGTTTCCTTGGAATTGGCAGCCGTGATGCTGTCATCAAGGTTAAAAAGGCCGAGGCAAGTGTTGAGGATGAGATTCGCGAATTCCTTGACAGTGTATTTAAGGCAATGAAGCTTGAGGTTACTATTGATATCAAAGTGGATGAGGACAACAGAAATGTTGATGTTGAGCTTAACGGACCTGAGATGGGCGTTTTAATCGGCAAGAGAGGTCAGACTCTCGATTCACTCCAGTACCTTACAAATCTTGCTATCAATAAGCAGTCTGAGAATTACTACAGAGTAAAGATTGATACTGAGGATTACAGAAAGAGAAGAAGAGAGACACTTGAGAATCTTGCCAAGAATATTTCATTCAAGGTTAAGCGTACAAAGAGACCTGTTTCTCTTGAGCCGATGAATCCTTTTGAGAGAAGAGTGATTCATTCTGCACTTCAGAATGATAGATTTGTTGAAACACACAGCGAGGGTGATGAGCCTTACAGACATGTTGTTGTGACACTTAAGAAATAATAGATATAAATCATTAAAAGGGTATCTGGTTTCAGGTATCCTTTTTGAATATATATTATCTTAGAATTTTTGAGGAATTTCATATGCAAAATGATACAATAGCGGCTATTGCCACAGCTATGTCTCCGTCAGGAATCGGAATTATCAGGATAAGCGGAGATGATGCACTTTCGGTAATAGACAGGATTTATAAAAGCAAGAATAATAAAAAGAAAATAAGCGCCTGTCAGTCACATACCATTCATTATGGTTTTATATATGACGGCGATGAGAAAATAGATGAGGTTATGGTGCTTTTGATGAAGGCTCCAAATACATACACTAGGGAGGACACTGTGGAGATAGACTGCCACGGTGGTGTGTATGTGATGAAGAGAGTGCTTGAAGCGGTAATCAAAAACGGAGCAAGACCGGCAGAGCCCGGAGAGTTTACTAAAAGGGCATTTTTAAACGGCAGGATTGATTTATCCCAGGCAGAATCTGTTATAGATGTAATAAATTCAAAAAATGATTTTGCGCTTAAAAGCTCTTTAAGCCAGCTAGGCGGAGCCGTGCTCGGAAGCATCAGGCAGATAAGAGAGCAGCTTTTGCATGAGATTGCTTTTATCGAGTCGGCACTTGACGACCCTGAACACATTTCTCTGGATGGTTATCCACAAAAACTGCGTGTAATTGTTGATAACGAGTATGTGGAGATAGATGGTCTGTTAAAAACCTCAGATAATGGAAGGATTCTGAAGGAAGGAATAAACACAGTAATCATTGGAAAGCCAAATGCCGGAAAGTCATCGCTTTTAAATGTGCTTGTCGGAAGTGACAGGGCAATTGTTACGGATATAGCCGGAACCACGAGAGATGTGCTTGAGGAGCAGATTAATATTGGTGGAATCACCTTAAATCTAGTTGATACTGCAGGCATCAGAAGTACTGAGGATGTTGTTGAAAAAATTGGTGTGAAAAAGGCTATGGAGCATGCCAATGGAGCTGATTTAATCATATATGTAGTTGATTCGTCCGTTGCACTTGATGATAATGATTATGATATTATCAATTTTATTAAAGATAAAAAGGCTGTCATTTTACTAAATAAGTCGGATCTGGCTTCAAAGGTGTCTGCAGATGATATAAAAAAGCTTGTGGATAAAACGGTTATTTCGGTTTCTGCAAAAGAAAGCTCGGGAATAGATGAGCTTTCTGATACAATAAAGGAAATGTTTTTTGATGGACAGGTCTCATTCAATGATGAGATTTATATCACAAATATCAGGCACAAAAAACTATTGTCAGATGCTAAGGAAAGTCTTAAGCTTGTTATGAACAGTATTGATGATGATATGCCGGAGGATTTTTATTCGATTGATTTGATGAGTGCGTATGAGTCACTCGGACTCATAATCGGAGAATCGGTTGAGGATGATCTGATGGATGAGATATTCAGTAAATTTTGTATGGGAAAGTAGGCAGTTATGTGCAGTAAGTTTGTTGAAGAAAATTATGATGTTGTTGTAGTTGGTGCAGGACATGCGGGTTGTGAGGCAGCACTTGCGTGTGCCAGGCTTGGACTTGAGACTATTGTTTTTACGGTAAGCGTGGACAGTATAGCGCTCATGCCATGTAATCCGAATATCGGTGGAAGCTCGAAGGGGCATCTCGTCAGGGAGATTGATGCACTTGGCGGCGAGATGGGAAAAAACATTGACAAGACCTTTATCCAGTCAAAGATGCTAAATAAATCGAAGGGGCCGGCTGTTCATTCTCTCCGCGCGCAGGCAGATAAAGCGGAATATAGTATGGAAATGAGAAAAACCCTTCAAAATACCGACCATCTGACCATCAGACAGGGTGAGGTTTCTGAGATTGTTACCGATGAGAATAATAATATAGTCGGTGCAAAAACTACTTCGGGAGCTTTATATCATTGTAAGGCGATTGTGCTGTGCACCGGTACATATTTAAGAGCCAGATGCTTAACCGGCGAGATGATCACTCATACAGGTCCGAATGGACTTTTGGCAGCCAACCATCTGACTCAGTCGCTCATAGATCACGGAATTGAGATGCGCAGATTCAAAACAGGAACTCCAGCGCGTGTAGATAAGAGAAGTCTTGATTTTTCCAAGATGGAGGAACAGTTCGGTGACGAGAGGGTAGTGCCGTTTTCATTTACAACTGATCCTGAAAGTGTGCAGATTGATCAGGTTTCATGCTGGCTTACATATACGAATAGTAAGACCCATGAGATTATCAGAAACAATCTCGACCGTTCACCGATTTATGCAGGCATCATAGAGGGAACAGGTCCTAGGTATTGTCCTTCAATAGAGGATAAGGTGGTTAAGTTTGCTGAAAAGGAAAGACATCAGATATTTATTGAGCCTGAGGGTTTAAACACAAACGAGATGTATGTCGGAGGTATGTCTTCGTCTATGCCTGAGGATGTGCAGTATGAGATGTACCGCACCCTTCCGGGACTTGAAAATGTGAAGATAGTAAGAGATGCTTATGCCATAGAGTACGACTGTATCAATGCAAACCAGCTATATGCATCGCTCGAGTTTAAGAAAATACATGGTCTGTTCAGTGGTGGACAGTTCAACGGTTCGTCCGGATATGAGGAGGCTGCATGTCAGGGACTTATCGCCGGCATTAATGCAGCCATGAAGATACTTGGCAAAAAGCCATTGATACTTGACAGGTCAGAAGCGTACATAGGTGTGTTGATAGATGATCTGGTCACTAAGAAAAATAGAGAACCTTACCGCATGATGACTTCAAGAGCGGAATATCGTCTCCTTTTAAGACAGGACAATGCAGATTTGCGTCTCACCGAGGTCTGATTTCAAAGGAAAGATATGACTATGTATGTAAAAAGAAAGAGCTTATTGATAAGGAAATAGAGAGAGTGTCGCATGTAAATATCGGCGCAAGGGCTGATGTACAGGAGATACTGAAGAAATACAAAAGTATAGAGCTGAGCAACGGAACCACACTTGAGGAGCTTATCAGAAGACCTGAGCTGGATTATGACAAGCTCGCTCCGATAGATCCCGACAGACCTAAGTTATCTGATGACATAAGAGAACAGATTAATATTCTTATTAAGTACGCAGGGTATATTTCAAGACAGATCAAGCAGGTCTCTCATTTTAAGAAGCTTGAGAAAAAACTGTTACCTACTGATTTTGATTATAATACTATTTCGGGTCTGAGAATTGAAGCACAGCAGAAGCTGAATGAATTTCAGCCGCTTAGTATAGGTCAGGCATCCAGAATTTCAGGTGTCACACCAGCTGATATATCGGTTTTACTGGTATTTCTGGAACAATTAAAATACTCAAATCCTGATTTATTTTCTAGATTAAACCCAGATAATACAAGCGTTGAACAATAATAATGGAGAATAAAATATGAAATATGATTTCACACACTTCACTGATGAATTATCAAAAATTAAATGTACATTAAATAATTCACAATTAGAGCAATTTGAGCTATATTATGACATGCTTATCGAAAAAAACAAGGTTATGAACCTTACTGCCATCACAGATTTCGACGAGGTAATAGAGAAACACTTCCTTGATAGCTTGTTTTTATGCCACACATTAGATTTAAACGCGGAAAAAAATATCATTGATGTCGGAACCGGAGCTGGTTTTCCCGGTATTCCTCTTAAGATAGCTTTTCCCCAGCTTAAGATTACTTTATTAGATTCACTTAATAAGAGAGTTGGATTTTTAAATGAAGTGATTAAAGCGCTTGAGCTTAAGAATATTGAAGCAGTTCATGGCAGGGCAGAGGATTTTGCCAGAGATAAGGAACACAGGGCAGCTTATGATATTTGTGTATCGAGAGCAGTTGCAAATCTGTCTACTCTTTCAGAATACTGTCTGCCGTTTGTGAAAATGGGAGGCTGCTTTGTGTCATATAAATCAGGTGAGTGCGAGAGCGAGGTGGCAGATGCAAAGTCGGCCATTTATCTGTTGGGAGGAAAGCTGAATAAAATAGAGCAGTTTGGCTACTCGGATAATCATCGCTCTTTTGTCATAATTGATAAGGTTATGAATACGAGCAACAAGTATCCGAGAAAAGCCGGACTGCCTTCAAAGAAACCATTGTAAAAAAACGTTATAATTGTTGAAGAATAGTTATAGGCGGTGCTTTATTTTAGATTAAAGTATAGAATTAGTTAGTAACAATTTTTTTAATAATTGAAGCTGTCTTCTCCGGTAACTCTAACTGAGGATAAAGCTTTGCATTTGCAATATGGATGATGTCGCATTTACTGTTTAGCTTATGGTAATTGTTGATAACATCCATATTATTTTTTATTCCTGTTGAAGCTATAATTGATACATCTTTGTCCAGGTTCTTGAGAGCGGGCGCGATATTAGTATTAATGTAGTTTGATAAAATGCTAGAGTAAAGATATTTGCCGCGGCTTTGCCCTTTATGTGCGGACTCATAGTATGCATCCTTCATATTATCTGATATGAGCTGGCTTCTTGAAATAAATTTATTTCTGAAGAGTAAATCTACCTTGATAGGGCTCATAAGCTTATTGTATATAAATGTACCTACGATTGGTAGATTAATTATGTTCTGCTTAAATTTGGTGCTCTTGTCAGGTATGCATTTAAGCTGTTGCAATGATACAGGGTTTATAAGTATGATTTTATTAAATAAATCCTTTGACAGAGCATTTGCCATGATTACAGGAGCTGTTGAAAGATTGGTTGCAGCTACGTTAACAGGCTTTCCGATTACGTCATTTACAAAGGCTGTGATAATCTGTACATACATGTAGCTTGTATATTGGATGGAAGGCTTGTCCGAGCGGCCACATCCAAGCAAATCAATAGTGTATACGGTATTGTTCTTTGCAAGCTTTTTAGCTACCTTTGCCCATTCTTCACCGGATGCTCCGGAGTCGGTGTCGTGTATTAAAAGTATTGGCTTACCGGTGCCGGTTTTTGTATAAAAGATATTTCCTTCTTTCCATTTGTAGTAGTGGCCATTGTCTACTTTGAGTGCATTTTTTCTTTCGGCATTAGAGTCTACAACTCTGTTGTATATATGCATTCCGGCAATCACTGCAGATGTGAGAAAAAGCAGATTTTTTGTACTTTTTTTCATATTATAACCTCCTTGTTTTTATCTGAAAAATTTGATATATTGATTTTGTATTCTTATAACTATATTATAACAAAAAAGAAGTTTTATACAATTATTTTTTATAATTGCTTTTAAATATAGTAAAAATGATATATAATTATATCGTAGATAAATTAATTATACAAACAAATGTTCGGTGATTATGGTTAAAAAATATTTAGAGAAAACAAGAGATGAATTTTATGACAGCAAGTATGCGCTTATAGAAAAACTTACTGCCGCTGAGAATCATTTTAAAGAAAATATCAAGATTATCCAGATGCTTGAAGGAAAATCCGATGAAAGCTTTGAGGCTTTTACTCCACGTGAAATCAATTCATATAATAAGAGCAAAGTTAAGGAACTTAAGGAAGAGCAGAAGCTGATTGAGCCTCAGATAAAGTCTTTACACAAACAGATATCTGATGTTGATTGCAAGATTGATGAAATCAACAGTGTTATCAGAGTGTATAATTCTGATGAGACAACTAATGAAGTAGAAATTTCAGAGGCCATATCTGATGTTATCAACGAAGAGGATAGTGATGCTTTTAAGAGGGTGATTTTACAGACTGTGGAGAGTGAGAGACAGCGTATCGCTCGTGATTTGCATGATTCTACTGTACAGAGTCTGACATCACTTACTCACAAGACAGAGCTTTGTCTTAAACTTATGGATGTTGACCCTATCAGGTGCCGGCTTGAGCTCACGTCTCAGGGAAAGATACTGAAGGATATTATCAATGAGCTTCGAAATATGATTTATAATTTAAGACCTATGTCATTTGATGATATTGGATTTAATATTACTGTTGAGCGTGCGCTTGATAAGCTTCGCAATTCAAATAATATAAGATGTAATTTCAAGACATTCGGTGATGAGTACATGGTAGACAGTCTTGTGTCACTAACCTTACTCAGGGTCATTCAAGAGGCTTGCAGTAATTCTATCAAGCATGGTCATGCCAAAGAAATTAATGTTTCATTAAAGTATGAACCAAAATCACTTACTTTGACAATAAAGGATGATGGAGATGGTTTTGATACATCTGCTATTCCTGAGTTTACCAGAGATGATAATTCAGGCTTTGGATTATCTATGATGAAGGAAAGAATTTATCTTCTTTCCGGTAAAATATCTATTTCATCAAAACCCGGTGAGGGGTGTATAGTTAAGGTAATTATACCTGTAAATAAGGAGGACTAAATTATGGCTATTAACATTATGATTACAGATGATCATTCTATGATCAGAGAGGGACTTAAAAATCTGCTGGAGCTTGACGGTGATATCAAGGTTATTGCTGAGGCAGAGAATGGTGAGGATTGTCTTGACAAATTAAAGACCTTTAGACCTGATGTATTACTTTTGGATATCAATATGCCAAAGATGAATGGTCTTGAGGTATTAAAAGCATTAAAGGACAGAAAATCTAAGGTAAAGGTACTTGTTCTTACTGTTCACAATGAGACAGAATATCTTATGAAGGCTGTAGATATTGGAATTAACGGATATGTACTGAAAGATTCCGAGTCTGCTGAGCTTAAAAAGGCTATTTTCACTATTGCTGATGGTGAGACTTATATACAGCCAAGTCTTATTCCAGCTCTTAATTCTAAGATGATTCAGAAAAATGAGGATGAGCTTAAGATAGATGCTCTTACTAAGAGAGAGATGGAAGTACTTAAAGAAATGGCTGTTGGTAAGTTTAACAGAGATATTGCTAAGGAAATGAAGATTAGTGAGAGAACTGTTAAGAATCATATTTCAAGTATTTTCAAAAAGCTTGAAGTTACTGATCGTACACAGGCTGCGGTATTTGCAATCCGTAACAACATTATTCAGATTATGTAATATACGTTTTATATTTTATTGGAATTTTATTAGAGGAATGTTTCACGTGAAACATTCCTTTTTGATTATTTAATATAGTTTATTGGCAATAGTACGGAATCCGTCATGCATATTCATTCCGCACTCGTTTTACTCCGCAACTAAGAGTATGTAAGAAATCACATATAGGTTGAGACAATAGGACGCAACCGTCCATATTCGCCATCGTGGCTCAGTATGGACTCGCTCGTACATCCGTGTACAAGCGTTGCTAAGTGTTGAAGTGATTTCAAACATACTCTAAGTTACTGCGTAGACTCGTTTGAAATGTATATGTATGCCGGATTCCTTACGTGTTGGATGTATAATAAATGTCATATAGTATATTATTTTAAAAATGAATAATGTATGACTTTATATTGTATAGGTTAATATTTTGTGTTTTAAATTATATGATGTGGTATAATCTCAATTATTATGTAATTCGGAAATATATGATAGTATATATCAAATACAATATTTAGTGACAAATATGAGGTGTTAAATGATAAAATGGGAATGTTTCACGTGAAACATTTAAATGATATAATAAGTGAATATGAGAAAGCTAAGTTTTAATAATTAGATTGATTAAAAATTTAAATAAAGGATATAGAAGGTGACATAATTTGTATGAATAAAAAAGTTTTAATAATTAAAGGAAGTCCAAGAGCAGAAGGTAATACTGCAACAATGGCTGATATATTTGCCAAAGGCGCAATTGAAAATCATAATGCTGTAACGGAAATTGTATTGAAGGATAAAACAATAATAGATTGTAGTGGTTGTGCTATTTGTCAGCAAAATGGAGGAAAATGTGTTCAAGACGATGATATGAATGAAATATATGATGAAATGTATAAAGCAGATGTAATTGTTTTAGCATGTCCGGTTTACTTTTATACCTGGCCCTCTTTGATGAAAAGAATGATTGACAGAACTTTTGCAATTGAAGATAGTATGGATAAGAAGATTTTCTATTTATTAGGTGCTGCAGCTACAAGAAAAGAAATAAATGTTCAAACCATGATTAAGTGTTTCAGACAGTATATTTCATGCTTCGGAAAAAATGAAAGTGAAGATGGCAGTATTATTTTGCGTATGACACAAGAAAACAGAGAATGTAAAAAAATAATGTGCATACATAGTGAAATTTTATAGCATTATACAGTTAAGAGTGATATAATAATTTGAGTGTGTAAGATTTCAATTTACAATTTAAAAATATGATGATTCGGCAGAAATTTTAAGTAAATTGCGAAAGGATTTATAATGGGAAGAATTATAGCAGTTGCAAATCAAAAGGGTGGGGTTGGAAAGACCACTACTTCTATCAATTTGGCAGCGTGTCTGGCTGAAAAAAAGAAAAAGGTACTGGCAATTGATTTAGACCCGCAGGGTAATATGACAAGCGGCCTTGGTGTAAATAAGGACGAAGTGGAGAATACGGTATACAATCTCATGCTTGATGAGTGTTCAATTGCAGAGAGTATTGAAAATACGGTGGTGGACAATTTATATGTCATTCCATCAAATGTAAATTTGGCCGGAGCAGAGATTGAGCTTTTGGGCATAAATGATAAGGAATATATATTAAAGAGTGCAGTTGATTACATAAAAGAGGACTATGATTTTATTATTATAGATTGTCCTCCTTCACTCAACATGCTGACAGTAAATGCAATGACTACTGCAGATACAGTTCTTGTTCCTATTCAGTGTGAATATTATGCCTTGGAGGGACTTAGTCAGCTGATTCATACAATCAATCTGGTGCAGGAGAGACTTAATCCGGAGCTGCAGATTGAGGGAGTTGTTTTCACCATGTATGATGTCAGGACAAATCTGTCAAATCAGGTTGTAGAGACAGTAAAAGAAAATCTGGATACAAAGATTTACAATACAATGATTCCAAGAAATATCAGATTAGCTGAGGCACCATCATATGGTATTCCGATAAATATGTATGACAGTAAATCGGCCGGAGCAGAAAGCTACAGAAATCTGGCAAAGGAAATAATAGCAAGAAAGGATATTTAAGATAGTATGGCGGCAAAAAAAGGATTGGGTAAGGGACTTGATTCATTAATTACAGACAAGGTATCAAAGCCGGTAAAACCAAAGAGCAATCATGCAGCGGATGCTGTAATGATAGATATTAATAAGGTAGAGCCTAACAGAGAACAGCCTAGAAAGAAATTTGATGAGGATGCACTTATAGAGTTGTCAGAATCGATAAAACAGTTTGGCATTTTACAGCCTTTACTTTGCCAGGAAAGGGATGATTACTATGAAATCGTCGCAGGTGAGCGAAGATGGAGAGCAGCAAAGCTGGCAGGTCTAAAGGAAGTCCCTGTCATAATCAAAAAATTGACAAATCAGCAGATTATGGAAATCTCCCTTATAGAAAATATTCAGAGAGAGGATTTGAATCCAATTGAGGAGGCTTTGGCATACAAGCGTCTGCTTGAAGAATTTAAACTGAAGCAGGATGATGTGGCAGAGAGAGTATCAAAGAGCAGAACAGCAGTTACCAATTCAATGCGTTTACTCAAGCTCAATGAAAAGGTACAGCAGATGGTGATAGATGAAATGCTCACTACAGGCCATGCAAGAACATTACTTGGTATAGAAGATCAGAATCAGCAGTATGTGGTAGCACAACAGATTTTCGATCAAAAGCTAAGTGTCAGGGATACAGAGAAGCTTGTTAAATCATTACAGAAGAACAAGAAAAAGACAAAGTCCGAAAAAACGGTTAATCCTCAGATGGAAGCAATCTACAGGGATCTTGAGGAAAAGCTTAAAAAGAATATGGGAACAAAGGTTCTAATCAACAGGAAAAATGAAAATTCCGGAAAGATAGAAATAGAATATTATTCTCATGATGAGCTGGATAGAATAGTAAACATGCTCAATTCAGTCCAAAATCAATAGAAATAATTAGATAGTATTTAGATTTTGTATATTTAATGAAAAAAATAATAAAGTCATACAGAAAATGAGACAAAGAGACTATTTAAATTTTATGCAAAATGTACGACAATATAGATAGGAGTAAAAAAATGATTTCTGAATATTTAGGATTCGATTCCGACTACATTATATTAGGATTGGCGGGAGTGGTAATTATTCTGCTCATCCTCATAATTATAAATATGGTGCAGATCGGTAAGCTCAAAAAAAGATACAAAGTGTTTATGAGTGGAAAAACTGCAAAGTCATTGGAGGACACAATTATCAAGAGACTTGACGAGGTAGATGAACTTGTTGCAGCAAACTCATCAATCAAAAAGAATCTTGCCGCTGCCCGGTCCACCAGTCATGATGGATATGGGATAGGACAAGCATAGCTTCACAGCATTGCGCTGAGAAGGGGCCAGCCTCTGATGCAAGTTTTTTTCCGCCCGATCGATCTTTTCATCCAGGTCACGGATCTCATCGAACCCTTCCTGGAGGAGCATGGACACAATCCGCTTAGCAACTTTGACCTCACACATACGCTCATAGCTCAGGTACACACGAGATCCCTCAA
>ENA-OOYE01000042-OOYE01000042.1-human-gut-metagenome-genome-assembly--contig:-NODE-42-length-32409-cov-2.825771_pt1 | contig 32409 bp, 33 predicted proteins | sample MGYA00241697_ERZ501365 | MGnify/ENA primary metagenome ERZ501365 (study PRJEB25962, sample SAMEA2042655) | human gut metagenome | biome: human gut; feature: human-associated habitat; material: faeces... | reverse complement strand
TCCCCGCCAGTATCTGGTGACGGACTATAACACCCACCGTGCGGCGGTAATCCCTCACCGTCAGATGGAAGAATTTATCTATTTGTATGAATCCATGCCTTACAATATCGAGCTGATGAACCGGCCTTTGGAGGACTATCTTCAGAAAAAGCAACGAATCCGTATCACCGGTGGTGTTTTCCGGGGGAAGGAAGGATGCATCATGCGTTTGCACCGCAATACAAGGCTGGTATTCGCTTTCGGAAATATGACGGTGGCTGTGAGCTATCTTCATGCGTTTCCGTTTGAAAAAATTGATTAGTTTAATTAAAGCCATCCACACATCCCTTGCAGGACGATGGATGGCAGATAAGACTACAGACGCAACTAAGGTTGCAAATCTATATATTCAGCAGTGACATTGAAACAGGGACAGGTTTTTTGCGGATTCAAGTCATGATGACCGACAATCAATGCCTTGGGATAACACTGATGCAGATGTTCAATCAGTTTTCTCAGAGCTACCTTTTGTGCTTCCGTCCGGGTATCCTTCGGAGTCTTTCCGTCGGCATCCAGACCACCTATATAGCATATACCTATACTGTGACTGTTGTGGCTTTTGCAATGTGCGCCGATCATTTTCGGTGGGCGTCCGGCTTCTATAGTTCCGTCTGTAGGAATCACATAGTGGTAACCACAGCACTTCCAGCCCAATGAACGATGGTAGCGGTCAATGTCCTCTGCTCGCAAGGCACTGCCCGCCTTGTTGGCAGAGCAGTGCACGATAATCAACGAAACCGTTCTCATAAGCCGCTTCCAAGCGCTCCTCCGGCAGCGCCTGTAATGAGCAGCTCAATGATGCGGACGATGTACAGCAGTACATTTTTCCAGTTCTTTTTCATACGCTTTGTCTTTAAATAGATGAATAATATAAGTTCCATGACGTTAAAAGATTCGTGGAGTCATTTTATATTCCATATCTGCAAATGTCTCCTTTAGTTTGCGACACGGGGCAAACATGATGTGCGCGCCCTTGATGTTTTTCTTGGAGAATAAAGCCTCCGAAGCGGCTCCTTCGCATTTCAGGGAGACACTGAATGTTCCGAGGCCGTCCAGGGTGACTCGGTCGCCTTGGGCAAGATGCTCGGACAGGCGGTTGAAGACTTCCTCCAGCACCGCTTCCATCATGCCGTGTGGGAAAAAGCGGAGATGTTCCGTCACTTTCTTTACGAGTTTCTTATGCGAAACTGTTTCGTTGGCCACACACTTTGCGTATACTTTCTTGGGCATCGTCCTGTCGGACGCATTTCCCATCAAGAAAACGTGGTATTTTATCATAATGACGGATTGTTTTCATTCGTGGAAGCCGGGGTCTTTCCTTTGGCGGCATCCAAGTCGACTGTGCCTTTACCGGCCTTTTCGGCCTTCAGGGTGGCGGCTTGGGCTATGCGGCTTGCTACGGGATTGAAAGCGGCGCGGGAACGAAGATTTTGGAAGTCTTCTCCCGGCGTGAACACAATGTTGACGGCGGTGATGTTGCTTTCTGTAAATTTCTTCAGGTCTTCCGCACCTTCCGAGCCTATAGAAATCCAGAAATTACCTAATTCTGCCAGTTGTACTTTTTTGCCCTCCAGAAGCATTTCTACAAGGCACTCGCACATATCGGCTATTACACCTTTTACCGTTCCGCGAGTGAATACGCCATTGTGGTCGGCAATGTGTTTGACAAACTGGCTGAATGGCATGATTTCAGAAACTTGAGCTTTTGCATACGCTTTTTGGGCGGCATCGACATCCATCGGGTTGCCCATCATAAATACACTGTAATCAATCATAATAAAATAAAGTTTAAAAGTTTTGTGTTTCCGGGATGTTCGTTCATCCTTCCGACACGACAAAATTAATGCGGGGAAATACCGTAAAAAAATCTATTTATTATCGTTTACTAACTGTTGACTGCCGTTCACTAGCTATTGACTGACCGTTAACTACCCGTTGACGAATCATTCAAACAATAAGCTTATGGATAGTGAGACACACTTCAGCATCGTCTTCAACATTTATGGAGGCAGCAACCAGATTCTTCCCAATGCTACTTCCGCCACACAGAATTATTATGGTGATGAGGCGGAACTAGAGAAGGATGATGTAAGCAAGGACAAGGAACCTGCTTTATCTCCCGAGGCTACGCGCCTTTTCTCTTATATAAATAAGGTGGAGGATTTACGTATCTATCTGGTACAGATAGCAGAATGTACCAATGCGGTGGAACTGGCCAGGGTTATAGTTAAGATGGGCGAACGGGAACCGAAGATTACTTCGGAAGAGATGGTGAAGGAGCGTTTTATCTCGTTGTTCTTTCCTCTCACACCTTTGTTCGTATCGGGCAAGACTGTCAGTAATATCCGTGCGCGTATCAATAACGCTTGGGCAAGACGACCGAGAAAGCGGTTATGACCGGAGGTGAAAAACCGGTGACAAGTGTGGAAAAAAGTAAGATATGTTCGTGGGCAAAGTAAGTTCACTTACTTTGCGATTTAAGTCTACTTACTTTGCTCGGGAATATATCTTACTTTTTCGTTAAATAAGCATTAAAAGATAATCCAATTTTTGACCCAATTTATAAGGAAACTGCTTTAATGCGGTTTTCTTTATAGGATGTGTCAAAATGAGATGCTAATCCTAATAAATCCATGTTTAATTTACAGCAATTCATTGCAGACCATGTGATTTGTCGTCCGACAAGTATGTTTGCAGCAGATATTGAAGCTAATAAAGAAACGCTTCAAGCAGAAATAAGGAATAAAAGTGTATGCGTCATAGGAGGTGCCGGTTCCATCGGTTCTTCTTTCATTAAAGCAGTCTTGCCGTTCAAGCCCTCCAAACTGATTGTAATAGACCTGAACGAGAACGGATTGGCAGAACTGACACGTGACCTGCGTTCCACATACGGCATGTATGTACCTGCGGAATATCGGGCATATACCTTGAACTTTGCCGATCCTATCTTTGAAAGGATCTTCCGTGAGGAGAAAGGCTTTGACATTGTGGCGAATTTTTCGGCTCACAAGCATGTCCGTAGTGAGAAGGACAAATATTCGGTACAGGCACTCATTGAAAACAATGATATCAAGGCAAAAAGATTCCTTGACCTGTTGGCCGTTTACCCGCCTAGGCACTTCTTCTGTGTCTCCACTGACAAGGCCGCCAATCCGGTGAATATCATGGGAGCCAGCAAACGTATTATGGAAGATATGATTATGGCGTATTCTTCCAAGTTCAAGGTGACCACCGCCCGTTTTGCCAATGTGGCTTTTTCCAACGGTTCTTTGCCGGATGGCTGGATACAGCGTGTCATGAAAAAGCAGCCGTTGGCTGCACCCAATGATGTGAAACGCTACTTTGTCTCTCCGGAGGAAAGCGGCCAGATATGTATGCTTGCCTGCATACTAGGTAAGAATGGTGAAATATTCTTCCCAAAGTTGGGTGAAAGACAGATGCTCACTTTCTCTTCCATTTGTGATGAGTATATAAAAGCGGTTGGCTGCGAGAAGAAAGAGTTTGCAACGGATGAGGAAGCGAAGAAATTTGCTTCGGAAATGGCATTTAACAATAAGGATTATCCTGTGGTGTATTTTAAAAGTGACACGACAGGAGAGAAAGCCTACGAGGAGTTCTATGTTCCTGGGGAAAAAATTAATATGGATCGTTTTTGCAGCCTAGGGGTGATTGAGGAAGTGGTGAAACGGCCGATGGCTGAGATAGACGCATTCTTTACTGAAATGGAGAATATATTTGCCGAACCGGATTTTACTAAGGAAGAGGTGGTTATGGCGATAAAGCGTTTCATCCCCAACTTTGAACATGAGGAAAAGGGGAAGAATCTGGACCAGAAAATGTAATTTAAACGAGTGAATGATATGAAAGAAAAAGTATTGGAAATAGTAAATGAAATCAGGGTGGCAAAAGAATTGTCTGCCATAACCCAACTTCATGCCGAAGACAATCTTCGTGATGACTTGGAATTCACATCATTCGATCTGGCAGAACTGACAGTTCGAATTGAGGATGAATTTGACATTGATATTTTTGAGGATGGTTTGGTAAATACTATCAGTGAAGTTTACTCAAAACTTCAAAAGTAAGATATAATATGACTGTATTTTTATGCGATGGCGAATGTGAGTACTCTTATGATGACTTGCTCCGTCACCTGAATCAGGACAACTATTTTCCTTTATTAAAGACGCATCACCTTTTTTCCTATTTTGGCAATTTGGTCAAGGCATTGACAAACGACGTTCCGCTTGTCTTGCTCGATTCAGATCTTAGCCCTGCGGAACTTGATGGTGTGGATGAAAGCCTGGTCAATCAGTCTATCCCCCTTTCTGTGAAGCGGTTGCCATCCATGGGAGAAGTGATAGAAGCGCTAGTACATTCAACTTCTGAAATAACCATGTTTACTTCAGGCACTACCGGTCAACCCAAAAAGGTAGTGCACAGCATACAGACTTTAACTCGCTCTGTGCGCCGGGGAGAAAAGTACAACAATCAAATTTGGGCGTATGCTTACAATCCTACGCATATGGCAGGTTTGCAAGTGTTTTTCCAGGCATTTGAAAATCTCAATACATTAATTAATGTATTTAATCGTACCCGTTCCGAAATCTTCAATCTGATAAAAAAACACTCTATAACCCATATTTCCGCCACTCCTACTTTCTATCGTCTATTATTGCCCTATGAAAGAGCTTATTCTTCGGTTATCCGTCTGACGTTGGGGGGGGAAAAGAGTGATGGACATCTTTATAATGTCATCCGTCAGATATTCCCGTCAGCTCAAATAAACAATGTCTATGCTTCTACAGAAGCGGGGTCCTTGTTTGCGGCCAAAGGAGAAAACTTTCAGATTCCTGCATCGATTCATGATATGTTCCAGGTAGTCGATGACGAACTCCTGATTCATCGCTCTCTGTTAGGACAATCCGACAGTTTCAGGTTTGATGGTGATTATTATCATTCCGGTGATTTGATAGAATGGATAAATCGCGAAGAGGGAGTGTTCAAATTCAAAAGTAGAAAAAATGAGCTGATCAATGTTGGAGGATATAAAGTGAATCCGGGCGAAGTTGAGAATGTGCTCAATGCCATAAAAGGCATTCGTCAGTCTTTGGTATTCGGCAAAGCCAATTCAGTTTTGGGCAATATACTTTGTGCGGAGGTGCAACTTGAAGAAGGAGTACGGCTTTCAGAACTTGAAATTCGCCGTATCCTGAAAGACAGTCTTCAGGATTTTAAAATCCCCCGTCGCATCAGATTCGTCGAATCCTTCTCGTTAACAAGAACAGGTAAATTAAAACGATTATGAATTTCTTAGTAACCGGGTGCTCACGTGGAGTGGGTCTTGAAATCTGCCGGGCGCTTTTACAACAAGGGCATATTGTCTATGGAGTAGCCCGCTCTTACACCAATGAGTTTAAATTTTTGGAAACCGAATATGCCGGACGTGTATTTTTCAAAAGTATCGACTTAAGTGATAGTGAAAATGTACGCAAGACAGTTTTTAGAGAATTTATACACAACGGCATCCAGCTTCATGGATATGTGAACAATGCGGCCATGGCTTATGACGATATTGTGACCAACCTCAATTTGGAAAAGCTGCAAGCCATGTATGCGGTCAATGTATTTACACCGATGATGATAACCAAGTATGTACTTCGTAATATGTTGCTTCATCATACCAAAGGTTGTATTATTCACATATCTTCCATTTCTGCTCATACAGGTTACAAAGGACTGGCCATGTATGCTTCCAGCAAAGGAGCCTTGGAAGCTTTTTCTAAGAATACGGCCCGTGAATGGGGTGGTCTTGGTATCCGTAGCAATGTTGTGGTACCGGGTTTCATGGAGACGGCTATGAGTTCCACTCTTTCTGAAGAACAGAAAGAACGTATTTATAAACGCACCTCGTTAAAGGCTGCCACATCGGTCCGTTCAGTTGCTGAGACTGTCGTTTTCTTGTTGTCAGACTCGGCATGTAGCATTACAGGACAAAACATTCATGTAGATAACGGAACGGTTTAAGAAGAATATGTATGGAGAGTGTTTATAATATAAAGCAAGTTCCAACTTGTGAAGTCAATAAGTTGGTTCATTTTATCAATATGCATTGGAAACACAATCATTCGCTTGCCGTATCCCGGGAATTACTCAATTTCCAGCATCTGGACAAAGATAAGGATTGTTACAATTTCCTTGTTGCGGAAAATAAAGAGACCGGTGAATATGATGCTTTGATAGGTTTCATTCCGGTTGCGCAATATGATAAGGATTTGGTTGGAAATGGCGATTATTGGGGAGCGATATGGAAAATACGAGATGATATTTATAACTCGGAGTTAAACACGGTAGCTTTCTTTTTGTGGCGCAGCCTCTTCAAATTACCATATTTTCACTCCTATGCGGCTATAGGTATAAGTGACATTGCCAGGCAGATTTATAAAGTCTCCCGCATACCGGTTGACTACCTTCGTCAATATTACCTTCGCAACAGCCGCATAAAGAATTATCAAATAGCCTTCTTTCCTGTAGGAAGCCAGAATGGTTCTGCCATTTCCGATGAATCGTATACCCTGCAATTGGTCCATAATGTAGAATGGGATAAAATAGCTATAAAAGGAGAATACGCTCCCTTCAAGACCCCTTTGTATTTTTGCCATCGCTTTGCGGAACATCCTGTTTACCATTATCAGTTTGTCGAGGTAAAGAAGAATGGAATATTGGAATCCGTTTGGACAGTGCGGATTATGAGAGTGGGCGATTCATCAGCCTTTAGAATTGTTGATGTATTGGGTAAACTTCCCAATACATGTGTCAAGGGACAGCTGCTCGATATACTTTATCAGACGGGAGCGGAATATATGGATTTTATGAATTTTGGGCTGCCTGAAGAGACCTTTACAAAAATGGGATTTGAGCTGTTGGATTTGGATGGTGAGACAATCGTCCCCAACTATTTTGAACCTTTTGAACAGCGTAATGTGAAGATTGAAATAGCATATAAGACAAAGGGTGATAATTATGTCGCATTTAAAGCGGATTCCGATCAGGACCGCCCCAACATACTCTAATTTTAATTCATACTATTATGAATGCTGATAAACTTACCGTGGTCATGTACCACTATGTGCGCGATTTGCAAAATTCACGCTATCCCCAAATAAAAGGATGCGATGTGCGACTTTTTAAGGAACAGATCAAATTTCTGCAGAAACACTATAATTTTGTCACTATTGAACAGGTTATAAATGCATATAGGGGGGGGCATAGTGACAAATTGCCACCTCATGCCGTGCTTCTCTCTTTCGATGATGCTTATGCCGACCATTTTGAATATGTTTTCCCGATTTTGGAGCATGAGCATATTCAAGGTGCCTTCTATCCTCCAGTGAAGGCAGTTACAGAGCATACGGTACTGGATGTAAATAAGATACATTTTATTCTTGCCTCTACACCCGAAGATAATTTTCCCGTTTTATTGAATGAGATAAAACAGCTCATTCTGGCCAATACGGATGAGTTCGGGTCAAAATCATACGATGAATATTTCAAGGAACTGGCAGTGGCTAACCGTTTCGATCCTGCCGAGGTTATCTTCGTAAAACGGCTGCTTCAAGTGGCTTTGCCTGAAGCATTAAGAAAGAGGATGGCTGATATTCTGTTTGAGAAAATTGTAGGTATTGAGGAATCTGCCTTTAGCAGGGAACTTTATATGTCGGTTGACCAAATCAAGTGTATGGTTGATTGTGGCATGCACATTGGCAGCCATGGTTATGACCATTATTGGCTAGGCTCATTGTCACGTGAGAAACAGGAATTTGAAATTAAGAAGTCCATCGAATTTATAAATGAAGTGGGTGGGGATGTCGACAATTGGACTATCTGTTATCCATACGGTGACCGTAATAAAGAAACCATTCAGCTGCTGAAGGAAAACGGATGCAAATTGGGCATGACTACCGATGTGGATTTGGCAGACCTTACTGACCATGAAGGCGATGCTATATTTAATCTTCCCCGGTTGGACACTAATGATTTGCCTAAAGATGCCAATGCGCCTGTCAATCAGTGGTATTAAATAATAATTCAACATACAGCAATGAACAACGCTGAAATCTGTGAATTCATTCACCATCTTTTTGGAACACAAGATTTTGTTCCCCTGAGTGCTCCCAAGTTTATCGGAAACGAGAAAAAATACCTCAACGAATGTATTGATACGACTTTCGTGTCAAGTGTCGGTGCTTTTGTTGACCGCTTTGAGCACGATATGGCTGTGTACACCGGTGCCAAGCGTGCCGTAGTCTGTGTGAGTGGTACCAATGCCCTTCACATGGCCATGCTGCTAGTGGGTGTAGAACGCGATGATGAGGTGCTCACCCAAGCTCTGACCTTCATCGCTACTTGCAATGCTGTCAGTTATATCGGAGCATATCCTGTTTTTATTGATGTGGACAAAGAAACGATGGGACTTTCGCCCCGAGCTGTCAAGGCATGGCTGGAGAGGAATGCTGAACTGAAAGAAGGAGTTTGCTATAACAAGCGTACCGGTCGCCGTGTAAAAGCTTGTATTCCCATGCACACTTTCGGCCATCCCGTAAAAATAGATGAACTGGCGGATATCTGCCGTGAGTGGCATATCGAATTGGTTGAAGACGCAGCCGAAAGTATCGGCAGTTTTTATAAAGGCCGCCATACCGGTACATTCGGAAAGGTGGGTGCTATTAGCTTTAATGGAAACAAAACCATCACTACAGGTGGTGGAGGCATGTTGCTTTTCCAGGATGAAGAACTGGGCGCATACGCCAAGCACCTTACTACCCAGGCTAAGATACCTCATCGTTGGGAGTTTCGTCATGACCATATTGGTTATAATTACCGGATGCCGAATATCAATGCCGCTCTAGGTTGTGCCCAGTTGGAGAATCTAGACCGCTATGTGGCAGATAAGCGTGAAACAGCAGCCTGCTATGCTGAGTTTTTCAAGGGTAAGGAAGATATTACTTTTTTTACTGAACCTGCTGATTGCAAATCGAATTATTGGCTCAATGCGGTGGTACTAAAGGATAAGGCGGCTCAACTTGATTTTTTGGAGTACACAAATGATCATGGTGTGATGACCCGTCCCGTTTGGGAACTGATGAATCGACTGCCCATGTTCGAGCATTGCGAAACGGACGGGCTGGAGAATACCGAGTGGCTGGCTGACCGGGTGGTGAATATTCCTAGTAGTGTAAGATTAGATAAATGAAAAAAATCGCAGTTGTCACTGGTGCACGTTCAGAGTATGGACTGCTACGTTGGGTGATAGATGAGATACATCATGCTACTGAGTTACAGTTGCAGCTTATCGTTACAGGCGGACACCTGTCTCCCGAACAGGGGTTGACTTATCGTTGTATTGAGGAGGACGGATATGATATTGATGCTAAAGTCGATATGTTGTTGTCCTCGGATTGTGCTTCTAGTATAGCGAAATCTATGGGGATGTGCAGTATTGGGATGAGCGATGCTTTTCTGCATCTTCAGCCTGATATGATTGTTGTCTTAGGCGACAGATATGAGTTGCTTCCCATAGTTGGTACTGCTTTGGTGATGCGTATTCCGATAGCTCATATTTCAGGAGGTGACATCACTGAAGGAGCTATTGACAATGAAGTGCGCAATGCTGTTACAATGATGTCTACACTCCACTTTCCGGGTACTCAAACTTCTGCAGCCCGTATTGGTAGGATGATTGGAACTATGAAGAATGTTTTTGTTGTAGGTGAGACCAATTTAGATAATTTTTTACGTTTGTCGCTTTTGTCAAGGAATGAATTAGCAGAGTCTTTAAATATTGATTTAGGTAAAAAATGGATATTGATGACTTACCATCCGGTAACTAAAGAAAGCCGTGAGAAGAATCTTTTCGATGTAAATAGTTTACTCCATGTGCTCCAGTCGTTAGGTGATGACTATGAAATACTAGTTTCTAAGTCTAATACAGATTTATATGGTTCGGATATTAATCAACTTTTAAATGATTATGTATGCAATAAGCCTTGTTTTCATTTGTTTACCTCGTTAGGACAGAAGTGTTATGTCAGCCTTCTTCCTCAGTTATATTGTATGATAGGTAATTCGTCCAGTGGAGTATATGAAACGGGTTATTGGAAGTTGCCTACGATTAATATAGGACATCGTCAAGAAGGCAGATATATGACATCTAACATTATTTGTTGCGATAATTGTTCTGAGTCTATTATTCAGTCTTTAAAGAAAATTGAAACAGACGAATTTCAGCAAATGTTAAAGTATATTGATAATCCTTATGGTGATGGCAATGCTTCCAAACGTATTGTAGAACAGATAAAAATGTATTTTAATGCAGTTAAGTAATCTAAAAACACCTTGTTTTATTTTGGATTCGGATAAGTTGGTATCTAATGTTTTGGAATTTAAAAGAGCTTTGAACAGTCGCTTTTCAAACCATTGCATTGGATACTCAATTAAGACGAATTCACTTCCTTATATGTTGCACATGCTTAATGAGTTGGGATGCTATGCTGAAGTAGTATCTTATACAGAGTATGCATTAGCTTTGCAAGTTGGTTTTGAGAAGAGCCATATTGTATATAATGGTCCAGCTAAAGATAAGGAGACTTTTTTAGATGCAATAAAGAATGGTGCATATGTAAATATAGATACAAAACGTGAAATAGAATGGTTGAATGATTTGAACAAACAGCATTCTTATAAGGTCGGCATTCGTGTCAATTTGAATTTAGGGAAGATTTCGCCAGAAGATGCTAAAGAGGGCGAATCGGATAGCAGATTTGGTTTTTCGTTTGAAAATGGAGAACTGGAAGAAGCAATAAATAAAATTCAATTATGCAAAAATGTAAAACTTGGAGGTTTGCATCTGCATCGTACTTCATTGACTCGTTCTTTAAATGTTTATAGGAATATTTGCAAATATGCTATTCGGATCATTAATTCATTAGGTCTAGAACTTGATTATATTGATGTTGGTGGTGGTTATTTTGGTGACAAGCCTAATGCACCTACTTATAAAGAATATGTGGACACTATCTATTCAAGTTTGTTAGAGGAAGGGATTGATGTTTCTAAAATGAAAGTCATAGTGGAACCAGGAAATGCAATAGTTGCTTCACCTTTTAGTTTTTTATCGGAGATCATTGATACAAAAAAAATAGGTGACTCTCAAATTATAGTAACTGATGGTTCTCGTAATGATGTGGACCCTTTTTTCCTGAAAAAAGACTATTTTAAATCTTTCATCAGAAAGCAAGAGGAAAAAGTGTTCATTGATTCACAAATGGTTGTAGGATGTAGTTGTTTGGAGTATGACAAGCTTTTTACACTTCAAAATCAGCCATTACTAAATGTCGGTGATAGAATACTTTACCAAAATGTCGGTGCATACACTATGACTTTATCACCACTGTTCATTCGATTTTTTCCTAGAGTTTATTTGAAAACTTTAAATGGTTATGAGATAATTAGAGAGGAATGGACTGTCAATGATTTAAAGCAATAACAATAAACTTTATAGTTATGAATAATATTCTGTGTTGTAATGCGGGCCGTAGAGGGCGTTTAATGATAGATATGCGTAAGACTATCGGTGATAGTGGTAATGTGGTTGCTACAGATAACTGGTCGGTAGCCCCAGCAATATTTTTCGCAAACAAGCAATATGTAGTTCCTAAAATTACACATCCAAATTATATTCAAGAAGTACTTGGTATTTGTAAGAAAGAAGATATTAAAGCTATTTTTACTTTAATCGACCCTGAAATAGATCTTTTAGCATCAAATAAAAAGAAGTTTGAAGAAATTGGTGTTCTTCCTCTTTGTCCTTCTAAGCAAACTGCTGATTTGTGCTTTGATAAGTACAGTATGTACCTGTATTTAAAAAATCATGGTGTTAATACACCGCTTACTTTCCATGAATTAGATGATTTCAAAGCTGCATACTTCAAAGGTGAAATTCAATTTCCTGTTTTCATCAAACCACGTACAGGTAGTGGTAGTGTTGGAGCGCATAAGGTCAATACCATGCAGGATTTGGAAAACTATTATGCTGAGAATGCTTTCGATTATATCATTCAGGAGTTTATGCAAGGTGATTGCGATGCAGATGCTTATATTGATTATTATTCAAAGGAAGTGGTTTCTATTTTTTCAAAAAAGAAAATTGAAACTCGTATCGGTGGGGCCAGTAAAACTATTTCATTCAAAGACCAACGTTTGTTTGACTTCGTGCAGTCTTTTATGCATCTTTTCGACTTTGCTGGAGCAATCGATATGGATTTTTTTTTTAGAGATGGAGAGTACTATCTGTCTGAAATAAATCCTCGTTTTGGCGGAGCCTATTTGCATGCGTATGGTGCTGGAGTTGATTTCTTTAAACTGATCATCAATAACATTAATGGTGTTACCAATGAAGTTCGCATTGGTGATTATGATGAAGGTGTGCTCATGTTGATGTATGATGATGTAGTCATAACTAAGGAAGTTGACCTTTTAAGAGATTATCATGATTAATCACGTTTATATAATAGCCGAAGCCGGAGTGAATCACAATGGTCGGTTGGATTTGGCTCTTCAGCTCTGTAATGCCGCCAAAGATGCGGGAGCTGATGCCGTGAAATTTCAGACATGGAAAACAGAGAAGATTGTTACTCGGAATGCTGAATTAGCTGTTTATCAGGAGAATAACATATCCGATAAGACCAAATCACAGTTTAAGATGTTGAAAGAACTTGAATTGAGCTATGATAATTTTGAAGTAGTGAAAAATCATTGTGATGAGATAGGTATCCAGTTCCTTTCTACTCCTGATGAAATAGATAGTCTAGACTTTCTTTGTAATTTTAATTTGCCTTTCATCAAGCTGGGATCGGGAGATGTTACCAATATTCCTTTTCTTCGTCTTGTTGGTAGCAGACATATTGATGTTGTCCTTTCTACAGGAATGTCGTATCTCGGTGATGTAGAGATAGCATATCGCACCTTGATAGAAGCAGGAGCTAAAAGTGTTTCTTTACTTCATTGTACTACTAACTATCCATGTCCCATGCATGAAGTAAATCTTCGGGCTATACAAACTCTTAAGGATGCATTTCATTGTTCCGTAGGTTATTCAGACCATACAATGGGTGTGGAAGTACCTGTTGCAGCTGTAGCAATGGGAGCTGAAATCATAGAGAAACATTTTACGCTTGATAAGGAAATGGACGGTCCTGACCACAAAGCCTCCCTCAATCCCGAGGAACTCAAACAAATGGTTGTCGCCATCCGTCATATAGAACAAGCTTTAGGTGATGGCATCAAACAGCCTAATGAGAGTGAGAAACAAATTTCAGAAGTAGTGCTCAAACGTATTGTGGCGGCTACACCAATAAAGGAAGGTGAGGTGCTCTCGGCGGATAATATGACTGTGAAACGCAGTACCGTTGGTTTGAAAGCTTCTTTATGGGATTTGGTAAACGGGCGTATAGCTACCTGCAATTATGCTATAGACGAACCTATTATCATTTAAAAATAGACAATAGTAATGAATATACTTGTAATAATTCCTGCACGTGGTGGAAGTAAAGGAATACCTCACAAGAATGTTAAGGAATTAAATGGAAAACCGTTGATATGCTATAGCATTGATGCGGCTCGTCAGCTTACCACCGATGAGAATATTTGTGTTTCTACTGATGATGATGTCATTATCAAGGTTGTAGAGGATTATGGCTTGAAAGTTCATTTTAAACGCCCTGCAGAGTTGGCTACAGATTGTGCAGGAACAAATGGAGTACTGCTCCATGCTTTGGAGTTTTATGAGAAACAAGGTCGTAAATATGATGTAGTAGTTTTGTTGCAACCCACTTCTCCTTTTCGTGAGACTAAATCATTGAAGGAGGCTGTGGCTTTGTATACTTCTGACATAGATATGGTTGTTTCGGTGAAAGAAGCGGCAACTAATCCATATTATAATAGTTTTGAGGAGGATGCTGAAGGCTTATTGGTCATCAGCAAAGGGGATGGTACTATTGAACGGCGTCAGGATGCACCTAAGGTATGGGAGTTTAACGGTTCTATTTATGTGATTAATAGCACTCGCCTTAAAGAAGTAGGTTTGTCCAAACTCAATAGAATACGTAAATATGTTATGGATGATCTTCATTCAATAGATATTGATAGTATGTTTGACTGGTATATGGCGGAAAAGGTAATCAGTAGTCATCTTATTGAAAATTAATTTATATGAATTGCTCTCATATTATTCTCCAATCTTTCTCTATTATTGATGCCATTCGCTGCATCAATGAGATTCACAATGAACCACTGGTGCTCTTTGTGGTAGATGAGAACAAAAGGATGCAAGGTACCCTTACCGATGGTGATGTGCGTCGTGCCTTGATTAAAGGTATAGATGTGGATGCTCCTATTAGTGAGGCCATGCATCGTAATTTTAACTTTTTACGTCGCGGAGTGAACGATAGAGTGGAGGATATTCACCACCAACGTGATTTAAGGATGCGTTTGGTACCCATACTTGATGAAGAAAATCATATTTGCGAAATCATCAATTTGGAACATTATGTAACTAAATTGCCAATTGATGCTGTATTAATGGCCGGTGGTAAGGGGGAACGCCTTCGTCCGTTAACGGAGAAAACTCCTAAGCCCCTAATTAAGGTAGGTGACAAGTGTATTATTGATTATAATATTGATCGTTTGCTTTCATACGGTTTGAATCATATATCTGTAACGGTTAACTATCTTGGCGACCAGATTGAGGAACATTTCCGGGAGGAACGTGATGGGGTGAAGATAGTTACTGTGCGTGAACCGAAATATCTAGGTACCATTGGCAGTATCAAGTTCGTGGAAACTTTTTACAATGATACGGTGCTGGTAATGAACTCAGACCTCTTTACGAATATTGATTTTGAGGATTTTTTCCTTCATTTCTGTCAGCATGATGCTGACATGAGTGTGGCAGCTGTGCCCTACGTAGTGAAGGTGCCATACGGTGTGTTCAATCTCAAAGGACGAGAAATCAAGGGCGTTACCGAGAAACCTACCATCAGTTATTATGCAAACGCCGGTATATACCTTATCAAACGCAAATTGCTTGACCTTATTCCTGATGATATCTTCTTTAATGCCACTGACTTCATGGATAAACTCATAGAACAGGGATACAAGGTGATTCGCTATCCTATTAGTGGATATTGGCTGGATATTGGTCAGCATGATGAATTGGCTAGGGCAAGGGAGATGGTGAAACATTTGAAATAAATTTGAAATACAATATACAATGTATAAAATTGCAGTTATTGGTGCCGGACAATTGGGTAGCCGTCATTTGCAAGGACTCAAATTGTCCAAACTAAAATCTGATATTTGGGTGGTTGATAATAATCCAAATTCACTTCAAATAGCGCAACAACGTTATGAAGAAGGTGAAGTGAACAGTAATCAAACTATTTATTACATACAACTTATCGATCAATTGCCTGCTGAATTAGATCTGGTAGTCATAGCTACTAGTTCAAAACCACGATTAACGATTTTAAAAAGTTTACTTGCAAAAGTGAAAGTGGTCAATATCATTTTAGAAAAATTTTTGTTTACAGGACTGGCTGATTATGATGAAGCCGCACAGTTGTTGCAGATCAATCACGTCAACGCATGGGTAAACTGTCCGCGACGTCTATTTGGCTTTTATGCAGAAATCGATTCAATGATAGATAAGCAAAAGCCTCTTGTTATGGAATATGCTGATTCTAATTGGGGATTATGTTGCAATTCTATACACATGATAGACATATTTATGATGCTGTCAGGAGAAAAAGCCTATATCGCTGATTTTTCTGGAATTATACCTCAGGTTAAGGATAGCAGGCGTAATGGATATATAGAATTTGATGGCATCGTAAATGTATCAACTCCCAATGGAAGTACCTTACGACTGACTTGTGTGGATGATGATACTGTTCAGCATCAGATGACTATTATCAATGGCTCTCATCATATTATTATTAATGAGCCGGAAGGATTTATGTCTGTTGATGGTAATAAACAGCCCGTTCATATAAAATATCAGAGTCAATTGACTGGTGTTGTAGCTGATGAAATTCTGTTAAATGGTAATTGCAAACTTACTACTTATGCCGAATCGTCAAACTATCATAAAGTATTTCTAAAAGGTATACTGGGTGTTTATAATAAAGTGACGGGCGATATGCATGACAGATGCCCTATCACATAATAAATATAAGATGTAATTATATGATTTGGATTATAGGAACAGGAACCATTGCATTGGAATATGCAAAGATCTTGGATCAATTGGAACATGAATTTATAGCAGTAGGACGTAGTGGTAAGAATGCAGACGAGTTTATTGAGGCCGGAGCTAAAGAGGTAGTTTCTGGTGGATTAAATAATTACCTGGCGGCTTCTCCAACTACTCCTCAAAAGGTTATTGTAGCTACAAATGTAGATCAGTTGGCTGAAGTCACTGTAAGTTTGCTGAACTTTGGTATAAAAGATATTTTGGTGGAAAAACCTGGATTTTGCCGTCCCGAAGAAATTACACCCGTAGTTCAGTTAGCACAAGCTAAAAATGCTCATGTTCTTCTCGCATACAACCGTCGCTTCTATTCCAGCGTATTGGCTGCTGAGAAGATTATTAAAGAAGATGGTGGAATAACCTCTTTTAATTTTGAGTTTACTGAGTGGGGGCATGTAATTGAAACATTGGATTATTCGCATAATATCTTCGATAATTGGTTCTTCGCCAATTCTTCTCATGTAGTAGATCTTGCTTTTTTCCTAGGAGGCGAACCCCAAGAAATTTCTTGTTTTAGTGCAGGGGAATTGTCATGGCATAAACCTGCTGTATTTTCAGGAGCAGGTATCACTAACAAGGGGGCTCTATTCTCGTATCAAGCTAACTGGAATGCTCCCGGTCGTTGGGTGGTAGAAGTATTGACTACAAAGCATCGTTTGTATTTTAAACCGATGGAAACTCTTCAGATCCAGGAAAAAGGTAGTGTGGCTATCAAGCCTGTTGAAATAGATAATCAATTGGATATAGATTTTAAACCTGGTTTTTATTTACAGACTAAGGCGTTTGTAGAGGGAGATTATGGACGGTTCTGTACTATAAATCAGCAAAAGAAAAGTCTTGAAGCTATTTACAAAAAAATAAATGGTTTGCTACCTATGGGATAATTTAATAATATTCAAGTGGATAAAAGGGATATATACTTTGATGTCACGTAGATTGGACAAGAATGACATCGAAGCCATCTTCCTTGAGCAACATGAAGAGTGGAAACCTGTAAATTCCGGTAGATTTTATAGCTAGCGTATTGATGCTGCATGCATTCAGATAAGAAGAGATCTCGTGAAGGTTTTTTGTAAAACAACCAAATCTGCGATTGTTCTCACTATCGCGGTTGGTAGGTACACAAACCTGAATTTCAGTGGCTACTATATCAATACTGGCAGTATTTGAATAAACAATTCTCAAGGATAAAGTTTTGTTAATCTTATTTTTTGCTCTCTTTACCATATGGTCTACTGTTCTTATTTTGAAACCTCTGAATTACTTCCTTTTTTCTTTTCAAAGAGTTGACACTTGTTATTCTAACCAATTTTTGGCAGACCAAATGGGGACTAAGTGGTTACGACTATTGGAATCAATACTAATAAATTCTGAAAATAGTCCGGCTTTTGAAATTATTTAAGTAAGCAGTCAAAAATTGGCTCATAATTGAAACCTCTATCTTCTCTGCGACAAAAATTTTAGAATTTATGTATAGCAGTGAAGATCTTGAAAGGTTTTACTTTCAATACTAGACCGAGGCTTTGCCTCATGGAGAATCCCTCCAATCATTTTGTGTTAAGCACAAAATTCCTTATAACATCTTTCAGAAATGGTTAAAGGATATCCGGAAAAAAATAGTTGAAGTCCAGATTAATGGTGCTCCTGAAATAGGTCATGAGGAAAAATCCAAGACTAGTGATCAATCTCACCCTATATTACAGAGTAAAAATGATACCCCTGTTCGTATTTGGGTTGACATTCGTATAAGCAATGGCTTATATTTGTCCCAAAAAGAATTTAAGCTACCAGGATTTGGTTCGGATGGTAGAGAAGCTGGAGGGGGTATGTTGAGTGTTACCGGTTTCAATCATTTTTATTGTATCCGTGATTTTACCGATATGCGTTGTAAACACAGCCGTGTGTTGTCTGTCATTCGTGAACGGCTTCACCGTGAGCCCAATGATGGAGACGTCTTTATAGTCATGTCTCGAAATCGCAGAATAGTCCGTATGTTTTCATTTGATAATCGTTCATATAGTCTGTTCGAAAAGAAGTTTGTTGCAGGTTTTCAGTTCATGAAAGTGGAGCGGAACGGGGCAGATACTGTTTATCAGATTGACTGGAAAGACGTGGCTTTGATCCTTGAAAGCCCGATAACTAAAATGTTAAAAATCAGATAATTAAATATATACTTGTGGTTTTACGATTATTTTACTGCCTTTTATGCTGTAAATCAAAGGTTTAAGTATGATCGAACTGCAAGATATAGTTAAAACAAAAAGAGAGTTGTTGGGTAGGGCAACCTACTCACGCAACCCTATAATTATAGTGCAGGTATGGCAGAGGATCAGAAAGAGCGGTACATACAATACCTTGCCGAACAGAATCAGGATTTAAGGTTGACAAGTGATGCCATGAAGCTTGTTTTGGAGGATTTTATGGCTCAGATGAAGGATCTGAAGGCTCAGGTGTCCTCTATGGAATCGAAACATGCTGACCTTGAGAATTGGTTGTCAGAAGAGCATAAACTTCGCAAATCGGCTGAACGTAAGATAAAATCACTTCAGGAAAGACTTGATTATGCCCATCAGGAACGTTTTGGTGATCGACGTCAAAAGATCAAATCTAAAGCTAAGACGGGTGATTCAGACCGGAACAAGGAGAAGGATGATTATGATGGAACCGATGATACGCTTCGCACGGATTCGGTTGGTCATGTCCAATCACCGGAGGTTAAAGAGCCTTCCGGGAAAGAACGTGATTTGTCCAATCGTCCTGACGGTTATAAAACGATGGGAGTAGCCGGAGAGGTGACAGAGCATCCTTTTGATTTGACAAAGGCTCCCAGTCGCCTCATTGAAAGAAGAATGGTACGGGTGTTCAGTTTCCGTACTTTCCTTGCGGAAGAATGTTTTGAGATGGTTCATTATGCAGAGCTTGGTAAAAAGCCCAGGTGGGGTTATTTCCCTTCTGAAGGCCATCCTGAGGTGGTGACTGGATTCGAGGGTACTAAAGCCACTCCTGAATTTCTGCAGGCTATTGCCTACGAAGTTTATGTAAAGAATGTGACTTTTGGTCTTCTTCACCGATGGCTGACAGATATGGGCATGACCATTTCTAAAAACACGTTGCGCAACTGGCTTACGAAGGACAAGATATACCTGGACGAACTGGTCTGTGTATTGAAGTCTATAGCTTTGGAAAAAGACTCGATAGTGAACTGCGATGAGATCTGGTGTAAAGTGCGTAAATATGATCACTATAAGAAGTGCTACATTTGGGTTCTGGTCAACAAGGCTCGGAAAACAGCCATTTTCTTCTATGAGAATGGCTCGCGTGGTCGTGATGTACTTACAGACTTTTTGGGCGATGCAGAATTGAAGAGTATTATGTCCGACGGATACAATGCTTATGTATTTATCGGCAATGAGCTGAAATCAGGCCGGTTTAAAGATACTGTACACCAAGTTTGTATGTCTCATGCCAAGAACAAGTTTGTCAAGGCTTCCAATCAGGGTGGTGAACCGACTGCAGAACGCTTTTCCGAAATTTTAAAGGAGTTCTTTATGAGGGATCGTGAATACGATGATGCCGGGTTAACTCCAAAAGAAAGGTTTCAAGAAATGCAAAGCTTGGAAACTAAGGAACTCCTGATAGAGCTGCGTAGTTTGTTAGATAGTGAACAGTCAAAGGATTCAGAATTTAGAAGCCGGTATTATAGAGAAGCTCTCAATTATCTGAATCGGTTCAGGAAAGAGATCTTTGCTTACTTGGATGATGGTGAATTACCGATAGACAACAACCTGGCTGAGCGAACCATTCGAAAGCTGACCACTCAACGCAACAATTCACTTCATTATGGTAGTGATGCCGGTGCAGAGATGGCAGCAACTTATCACAGTGTGATAGGAACGGTAAAGCTTCATGGCAGTTCTATCTGGAACTTCATCGGAACTTTTTTCAAAAATATCTTTAACGGATGCAGGGATTATGTTAACATGGTTCCTGACAAAATCACTTTGGCTGCCAGCCAATGTTAAATTCAAGACTAATTAATTAACAAAACTTGGTTTAGGGCACTAAAAAGTGCCCTTTCAAAAGGGGATGCCCTAAATTGAGTGCTTACATTATTTAAGCGAAAACTACCTATGGGTAGATTTCACTATGGGATACGTTATTTTGAATGATAACAATTTAATTCTGCCAAAAGGTTTTATTATATATGTCTTTAGTAAAAAATAGTTTATTGTATATTATATCGACATTAAGTGTTAAGGCTGCTTCATTCTTGTTGCTGCCTTTCTATTCATACCTTGTTACACCGGCTGAGTATGGTTATGTATTTGTTGTGTCAGCTTTTGTAAGTTTTATGTCGATTTTTATGGCTTTTTCATTACATGGGGCATTATCTCGTTTCTATTTCGATTGTGAATCAAAAGAAGAAGTAAGACAACTGTATAGTACAATAGTATTGGTTATTTTTCTTCTTTCATTATCGCTATCTGGTAGTCTATTCCTTTTAAGTAATACATTGTCAGAAATTTTAAATTTACCCGTGAAATATTTCCAGTATGCAGTTTGTATATCTTTTGTTTCAACTTTCTATAATGTAGTGTTATCATTACTTTATTCAATGCAGGATGCAAAACGCGTTTCTATAACATCTACAGTTTTAGGAATCTTGGGAATTGTGATACAGCTTAGTATGGTACTGTTAATGGAGAATAAATCTTTGGCCATCATTCAGACTATGATGATAAATGCGGTTATTTCATTTATTATGTTTTGTTGGTATTCTATCCCTTATTTTACAATTCCCGGTATTAAATTGAAAAAACTAAAGTTATATGCAAAATATAGTATATCTCAATTTCCTAGTGATATATCAGCTTGGTTCGTTCAATTATCTGATAGATTGATAATAAATAAATATATAGGGGCTTTTGATGCAGGTATTTATGGAATGGCAGGTCAATTGGGGCAAGTGCCTCAGATTTTGTTTCATTCAGTAAACAAGGCTTATGCTCCTTTTGCTTTTTCTAGATACAAAGAATATGAGGCAGGAGATGAACTGGCATTGGGAGATATGGCGAAAAGTACCACGGTAGTGTTTTCAATCTTGACAGGTTTGATTGCTTGCATTATAGTAGTATCCAACAACTTGATAGCATTGTTGGCAAGACAATATGCTACTGTTGCTATTGTGTTGCCGTTTATTCTTTTTGCAATTTGGATAGATTGTCTTCGTATCTTATTTATGTATCCATTGGCATATATGGTAAAATTTATAAAAGTAAAATCAATAATATGGATAATTGGTGCTATTATGGGTGTTTCGCTTAATCTTATTTTAATACCTCGATATTCAGTCTATGGTGCCTGTGTGTCAATGATTGTGGCTTATAGTTTCACGTGCTTTTTGATTTTATATTTTGCCCAACGTGCCATCTATATTAATTATGATAAACGAAAGTTGAGACTCATTTTATTTGTAACAGTTCTTTTTCTCTTCTTTTATTTCATAGGAGATAATCTATTGGCATTTGCAATAAAGACGATGGCTTGTATGGGGTATATATATATAGTAGTATTTAAATGTAACAATATAGATGTTAAACGATTATGGCAAAATTTTGTATTACAAATATTGAAGATAGTTTCTTGAAAACAAAAGTTCTTTATCAAGAGGCTGGATTTGAAATTTCATATGAAAATGCAGGGGCTGGCTTTAAGGCTTTAGCTGCAAAAAAAATGTTTCAATCTTTAGCCAATAATTATGCTGAAGCTGGTTCTGATTTTGTAATTGCTACTGGTTCTTTGATTTATAATGAATCATTGGATTATTCATATTTTTTACATACTGAGGTAGATGTAGCTAATGCAAGAGCTAACTCCATTGGACATTATGCGGTTTCTGTAAAGAAAAATAATGTTATTACTGTATGGGGTGATAGCGTAGCTACTTATGATATATTTTACTATAATAAAGATGGTGAATATATGGTGAGTAATTCTTTATATGATATGGCTAAGGCATTAGGCGAAAGACTTAGCGTGAACGAAATAAATGTTCTCGAAGAAGTTTATCAATGTAGTATTTTGGGAGGAGGAACATTCTATAATGAGATATCTCGATTGCATGGAGAAGAGTATCTTTCAATTTCTATTTCTGAAAATACACTCAGCGTTATCCCGGTTACTGTAGAATATCCATATATAGCTGACAAAGATTATGATAATGCTGTTCGTGATTTTGCTAACTCTTTGAAAAAGAGGGCATCAGTCATATATAAAATATTTGGTACACCTACAATCTGTATGACAGCAGGATTGGATGCCCGTATATCATTAGCAGCCTATATGAGTTGTGGGGCTAGACCAATATTAACTTATGGGGTGGGTAATTCTGCGTTGACTAATACCAAAATGGATGATTTGTATATTGATCGTCAATTTAAAGATGAACTCGGCTTGCAACTTGTTGAAGGTGACTGGACTACACCGATTCTTATTGATAAGTACTGGAATCATTATACTAATAAGTATGGTTTTTTTTCGCGTGCATATGCAGCCTCTAATAAGGTTATGGATTTTTTGGAGAATTCAAAGGGTAATGTTCTTACATTTGGTTATGGAGGTGAATTATATCGTAATCTACCATGGATAGAAAATAATAAAAAAGGCTATTTTACAGTAGATGAATATCTTAATAAACACTACTATAATACTTCTTTCCGAAAAAAATTGGTGGAATCTGTACCTGGTTATCATGAGCAGATTAAAAATAGTACTTTGAAACTTTGCAAGAAATATCATCTTGATTCTAATCATATAGCTAATAGAGATAATGTACTTCTGCAACTTGAATATAGAAAATTTGCAGATGTTATTATGATGAATTTTGTAAATCAGATGAAATATTCATTTCTTCTTTTATTTGAATATGATTCAGTTAAATTCGCTAGAATCAGTGTGGAAAAGATGAATAAATCTCGTTTTATGCTTGATGTGATTATGCAACTTTATCCTAGAGTATTGGATATACCTGTTTTTTCTCATTGTAAGAAAAGAATATTTGATAAAACTAATATGGAACTAAATTATACCACCCAAGATACTTATAAATCTTTTATTAGCTCATTTACACCCGCTTTTATCAAAACTATCTATCGAAATTTATTTTCTCATAAGAAAAAGGATAAAGACTCTGCTATGGCTAATATTATTTATCGGTTTGTACTGCAACATAAAGATGAAATTCCCTACTTCACTAATAACAAAATTAAAGAAGATGAAAGGGATTTAATTAAACACATATTCACTAAACAAATATTGGATAAATCACTTCAAAGCTAATTTGAGTATGTCTATAAAGAGAAAAAATAGTGATATTGATATTTTGACACTCAATGAGATTCAATTTTGTTGTAGAGAATTGGTGAAGAATCCTCGTAGTTTATGGAGAATTGGATTTTTTTTATAATCTGCTTCTTTACACGATAAAGGGAGGATGAAATTGGGGAATTTGTTAATTCTCACAAACAAGAATTATCTTGTCTGACTACTCTAAATCCAATCAATCGTAGTAGTCTTTCGGAAATAGTTAAACTGATATTTGCAGAAAGGATTTTATTAAGTGCTAATTTTTTTAGATGAATAGTGCGTTAATTTATGTAGCCTCTCCATTGCAAGCGATTTCAGCTATTGAGGCTATTGCTAAGTATAAGATAGGTTTCTATCGTTTAATAGTTCTAGATGATGGTACTCCTCGTCAAAAGCAGATTGAAAACTTTTTGATAAGTAGAAATATAAAATTTGAAGTTTTGTCTTTAGAAAAAGAAATAGGTTCAATATTCTCTCATTTTGTAAATCTTGTTAGGATTTCATCTGTTCGCTATGATTATCTTTTCATAGGAGATTATAGGAATATAGCTCTTAAAATGAATCATTTGAAAGATTTAAAGACAGGCGGTAAAATTATTTATCTAGATGATGGTAATTTTATTATAATATTATTAAAAAATAGATACAAAACAAGTAGTTGGACTAAATTTAATTATTTAATATCGGATTTATTTGTTAGACTAAAGAAAATTACAGATTATGTGTTCTTTACAATATATGATGATATTCCTAACAATCGATATTGTGTGGAAACAAATCAAATGGCTTTTTGCTCTCTTCCCTGTAGTAAATGCGATAATACAATATATATAATAGGAACCTATATCCCTCTATATTGTAAGAATTTGGGGGTGTCAAAAGATATGTTTCTCAAATGTTACATCAATTTAGTTTATTCTATAAAGAGTCGTTATGTAGATAAAAATATTATTTATATTCCTCACGGAAGAGATACAACGCAGGAAATAAAAAAGATATCTGAGACTCTTGGTGTACAATATATGATTTTGGAAAAATGTGTAGAATTGTATTTTATAGAGAATAATATTTACCCATTTGCTTTATATGGTTTTGGTTCTGCTGCTCTGTTTACATTAAAAAAAATATATCCAATGCTGGTTGTTTATAATGTTTTTTATGGTGGCAATTCAGAACAGGCAATGACTGAATACCAGGAATTGAATAATTATTATGCAAAGCATGGAATTGTATTAATAAATGATATTTCTCTATGCCAAAATATGGTATAATGTTTTATGATAAAATACATGTAAGCGTTTAAAAATGATATATTATTCAGTAAGTATTAAATTTAGGGCGTCTCTCTTTGAAGATTTGCAAATGTAGCATATTAAATATATGTATAGTTATATTGTATTATATCTTTTTGTTCTTTTATTATCTATATGTAAAATAAGGAGAATACAGAAAAAGTCTTTCTTAATATTATTTATCTTGTTTTTCCTTTGTGTATTTCGTGCATCAAGTGTGGGATTGGATTATTCTGGATACGTTAAAAACTTTATGCGAATGAGAGATAATCCAGCATCTTGGGATTATTATATTCCATGTGAGTTTGGATTTAATTATATTCTTTATTTTATAAAAAAATACATATCTAGTCAGTTTTTTATAGCTTACGGTATACTTGGTTGCATATATATAGTTGGTTTTTATAATATGTGTAGAAAGAGTTTCTGTAACATACGTGTAGCACTACTGCTTTTTGTTTTACTAGGTTCTTATCTTCTTAGTTTTAACTTAGTGCGTCAATGTTTTGCTTTAGGTGTTTTTATGTTTACTTTTAGTTTGATGGATATGCAGAAAAAAAGTAGGCGCTATATTCTTGTTTTAATGATTCTATTGATTACTTATTTTTTTCATAATTCAATGATCGTGTTATTAGTAATGTTTGTATATTATACGCCATGCTATGATAAATTATTCTCGAAAAGAAATATTATTTTACTAATTCTACTTTCTGTTGTGTGTTTTAAAACTAAAATAGTGGTAGCGATAGGAGAACAATTAGTAGGAAATATATCATATTCAAGCAAAGGAATATCCTATTTCTTAAACTCAGTAACTGTAGAGCATGAGGAATACTCTTTCTTAAAATTACTTTATATCTCATTATTTAGTATTTATGTTGTTTGTATATCTAAAAATACGAATAATATCTTCTTTTTTTTATATATTATTGGCATCTTCTTTCTTAATATATTAGGTCCTTTAAGGGTTGAATTTATTAGATTATATGAAATATTTTCTTGTTTGTCAATCCCTTATTTAGCACAATTATGGAATGAAAATCCTGTAAATAAATTAGGAACTTATTATAAACCTATTTTACTTGTTTATTCTTCTATTATATTCTTTAATATTTTAATAAAAAATTACGGTGTAATAACACCATATATATTTTTGTGGCAATGTTGACAAATATTAATTATTCAATAATAATTCCCCATAAAAACTCTGCTGGTTTGTTGCAGCGTTGTTTGGATTCTATACCTCAACGAGATGATATACAGATTATTATTATAGATGATAATAGTTTAAATATAAAAAAACTACGGGATATAGAGAAAAAGTATTCATATGTGGAAATGATTTATACAAAAGAAGGGCGCGGTGCTGGATATGCCAGAAATGTAGGGCTGAAGCAAATAAAAGGTAAATGGGTATTGTTTGCGGATGCTGATGATTTTTATAACAAGAATGCTTTTTCTATTTTAGATAATTATATTAATTCGGATAATGATGTAATTTATTTTTTTGCTAATAGTCTTGATGTAAATACTTTGTTACCTACTCCAAGAGAAAAGGATCTGCAAAATATTTATGAAAAATATGATTCTAATAATATTAGAAGTGCAGATTATATTCGATTTAAAAATTGGGCTCCATGGAATAAAATGATTAGATCAGATTTTTGGTTTAAGTATCGTATTTTTTTTGATGAAATTCCTTTTGGTAATGACCTTAATTTTTCGATGAAGATATCTTTTCTTGCAAAAAGATATGAAATAATAACAAACAGATTGTACTGTCTTACCTATTCCTCAAATAGTCTAACTTATAAGACTCGTTCTTATGAATTAGAATCTTTATCTTTGATTCTTAGGGCTCAATTAAATATATATTTTAAAAGACTTAATAGACCTTTATGGCATCAATATGCATTTATTTATCTTTTGCAAATATTTCAAAGGAAAGGAGGAAGGTATGGTTGGGGGTATATAAATTATTTGTTTAAAAATAGAAAACATATTCAACAACGGATTAAAATCAATAAAACATTGATTGATAACTTTTTAAGGTTAAATGTTGAAAATCGTACTTAAGTATATAAGGCATTTGCATTAATAGAAATATAAATATAGAAAATCATATAATATGAATGTTGTTCAAATTGTATCTCATTTTGACTTAGGGGGAGCGGAAAGAATTGCTATAAATATTGCTAAATCGAAAGAGAGTGATATAAATTATCATATGATCGAAGTTGTAAGAGGAAGTTCTAACTTTTCTAGAGATTATATGAAAGAATTGGAAACTGCTGGTATAAAATATTATCGGTCTCCTTTTACTAATAGTAAGATGGGGATAGTATTTTTTCCTATAAGACTCATTGCATTAATAAAAAAAGTGTGTCCCATAGCTATACATACACATACAGAAATTCCCGATTTGAGTCTTTATTGGACCTGTTTATTGGTTCCTAGAATTATGCAAGATATAAAGATTGTTAGAACTTTACATAATACGGTGCTTTGGAATAAGTGGAAGAGTATAGGAAGAGTTGTAGAGAAGTTTATGCAAAAGCGTAAAGCAAATATAAGTACTAGCGATATGATAACTTGTACATATCAAAAAGAATTTGGTTTTGATTCTAATATAAAATTAATATATAATGGATTTACTGCAATATCACAACAAGCTTATCCTTATATATATTCTGGAAAGATAAATGTTTTATTTGCTGGTCGATTTGTTCCTCAGAAGGGAATACCAGTTCTTATAAATATAATAAAGAGAGTAGATGAAAAAGTATTTTATTTTCATATAGCAGGTAAGGGACCTCTAGAGGAAATCATATTACAGGAGTTGGGAAATAAATCTAATGTTCGTATTACTCCTCCTATTTTTAGTCTTGCTCAATATCTGTCTTCTTTTGATTATGTATTTATTCCCAGTGAGCATGAAGGATTAAATTCTTTGTCTATTGAGTCGTCCATTAATAAAGTGCCTGTTATTATAAATGATATAGATGGACTTAATGAAACTTTACCTCAAAATTATCCATTGAAGGTGAAAAATAACTGTATTGATGAGTATATGACGTTGTTTACAGATGTAATTCCAACAATAGATCGGGTTTCTTTGATTGATAGTGTATATCAATATTCTTGTCAAAAATTTGATATTCAACAAATGCAAAAACAGTATGAATATATATATAAGACAGGGAAAAAATATGGTTGTTGTTATAGAGAAAAATAGCAATGTCCTCTAAAATCCTTTTTATTCTTCACCTTCCTCCACCTATACATGGCGCAGCCATGATGGGGAAATACATTCAAGAAAATGAGTTGGTAAATTCTTCTTTCGATTGTTTTTGTATAAATTTAGCTACAGCAGGAAGTTTGTCTGATATTGGGCATATAAGTTTAAAAAAGCTGTTGAAGTATTTCTTTCTTCTAAAGCATATTTCTCACGTTGTAAGAGAAATCCGTCCCGAATTGGTTTATATCACTCCGAATGCCGGAGGAAAAGCCTTTTTTAAAGACTTTATTGTAGTGCAGATGCTGAAAAGTATGGGGTGCAAAGTCATAGCTCATTATCACAATAAAGGCGTTTCGGTTTATCAGAGTAAATGGGTTTATAACTTCTTTTATAAACGTTTTTTCAGCAATTTGAAAGTAATTCTGTTGGCAGAGAATCTTTATAAAGATATAGCCAAGTATGTAAAAAGGGAAGATGTGTATATTTGTCCGAATGGTATATCAAATTCATGTAAGGAAGGGTTGGAAGCAAGACGGAATAATGAACTTTCTCATTTGCTTTTTTTGTCTAATTTATTGATAAGCAAGGGAATAAATGTATTACTTGATGCGCTTAAAATATTAAAAGAAAGAGGATATACTTTTGTTTGTCAATATGTAGGTGGAGAAACATCAGAGATGGGTGCCGTACAGTTTTCAGAAGAAGTGGATAAACGGGGTTTGAATGATAGGGTTGCTTATGTCGGTCGAAAAGTAGGAGAGGAAAAGAAGGCTTTTTTTAGACAGGCAGATGTCTTTGTTTTTCCAACCTATTATTATAATGAGTGTTTCCCTTTGGTTATTTTGGAAGCTATGGAATATAAATTGCCGGTGATTTCCACCAATGAAGGCGGCATCCCCGATATTGTGAAAGATGGAGAAAATGGCTTGATTTGTGAAAAGCAGAATCCGGTTTCGTTGGCTGATTGTATTGCGAAGTTGTTGGATGATGAGGAATTAAGAGTTAAAATGGGAAATGCCGGTTATGATAAATTCTGTCGTGAATTTACTCTACAACAATTTGAGTACAGAATGCTGGATATATTATCCCAAAATCTTCCTCAAAAGGAAAAAGAAAACTAATTTTTAAAGGTAGAACTACAATATTCATGTTATTGAAGTTAAAAAACTTACCCTTGTTGGAAAGCCATCGAGGGCTGACCACTTTGCCTTCCGGCAAACTCCTGATCAACACCATCAATGCCCATTCCTACAACACCGCCCAGAAAGACAAGCTCTTTGCCGAAGCTTTGCAGCAGGGAGATGTGTTAATCCCCGACGGAGCAAGTATTGTCAAGGCGTGTCGTTGGTTGAATGCAAGATCCAAACCTACAGAGCGTATTGCCGGCTGGAATCTGTTCGAGTTCGAGATGAACAAGCTGAATACTATCGGAGGAAAATGTTTTTTCATGGGCAGCAGTGAAAAAGTATTGGCATTGATAAAACAGCGTGTGAAAGTGGATTATCCCAACATCGAAGTGGAAACCTATTCGCCGCCCTATAAGCCGGAGTTTTCGGAAGAGGACAATCGGGCGATAGTTGAAGCTATCAACAAGGCAAATCCTGATTTGCTCTGGATAGGGATGACTGCCCCCAAGCAGGAGAAATGGGCGTACACGCATTGGCATGAATTGAAAATCCATTGCCATTGCGGAACGATAGGTGCTGTTTTCGATTTCTATGCCGGAACGGTAAAGCGTGCTCCCACCTGGTGGCAGAGACATTCTCTGGAATGGTGCTACCGGTTGTTGAAAGAACCTCGCCGGATGTGGAAACGTTACATTATCGGCAATCTGTTGTTCATGTGGAATATATGTAAGGAGTAGCTTGATGAAAAGAATCTTATTGCTCGTTTTTTGGTGTAGTGTTTCCTTATGGGCTGATGCCCAGGCATTGCTGGGAACTACCGGACTGCTTCATGCTCCCACGGCTGATATGCAGCGTGATAAAACTTTTCTGTTTGGTGGAAACTATTTGAATACTCATCCGTTATCCACCCATTTTCGTAGCAGTGAAGTGGGGTATACCTTCAATTATTACATTAATATTACTATTTTCCCTTGGCTGGAGGTGTCGTATATCTGTACATTGGTACATGCGGATCATGGCTCTACTTATTTCCCGGAACAGTCTTGGGGAAAATTCACGAATCAGGACCGGGCTTTCAGTGCGCGTCTGCGCCTTTGGAAAGAAGGGTGGTGGAAGGAGTGGACACCGCAAATAGTCCTTGGTCTGGACGATCCCACTTCTCATGCCGATCATGGTGGTGGGGAATTGGTGTCCGGTAATACAAGCGGTTCCAATAATTACGCGACACGCTATTATCTGGCTGTAACCAAACATTTGGATGTTCAGAATATAGGTGAATGGGGTATTCATGCCGCATTTGTATATGGTAATGCCAAAGGTATAGAGCATTATAAACGTCCTTCATTCGGCACAAACTTCCGTTTTGCTTTTCCCGAAACATCTATAATAAGCAAGGTTGCGAATGGCTTGAACCTGATGGCAGAGTACGATGCAAGAACTTGCAATGTGGGTTTTGAGTACAGCTTTTGGAAAGACTACATCAACGTCGTAGTAGAACTGAACCGTTGCAAATACTTCTCTGGTGGTCTTGTCTTTAAAGTCCATCTGAAATAATAAAAAAGAGCACTCGGTTAGGAAATTTCCGGTTAGATTTTGTTTCTTTAAAGTAGCGTGCCATGAAGCAGCAGTCATTAAAGAAATACCCGATAAGCATACAGACTTTAGAGAAAGTCATAGAGAGAAATTATCTTTATATAGATAAGATGGACTATATTTACTGGATGGTACACGATGCTTCCAATTATTTATCATCGGTTCTGTATTAGATTCAGTGGCGGAACAGTTTACGATATCAAATACAAGCCGCTGATAAAAATTAATTCATAAAGATCGAACATTTACTATAGGCTGTGTGCAATACTGCATGCAGCCTTTCCCTCTTTTGTTGCCGGTGGCGACCGGCATCCGCCTATGTATTGCAAAAACAACAGTCTTCGTGACTACCAGCAGGAAATGAAGTCCCGGCTCTTTAAGGAGTGGGAGTTTCATCAGAGTGTCATGGTGCAAATGCCTACAGGCACAGGAAAGACTCATCTGTTGGCGGCGGTGGTGAGAGAATTCCTCCACCGTTCCGGTACCTGTGTCTGGATAGTGGCGCACCGCAGGGAGCTGGTGCAACAGATAGAGGAAACCGTGGCCCGGTATGGAATGGGAAAAGAACCGGACAAGTCAGGAAAGAACGGAAGGATGAGGAAAAACAGTATGCCGGAAGAATCCGGAACGGTGAAGGTGCTGTCCATCCAGTGGCTGTCACGTAACTGGAAGAATATGGAGGAATCCCCCGGACTGATCGTCATTGACGAGGCGCATCATGCCCTGGCGGAAACCTACCGGGAGCTTTGGAAGAGATATCCGGAGGCGAGGAAACTGGGCATGACCGCCACACCCTGTCGATTGAATGGTAAAGGCTTCACCGATTTGTTTGATACGCTGATTACCTCGTGGAGCATTGCGGAATTCATTGGAAAAGGTTGGCTGTCGGCTTTCGATTACGTGTCCATCCGTGCGAACAGCAGGGAGCAGCGGATGATAAATTCATTGAAGAAACGTGGGGCGGACGGAGATTATCAGGTGAAGGAAATGAATGAGGTGCTGAACCGCCAGGTCAGCATCCGGCGGTTGTATGAGAGTGTCGAGAAGTATGCCAACGGAAAAAAAGGAATTGTGTATGCTGTCAGTATAGCTCATGCCCGGCAGATAGCCGCCTGCTACAGTGCGCACGGGGTGGAGGCCGTAGCTATCGACAGCAAGACTCCTGCTTCGGAGCGGAGGGAACTGGTGGAGGGATTCAAGCAGGGACGAACCAGGGTGCTGGTCAATGTGGATATCTTTTCCGAGGGTTTTGACTGTCCCGATGTGGAGTTCGTGCAGCTGGCGCGTCCCACACTTTCCTTGGTAAAATATCTGCAACAGGTGGGACGGGGACTGAGGAAATCTGGTGACAAGGAGTCCTGTATGCTGATAGACAATGTGGGCCTGCAC
>ENA-OOYE01000031-OOYE01000031.1-human-gut-metagenome-genome-assembly--contig:-NODE-31-length-36247-cov-4.455736_pt1 | contig 36247 bp, 46 predicted proteins | sample MGYA00241697_ERZ501365 | MGnify/ENA primary metagenome ERZ501365 (study PRJEB25962, sample SAMEA2042655) | human gut metagenome | biome: human gut; feature: human-associated habitat; material: faeces... | reverse complement strand
GAACAAAACAAGCTTGTCCTTTGCAGAATGGTATCAAATGGAGCGATTGTTAGTGGTTATATCGTTGTTTCACCCGGGAGATCGCCATACGTTGCGACAGACGGAGGATTTGAATTTGAGGATTGGAACGACTACGAGTGTGACATGTGGATGCCCATCCCATCTTTCGATGAAATACTCGAAGCCAATAAGGATGTACTTGAACGGATTAAAGAGAAAGGAGATTAATATGGGATATAGATGTCCGGGATGCGGAAAAGACTTTGGGATTGACAAGGAAGCATTGTATCATCATCTCGATTTTGAAAGCGGTGAGTGCTCTACATACGCCTATGCTGCTCTTGCAGGTGTAAAAAGGATATTAGGAGAGAAGTCGTATGCTGACAGGAAGTTACAAGATAGAAAAAGAATATCAAAATCTTATTCGCAAATAAGCCCCAACCATAATTGGATAAAACAAAATATCATCAGTGATGAAAATGGATATGATATTGTAGTTTGTTCACGATGCGGCATTAAAGCAAAACGAAGAATGAGTAGTTTTACTTTTGATATGAGACAATCCATGAAGAAAATTGAAAATTGCATTGACGAATAAATTTTATACATGGAAAGATACAAAATGATTAGGAAATGAAACAGGCATTATCAATCGAGCAGATGAAGCACTTGCAGGAGTTTGGGCTGGATACAAGCGATGCAAGCATGTGTTTAGAGTGGAATGAATCAGATTCAGACAACATGGTTGTAACCTCTATGGATGCTGATACGAATTACGACTATTATTATGAAACTTACACCTTGCAGGATATTATCAATAAATTACCTTGTTTTATTGGCGATGAAGTGCTTACCATCCAAAAACTTGCAGATAGCTATACATGCTTATATATGAATCCTTACACTAGGTCTTTCATAAATATCACAGAAGGTGAAGAACTTATTGATGCAGTTTACGATATGCTATGTTGGTGTATTGAAAACGGATATGTTAAAGTTGAAGAAAAATTAAAATGAGATACAATGAAACAGACATTAGAAGAAGCAGCAAAGCAAGAGCTTATATCAAGCTATGCAATAGTAATTGAAGGTGAATTAGTCTATCAAAGGCAAGCAATGCTGAATATGTTTAAGAAGGGTGCAGACTGGCAGTCCAAGCAATCTCCGTGGATAAGTGTGAAAGAACGGTTGCCGGAGGAAAACAAAGAATATTTAGTCGTTCTTGACAATAGAGTGGTATACGTAGCTCAATATAATAAGAATAATAAATCTTGGCTCATATATGGAACTGGATATACTTATAATGTTGTCGCTTATATGCCCATCCCATCTTTCGATGAAATACTCGAAGCGAACAGGGATGTACTAGAACGGATTAAAGATAAAGGAGATTGAGATATGGATAAGGAAGAATTAACCATTAGCTTAGCGGAAGCATATAGGGAGATATATCTATTAAAGTTGATTAATATCAAGCTAAGGAAACATGTAGACGAACTTACTGGGTATATTCAAGAATTTTCACCTGTATTTACTAAAGAATAAAAATATGTATAATAATAGATACTTTCATTATTGGAATAAACTAGTAAGACCATACAGATAGGGAGTAAAATCCCTATCTTTTCTTTTCATACTTCCTTTTCATTTTTCTTCTTTCCACTCGTGACATACCCATATTTTGCGCAATGCCAAACAGTATTTCTTTTTCTGAATCAGTAAGCATATCATACACTTCTTCCTTGCTTTTTCCGCTAATCATAGCCATAAATATCTTTTTCATAATATGTTTATTTTAACTTCTTTTTACAACAATCGCAAATTTCTTCTTTTATAGGTTTTGTAAATAAAGCACCTACATACCCTGCAAGGTATCCAGCTTCTTCTGATGAAGGCTTTATGCCGTAATAATCAATTATATGACCAATCATGTGTTGTTTCTCATGTTCTAGGGTATTCATAAACTCTTCATCAGATGTACTATGACTGATAATCATTACAGTGCACTTATCATTTGAATATGTAACACCATAATTATACTTCTCAGTCTTTATCTTATCCGTTATTCTGTTCAATAAATGAAAAGGACAGCCAATATATTCTAACCTGTATATTGCTCTTAAGTAAGAGTGTTTGTCTACAGAATAGAACACATCAACTGTCCAATCATATTCTTCGATGTATAGTCTTTGTCGTACCATAACAATTAAATATAATCTTCCCAGGAAAACGGAGTTCCACAAGCTATACATTTAGCATAATACTCATCTAGAGCACGTGTAGGGCTTCCGTCAACATCATCAAGATAATCTTTCACAAACATACAAGCGTATTGTTCGTTGACTATAGACGAACCCATATAATCGGCACGTACCATATTCAACACATAAACCTTGTTGTATTCTACATCATTCTTCAATTCAACATTGAATTGTTTCATCAATGCTTCTACTTGATCCTTGTCATACGGGTGTAACTTGTTTCCGTTTCTATCTTTCATCTTTGAAACGGCATATTCACATAATTTCTTTGAGAAGTTCCATCCGTGTTCTGCAAGATATTTTTCCATCCCAGAAGGAAGTTTCTCATATACATCTAATCTTGTTCTTTCCATAGCTCTTGTTTTTAAAGAAAAACAGCCCGTAGTAAACCACTACGGGCTTAAATCAATTGAATTAGCGTCTACGTCTAGCGTAGGGACCAGTACCTTTGACTCCACGTCTTTCTCCGTATTCATCATCATCGTCCCAAATGCGCCCATCATCGTCCATTCTTCTACGCATTCCACGTTCACCATAACGACCATCCATTTCTTCCATAGCGTCACGATAACCTTCTTTATATGCTTTTTCTAATTCGCGGTCCATATCTTCGCCTTCAAAGCTACGGCCCATTCCATATACTTTCCAACCCATAGTTATTATTTTTTATTGTTGTTGTTATTGTTGTTGTTGTTTGTATGTTGCACATCTGGCAATTTGATACCCGAAGCAGCAAGTTGAGCAAGTATATCCCTTATCTGAGACAATTCACCTTTAAGCTCTTTCATTTCCTTATCTTGTTGAGCTTTTTCAGCAAATGCAGGATTTAATGCGGTAAGCATTTCATCACAGCTTTTGATTACTTTTTGATGATATTCTACAGATTCTACTACTCGCATACTGCTCACTTTCATAGCTTCTATCTCAGCATTGATAGCATCTTTGCTTTCTGATACAACTACGTTTCCTCCTACTTGGGAAAAGTCTGCTATGCTAAGATTGGCTGGTAACTTTTGAAAATCAAGAGTATCATCGCCAACTTTTACTTTCACATCCACAACCATTTCATTTTGTGGAAGAGGATATGATGCATATCCATTCTGATATTTAGGGACAGGATTTGAAACACTTATCACAGTACCTATATCGCACCTAGGATTTTCACCTTTATGCAATATAAAAAACTGTTGCCCTTGTCGTATTGATTGAAACATACTTATAACTTTTTAATATTATTTCACCGTACTTTTAGCCTGCGATGCAGCAGTAGGTGTAACAATATGATTTACTACTTGGAATATTCCATTACATTTGTCATAATAGACAAAGTATTTATTCCCTTGTGAAATCTCACTTGATGGCATTTGATCTCCAGAACCGTTTACCAAAGGAACTTTACTTGTCGTGGTTGACGGAGTATTTGTCAATGTAGTAGCCACAGAAACAAGGTAAGCGTCAGATCCGGCAGCAGGAACATGGTTTACACTCAGAAGTAAGATACCTTGATTAGGTAATCGTCTGAACAGACATGGACTAATACCGTATATAACTTCGGAATTTGTTGTATCTGTTGTAACAGAAGAAGTTCTTATAAAAGGTATCCCTCCAAAGTCTAGCCTATGTACTCCTCTGAAACGGTTAGCAGTATATCCAGCCATATAAGGATTAAAAAAATAACTCATAACTTTTCCCTTTCTTTAAAATTTTAATATATTTGCATCGGGATAGATAGGAGTAGCTTACCTATCGAAAAGGGTTCGCTAACGCCCTTCCCTCCTTTTTTCTATGTTAGCATCACTAAAACTAGTTAGCAATGACAAACAAAGAATTTATTAAGAGCATCTCCTTGGAGGGAGAAATTTGGAAGGACGTAATCGGATATGAAGGAACATATATGGTTTCTTCAAAAGGACGTATTTGCTCCCTAGGTAGACTATTGATTAATTCAAAAGGAATTAAAAGATGGTGGAAGCCACATATTATGAAACAGTCTAATGATGGAAAAGGATATTTTATTGTAAATTTATGGTTAAATAATCATAGTAAAATATGTTATGTCCATAGATTAGTTGCTACATCATTTATAGATAATGTTAATCATTATGACCAAGTAGATCATATTGATGGAAATCCTAAAAATAATAATGTTTATAATCTAAGATTTTGTACTCAAAAAATGAATTTAAACTATCCTTTAGCTCGTAAACATAATTCAGAATCCCAAAAAAGAAGATTAATGCTCTTTCATCCAAATTCAAAGAATGTAGTAGGAATAAATACTACTAATAATTCAGATATAATCTTTTTGAAATCACAATCTGAATCAAAAAAACTAGGATTTATTCCTTCTTGTATTTCTTTATGTTGCAGAAATAAGATCAATCAACATAAAGGATATAAATGGATGTTTTTATCCGATTACGAAGCCCAATTCAATAAGTCAAAGAACTCTTAACTAAACTTTAGCAATTGCAACCACAATTGTCACCAGCAGCATAACCTGCACCAAAACCAGTCATGAACGGATAACCATATCCACAACCGCAATTTGGATTTGGCACAAAATATGCTGGAACAGGGGCGGGTGATCTAAGCTGTCCAACGATATTAGCAGTCTGTGCCTGCTGAGAAGCAGCTAAAGCTAAATTGCTATTTTCCTGTCTGAGAGCATCAATCTTGTTTTGCATTTCACGCATTTCAAGCTGACAGAACTTGTCATTGATGATTGCGCTTTGAGCATCAATCTTAGCAGATATGATGTTGAACTGAGTGTTTGCATTGCTAGTCAGAGTGTTGGTCTGCTCTAAAGTAGCCAATCGGCTATCGCATCCTTGACGTTCGATAGCGGTACGGATATCACAGCAGCAAGAAGCAAGCTGAGAACCTATAGCTGCGCTATTGGACTGAATTGAATTGATGATCTGTTGAGAAGAAAGACCTACCTGATTACCAACTTGCTGAATCTGTCCTTGAATCTGGCAGATAGCATTTTGCAACTGTTGAGTAGAGCAACTCAAAGAGCTAGCCAACTGATTGATAGCTGATCCGTTTCCTTGAATAGCATTCATCAACAACTCACGTCCTGCATCATTATTCAATTGAGCAGGTATACCATTTGCTCCGTTGCCAAATCCATTTCCGAATCCGTTACCACCCCACAGGAAGAATAGCAGGATAATCCAGATCCAATAGCAACCAGCACCACCCCAAGCATCTTGATTTTTGTTTCCATTCATCAAGGCTGCTACAAGATTGGGGTCTAATCCTTTATTCTGCAACAATGCAGGTATCATTGACATAAGTCCTGCACTTTCTCCAGCAGCAGGATTTGTCGAACATAAAAATTTTGTCTGAACCCATAATATTGTAATTTAATGTGTGTGTATTATAACTCCCGTAAAGACTGTGCACTCATCTTTACGAATGTAAATTTACAACATGGATTGCCTAAACAAAAATAAAAATTTCAAAGCGTAACTTATTGTGTTTCAGATAGTTTAAACTTGTTAAAGTAAGTAATTTCCTTGTGGAATATTTTTTCTATTTGTATATTAGCGCAATAATTTAAAAGATGAGGATTTTTTATGAAAGAATTTAAAAGATGGAACAACAAGCCTATAAAGATTACGTATTTAATACCTAGTGGGAATAAATATTCTTATATAAAATTAGGTGATATTGTAGATCTAACAGATGGTACATATAAAATAACCGCCTTGGATAATGAAGAAAACATTTTCCAGGCGGTTAATATGGATAATAAAGATGATTGTGTGATTATGTATGCGTATGAGGTAGTCTAGTTTTTAGTTTTATGTTTTCCTCTTGGCTTTTTGGACGGACAAGCCCGTTATTCTTGAGAGCATCTAATGAATCTTTCAAATAAACGGGTTTTGTCATTCCTTGTACCCTTACCGGAGACAATAATGGTGTTACAGGATGAAATTTAGTACCCTTATATGTTATTCGTGCAAATTCAGTATCACTTATATCAAGATATTTAATAGCATTTTCTCTATCAAAATAGGATGGTATTATGGTAGACTTGTTTATTGCATCTGTTAGAAAATTGAACTGATCAGCATTTACATTTGAATTTCCGCTTTTCAATGCTAAAGAAATTCCATCAAGCAGAGATGCTAATATTGTATTGTAATTTGTTCCCATTGTTATTACTCTATAGATGATATATTTGCTGAACCATCAACATAAATGATATCTCCTGGCGTTACCGAGAAGTATTCTACTGTTCCTTGAGGAAGAAACATTGATGAATTTTCCGACGCTCTACTTGAACGGGATTTTAATTCTTCTTTATATAGACTAATTCTACATCCTTCCATAGTAGCTATTCTTACAAGATTAGATGTAGCTGTATACATATTATCTGCAATATCACTTGCAAGTGATATTCTTGCGGCTACAATACCTTTCAATGCTTCATCTTTTGAAGCGTTTGTTTGAGAAAAATATCCTCCTATTTGTTGTCTATCATAGTTCTCCATAGCCTTTTATAAATGATTTTTTTACACTTTCTGCAAATTCGTTTAATTTTACATAATCTGCGTCTAATTTATTTAATATACCTTTTCTTATAGCAGCTTCTTCTTCACCATTAGGAAACTCGTCCTTTATAGCAGCATTTACAGTTTTGTCGTATGATACAGGGTTTTTCACACGCTGTACATCAGCTACCCATTTCTTTACAAATTTTCCTTGTACGGGTTCACCAACACTGTCAATATATGGCTCGTCAACCTGTTTTATATTTAAATGTACGTTACTGTACCCTGTCCCTAAATCCAAGATGAAGGGAGGTTTTTCGTCAAAAATCAATCCTCTTTCCATATTTTAAATATCTAATGTGCCATCAAAATAATAACCTCTATTAAATTTTATAACAACATCTTCCAATGGGAGAAGGCTTCTGTCAACTTGTGAAAGAAATATACCTATGGATTCATATCCACCTTTTACAAAGCATTTTTCTCCTTTAAACAATATTTGCATTCTTACCCATGTGCTATTGTCTTTTTTTTCGTGCTTTTTCTTTGTCCGTTGAGCCAAAGTTAACTAACTTTCCATACACCTACAAATGTGTATGTACTAATAAGTTCCCATTCTCTAATAATGGGATGTCTTGTCATTTTTCGTCTTCCTGACGAGGCTTCTGTATAGCAGTAATTTTTTTAAGCACGTTAGCCGCCACCGATGATCGTGTCCGCGTACGTAGGGGCATTGTTCGCATTACCATACCGCAAAGAACAATTGTCGTTGTTCGACTGACCACCAAAGTAAACACCACCAATCTACAACCGCCTTTTTTCAACTAACCGCCTTTGACAGACTTATTTCACTTTGCTGACGCATTTGGTTAGATTTTTATTATGCAAACTTAAACATTATTAATATAATTTGCAAGTTTTGGGATGAGGATTTTTCACTTCGTGAAAAATTAGGCTTGGGTTATTGTACAACGGAAGCCGCCACCGATGAACGTGTCCGCGTACGCAGGGGCATGGTACGCATAACCATACCGCAAAGAACAATCGGCGCCGTACGACAGACCACCAAAGAAAACACCACGTCTTCCAATTTTACCCGAACCTACATCCCCTGTAAACCAGTTATAATGGCATTCTCCCGTATGAAGTCCACCACCTTGAGTTTTACCTATAAGACAGTCTTTAAAATTTTCAAGCTGATTTCCTTCGCCTTTGTTCCTAGTACCAATTAAATCATAGATATTTTCAAACCCATACGATTCACCAGGATTTTTATCGGTTGATACATTGTCAGTAGTCATATTGTTTACCGACTTAGTTTGATATATGTCAATAGATGTGGAATCATGCATAACACAGTCTATTCCACTATACCACATCCATGTATCTCCCCATCCTGCAATTCTTCCCCGTATCAGAGGTTGGGCAAAGCATACTTCAACTTCCCTGTCTGTAACCAACGCAGAATCGGGAATGCTCCATCCTGTTACGCTGATTGTGAAAAATTTAACAACAACACCGGACATTTCCCCCTCTGCAAGTCCATTATGACCTTGGAAATTAAAATAACGATAAGTGGAACCATCATAGGTGAAATCTGTATTTTGTTCAATATTGTTTTCCTTTGCGTATGACATCGCCAACTGTGCTTCAAACATTTTCAGTTTAGGACGATAATTATTGATTACTTGATCAAAATTATAAGTAGTTCCTGTTTCAGAAGCCTTGAAGCCAGCTCCATTTATTTTATAATAAACGTATGTCTGATTATCATTCTTTTTAAATCTTATTCCTGTCATTTTACCCCAGCTTGAAGCATCAGGCGCAGAATCATTAGATGATATACCTTTCCCACATACAGATTGAGAATGAACATCTTTCGTTCTAAACTTTATAAACAAAAGGGTACACCACACATCCAAGTCAAATGCAAAAGCATTTGCATATGGTAAATTAGATGATGTGTCTGTATTTTTATTTCTTGCATATTGTTCATAGTTAAAGCGTGAAATATTTGTTGTAGGTCATCCGCCTGTAGTCATGATGTTTACGCCCAACATTCCTGCTCCAGTAGTACCCATAATGGTATTATCTCTAATTGATCTCTGTTTATTATCTTTTATTACTGAATATCCGATACACACAGCAAATGGAGCTACAAAGTCGGCTGTATCACCGCCATAAGTAAATGGTATATCTCCAACAATCCTTCTTTCATAAGTATCATCAGTTCCTCCATTAATTACCCAAAACGGCTTGGTATTTACTAACATAACATCAGTGCCATCGTCTACTACATTAGTGCCATCTATAATAATATTTGAAGGTGTTCCGTCAGCCATTTTAAATAGATTGGTTTGGTCGAAATATCCTACGACTTTCCCGTCCTTTACTTTAGCCAGGCGGAATGCATTCAATATAGGATGAGATACCTTAAATTCCTCTTTTCCTATCCATGTCTGATAGACGGGATCACTTTGCCCACGAGACATTTCTACACCATATACATTCCCTTGTTGTTGCTTTAATGAATCTAGAAATTGTTTGTCTATATCGGTAAAATCATTTGTAGACAATGATTTGCCTTCCACTTTATCCACCTTTTTATCTAAGGCTGTCTTTTGCGGATCAGATACAGGCTTTTCCGCGTCAGATGTATTGTCTACTTTAGAAAGTCCAATGTTTTCTTTTGTTATATTGACGTTCCCTTTCCTATATGAACTCTCATTGTTACCTTTTACACCTGTTACCATACCTTCTCTTATCTGAGATATAGTGACCGACTTGTTCTTCTTCGGTTCATCTGTAACGCATGGTATTATCTCTGTACCCGTAACGGTTTCAACGGAAGTCATTTCCGAAATTTTAAGATTTTCTTCCATTGCTAATCCTCTGTTAAAATTAAGTTGTTATTTTCAAGTAATATGTTGTTTCCGTCTTCCATTATTATGGTGTTATTGATAACTTCAAGTATTATTCTTGAATTGGTAAATTTCCATTCATTGTTTGAATATGGCATGTATCCATCCTTTGTTACAGATATGGACATGGTACTATTGGCTATCCCCACTACTTTTACTGTGCCATCAGATAGTGTATTGTACTGTAAACCTTCTATCGTGACCGTTGCATTCTCTATGGGTGCTCCATTCACATCCACTACCGTTATAGTGACAATGGATTTTGGTATATAATAATCAATTAAATCCTGTTCGGTGAATCCATCGGTTTCCTTTGCCGGAACAGCATCAAATCCTATGGAGTTATAGAAAGCCATATTTGCAACATTATCACCTGCCATATTTCTAAAAAACAATGGTGTCTTACTTTTTGAAGAAGTAACATTATTATTTACTATGGTAATTATGTGCCTTTTATTTAATAACTCTTGGCACACAGTAGATTCATTAAGTGTTCCGTCAATATAAGTAGTACCATTTGAGTTTCTATAACTATACGCTATACTATTGTTCGCATTATTTATAGCGAATAAAAATGGCTCAGCCGAGCCATATCTTTGGTCGTAAATAAATTTGTTGATGCTAAATATATTGAAAGACATAAACAGCATCTTAACTCCCTGTGATAAATTCTGCACCTGCCCATAATCATCCACTCCATCCGTTACTAGGGCATTCGGGTATTTAGGAATAAACTCTATTGTTACATCCATATCTCCGGCATCTCCTGTAACTCCTATAGCATTATATAGTAATTCAGTACCTTCGGGATAAGACAAAGCAACCTCATGTTCTCCATTGTCAAATGTGTAGAATCCCCCATTCCTGTTAACTAAGCTAACCTGTCTACCATCTTGTAGCCCTGTAACTTTAAATTTATGAGTAGGCGTAGAATTTGACGGTACTATATCTACCATATTATTAGTCTCAGTGGATAGCTTGCTAGTAATATGTATAATCCTATTGTCTGTTACCGTCACAACAGCCCTATCTGGAAGAATACTCATACTGGATATATCATATCCTCCCACTCCACTCATAGCTGCGAACAGGAAATTATTTAATTTCAATGGTCTGTTGTTTCCACTGAAATCCTGTAAATAAGGATTGGATTTCAATATCTCATTGGTAGGTACGGATTGTTTTGTAGGAATTTCCTCTACCACAATATTGCAGTCCACATCATTCACATTATCACCTGCCAAATAAAATCCGGGATATCGTGTTGTCGTACCACTATTCTTATATTCCGGTATGTCATATTCTCCGTCAGATGTTATCTTGGTAGAATAGATACCGCTTTCTATCGAAAATCCCTGTGGAAGTCCTGTCACTCTTATCTTAAAAGAGGAAACAGCACTTGACGGGGAACATGAAACTTGCCAAAAGTTTTTGTTTGCAGTCGTAGGTGTATGAGTGATAGTGCACTTGTTTATAGTTCTATCATAGCTAAGTTTTCCTCCGTCATTTATGAATTGATTTGCATAAGTAACGCCGGGAATATAAACATCCACAGGTTTAGCCATATCATACCAAAACACCATGTGTTTTGGTATCCATTTCTCTATGATTTCGTTTATATTCGTCTCTACCTGCCATGTTCTAACAAGCCCAAGACGCCCTATGTTAAAAAATCCTATCTTTCTCATACTGCGACCAATTTTCAGACGAAAGCAATTTTTCAAACTCAAAGGTTCCTGTTTCATAGGTATCGTAAGGGTAAGGATGCTCTATACCGTCTTCCGTAAGTATCATAGGCATTGCTTCCAAAACCCTTTCTGTATGTATCATATAATACAGCCCGTCAACTGATTTTCTGAAAACGGACAAATCTTCATCCGAAAACATAATCTCGGAGTCCATTTTGGGAACTATCGAAAATTGCATAATTTGTTTTTTTATCTATTATCGCAAAGATAATTAAAAAATGGTTAAAAGTATTGGTTCCAAACGGATTTAGTTCTATATTTGATGAAAATTTTAAAAACATATTATGAATGTATTAAGTCTTTTTGATGGAATGTCTTGTGGACAAATAGCACTTGCCGAACTTGGCATTCCAGTAGAAAAATATTATGCGTCCGAAGTGGACAGGTTTGCCATAAAAGCAACTATGCAGAATTTTCCTAACACAATACAGCTTGGTGATGTAAGAGAGTTGGATATTAGCTTACTTGATAAGATAGATTTGATAATCGGAGGATCGCCATGTACAAACCTATCCATGTCAGGTAAGAGAAAAGGGCTTGCAACAAAAGAAGGCATGGAGGTTCTAGACTTGAAAACATATCTTGAATTAAAGAAGGACGATTTTGAGTTTGAAGGGCAATCATATCTGTTTTGGGAATACATACGTATCTATCACGAGCTTATTGAACGTGGTGACAATACCAAATTCTTTCTTGAAAATGTGGAAATGGGAAAGAAATGGGAATCTGTGTTCAATGAAACAATAGGAAGGGAAGGAATACATATCAATTCTGCCCTTGTGTCGGCACAAAACAGAAGGCGTATATATTGGACGGATATTCATAACGATATTCCACAGCCGGAAGATAGGGGAATATTGTTATGGGATATCCTTGAAGAAGATGTTGATGAAAAATACTTTCTATCTGACAAGATGATCGAATGTTCAAGGAACAGGGTAAAGACGAAAGACAATGACAGTTACATACAGGTGGAAAACGATTCGTTGGGTGTTGATGAAAAGACTAATTATCTTACAACGGTACGAAAGGATAATATAGTGATTGTTTCGGGAACGGTACGTACATTTGGAGGAAAGCATTTTCGTGAAATAAAATCAGGTAAATCATGTGCACTGTTGGCAAGAGCTAGAAATGACGGAAGCTCACTACCATGTATCCGAATCGGCACACAAATTAGACGTCTTACCCCCACCGAATGTGCACGACTTCAAACTGTACCCGAATGGTATAAATGGGATGGAATATCCGACACAAAGCGTTACAAGATGCTTGGGAACGGATGGACAATAGAAATAATAAAACACATATTTAAATATTTAAAGACAATTATATCATAAAGAAAGTCAGATAAGTAGATTTATTATGGAAATAAAGAATGGAATAATAATAGATGGTGTGTTGCATGAAATGAGCAAAACGTTCAATGAAAATTTCGATTGCAGTGAATGTTCATTGTGTAAAGAATGCAAAGAGTGTAAGATGGAGCATGAATCATACCTGTGTAATGTGATGGGATGTTTCTGTTTTGTCAATCGTGGCAAAGTAACGGATATTAAAACAGAGGAGGAATGATGAAACATACATTAGAAGAAGCGGCTCATTCTTTCGCTGAAAGCAGAAGCAGCGGAAGTATGTTTCCGGCATATTATATGGGGTTTATCGCTGGCGCAGAGTGGCAGAAAGAACAAGATATCGAAGTTCTTTCCTCCGTTTTAGAGAATTGGGTACATGGCGGTGATGCAGATTGTATCATTGCCGAGTTTGAAGAAAAAAATTAAAATGAGATACAATGAAACAGACAGTAGAAGAAGCGGCAAGTGCCTATCTTCAGAAAATATTAGAATCAACGGATTTTGAAGTGAATCTTGAAGAGGACAATTATGATGCAGGTTCTCGTGATGCAGTATTCGATGTTACGGAAAGAGCTTTTATTGCCGGAGTAGAGTGGCAATCCAAGCAATCACCTTGGATAAGTGTGAAGGAACGGTTGCCAGAGGAAGGGCAGCGTGTACTTGTTGGATTTTTATGGGGCTTATGGAAATGTGATATATACTCCGAATATCATAAATGTATAGATGTATTTACATATGAAGATGGATGGTGGATTGATGATAGTTATAATGTTTATCGAGGTAAAGACGTAACTGGTGATGATATTAAAGTTATCTGCTGGCAACCCATCCCGTCTTTCGATGAAATATTAGAAACAAATAAAGATGTGTTACAACGATTAAAAGAGAAATAATATGCAGTATATTTTAACAGAACAAGAATATAAAGCTCTAACACCTATTAATAAGGTGAATGAACTCGAAGAGAATGTACGACTTTTAAATGATAAAGTTATGGAGCTTACCGAGCATCCATGTGGAAGTGATGCAGACTACAGAAGTCTTACTTTTTACTGTGATGACTGCCCGATAGGGAGCTTTGGGACAAATACGTGTACAAAAAAACAACAATACTCTAAATAATCTTCAAAACCGAACAGAAATGTAATATAAGAAAATGATGGTCATATTGAAACTACCTGATTTTATGGTTCCTCGTATGAACTGCATAGGTGACATTTTACCACCTTATGTTTCGGTCGACGCAGAAATTGTTGACGAAATAAAAGAATTATGGGATAAAGGCATATATACTACTGGATGCTGTTCTGGGCATCCTGACGGTGCATATATAGGGGTAACTGATGATTGCGTGTGCATGATGGAGATGTTGGGCTATAAACACCTGTATAATCCTCATGACGGAGACAACCAAAAAACTTTTTTGCCAAAATCAATTAACGAATAACAAATCAGAAATGAAGAAAATAGCAATTTATAAGCATAAGTCAGATATTGAACGGATTAAAGAGAAAGGAGATTAGATATGGGTTACAGATGTCCTGGATGTGGAAAGGATTTCGGCTTTGATAAAGAGGCATTCAATAATCATTTGAATTTTGAATGCGGTGAAGGTGCTGCATTTGCTTTTGCTGCTTTAGCTCATGTTAAAGTAATGTGTGGGAGAGGTAAGTTATCAGATAATGATGTAAAATCAGAAAATCGTAAATCAAAGTCTTATTCCTGCATAAGTCCAAAACACCATTGGGTAAAACAAAACGCTGTGAGTGATAAAGAAGGCTATGACATTGTAGTTTGTTCTTTATGTGGAATTAAGGCTAAAAGGATTTTAGACAACTTCAAATTTGACATGAGGCAATCAATGAGAAAAATAGAAAATTGCAATGAATGAAAAAGAAAGGAGATTGAGATATGAAAACAGAAGAAGTAAAATTAAAGAGGGCAATCACATACTAATTTACACATATTTAACTAAATTAGTTATGTCAGGACTAATATCACCCTTGGTAGAAGGGGTTGAGGACGTGGAGTGGTCGGCAGTAGCCGGGGCGGTGAAGCGTCAATATGTATGTGTATAATTACCTGTATATAATTACCTAACTGATTATACGCCTTTTGTAGATTGGAGCACTTTGAGAAGGGAGTACGCATGTAGGGCAATGCAGGGTATTTTGAGAGTTTACTGTACTGTGAATGACCCTGAAAGATATGCACTTGTAGCCAAAGATGCTGTAAAATACGCAGACGCGTTAATAGATGAACTAAGAAAATAGTCTTTCTACATATTCATTTAGGGAAAATGAAAAATCCCCTTACTAATTGGAAGCAAGGGGATTTTTCATTATAGTTCATGTCCCATAGATATAAGTAATGTACTATCTTTGTAACTTCCATTATTAAGACTAACCCATATTCTACAACTTCTAGATTGAATCATATCAGATGAGATAAATATCCTTACCTTTTTATCAACCGAAGAATTAGCAGATACTTGAAAGTTTTTTATATCGACACTTGTTTCGCCTATCGTCATTGGATCATTAAAATCCTTATTTGTATATCTAGCCAAGCAGACATTGTTTGAAAAACTTATTGAACTACTTTGCCCATTACGTACTCTTACAGTAACTTCTATATAACCTGTAACAGTCGGCAAAGTACCTCCAAGTATAGATATGCTTACATAAGATCCTACAATTTCTATCTCCGCTTTTTTCATCATAGGAATAGAATAAGCGCTATGCAGTATATCAGGATCATCCTGGTTTAATATGGCTGTGCTTAAAAAGGGATAAACATCCCATTTACCAGTTGCCATTCCCCATGAGTTCACTGTTACCATAGCATATCCTGTCCCTATCTTCTTATCAGCAGTAACACGCCTGTACATCTGAGTAGTTTTGCTTTTAACATAAACACCAAAATAACACTCTGCTATCTCAGCAAAATCCCCCATGTTTAGGAAATCAGCCTCAGTTCCCTGTGAAGGCATCATTATAGCAGCAGAACATGTAAAGCTACTACTAGTAAACTGATTTGTAGCTGTAGCAGGGCACATGAACTTATCTATAGGAGGATCGGCATAGTGATTATAACCATTAAAATCAGTAAGACGATATGGAAAATTACCGCCTGTTGGTGGGTTATATTCCCACCCATTCATACTACCATCAGCATAATTTTCGGCATCCGTATAACTTGAGATACGTTTTGGCTTCACACCACAATTACCATCCCAAGCCTTCCACCATTTTTCTCCATCACTAGGACCAAGGCTTTCATATCTTACAGGCTTGTATCTAGCCCAAGGATTTATTTTCCCATGTGTATTTGCGCACGCATATCCCAAATCATATCCAATACCAATAGCACCGATACCAAGCGTGGCGTAAACATCATCGCCCAAATTTATCGGAGCAGTTATCTTACCGTTAGAATGTCCCATAATTTTATCTATTGATTGTAAATACCTAATCTATTTTCCAACTCTCTCACTCTTTTCTTTAATCTTGTAACTTCATCGTCCACCTCTTGTAATCCTTTCCATACTACAGGAATTAATCTTTCATAAGTAACCGTATAATAATCGTGGAATACATCTCTTACCCATTGTTCAAACCCCCCTGCTATAAGATCTTGTGCTATCAAACCAAACTGGTCATAATCATTATTATATACCTCTGAGTTAGCTTTGGCAACATCATTCCAATGATATTTCACAGACCTAAACTTATTTATAATGTCCATAGCATTGTAATTCTGAATATCTTTCTTTAGTCTGATGTCAGAACCACTAGCCTTGGCTGTTATTTCCGCCTTAGAGTGTATTCCACCAGCAGGAGATATTTCAACCACATTTTGATTGGCCGTAGCAGTGCCAGTATCAAACGTGAACCAGCTAGTCGCATTCATACCGAACTGACCTCTGAAAGTTCCTCCACCATTATAAAAGGCTATGGAGCTTCCTCCAGAACCACTAGTTCTTACTAAGTGAATAGTATCATAGGTGTCAGTCTGAATACGTAATCTTTTAGAATTATAATTACGTATATAGTTAGCATCAGCCATATACCATCCACCTCCATAGTTTTCATGATACCATCCTGTATTTCCCGTACTTCTGAACCAATCAGAGCATCTTATGGAACTAGGCAGTAGCAGGGTAACATTACCTGACCCGTTCACATTCACTCCTGCACTTACCATGTAGGAATCATGGCTGTTCGTATAGAACGTTCTTGTTGTTCCCCAATATGATGTGGTGATATTGGCTGTTCCATCAAAAGTAGTACCGTTGATATTATGCGCCGTCTGTAACCTTGAAGCAGTAGCGGCATTTCCTGTTATGCTTCCATCAAATACAGTTTTACCTACCTCTGTACATCCAGACGGAAGATTATCCATATTTGTACTCTTAGGCTCAAAGACTAATATACCATTTGAACTTCTTGATACTATATCAAATGAACCAGAGTTCCATGCGCCAGATTGGTAGTAAAAATCAATGTAATTATATCCGCTTGTCTGCTTTGTTATCTTATACCATAGCCTAGCACTTAGACCGTTTACTTGAAACTTTGAGATATATACACTTGTACCATTATCTCCATAAGCATACTGACCTGAAACTATATCTACATATAATATTGCTCTATGGTTTCTTGTTTTTATATCTATATCAACCCTCAACGTAGAATAACCAGAGCTATTTGCTATTCTGAATAAATGAATATAATTATATGGAGCAGTACCACTTGTATATAATGTATGTCTACCTATTATTGATGTAAATGCCGTCTGGTGATAACCATCCAACAAGTCCGCATTTAAATTGGTATTCAATGTAGTAGAAGAACATTGGTAAGGTGCGGTTCCTGTACCTACAGTGGAGTAAAAGAACCCTGTAGAATATACATTACCCGCCACATCTAATTTAGCTCTAGGAGAGCCAGTACCTATACCTGCCAATCCTCCACCATTACACATAATCAGATTTTGTCCTGAATGGTGCTGTAGGAGCAGATGATTTTCATATCTGTTTATCTCTCCATTATAGGCAGCATCATAATTACCACTACTGTTTACTCTTCCGATACATATAGAGCTTTCTTTAATACCTCCTGCAACATTAAGAACTCCTGTTCTAACATTCAACCACATGGCATTGTTTCCCTGCGTTACCGTTTGTCCACTTATCGTAGGATACCAACCTATACCATAACATGATGCGAAACGCAAATTTGCATCAGTTGAGGAAGCTGCGTCTGCGCCACCGTGAATCCAAACGCCCGAAGTTTTAACCACTCTTGTTGACCAACCAATATTGAATCCTTTGGTATTATTCATAGTCAAATCCCCTGTCATAGTATCTCCGGTTACATTGACATATCTTCCATCAAGGTCGGACAAATGTTGCCCGTCAAGTAAATCCGCGTTAAGGTTACTTACAACCGTATTGCTTGCCACAATAAACGGAGCAATGCCACTTGCTATGGTAGATTGTAACTGAACATAGCTTATGACCCTGTTTGAAGCTATGCTGAATAAGTTCTTCAAAGCAGAGCTTGTACAAACACTCTCTACCGAGCCTGATAATACGGTTGTATAAGTCTGGAATAAATGGGCAGCAGCAATATGTCTTATTCTGTCAGGTCCCGAATTACTTACGGTTATGGCATCTGTACCATTGCCGATATCGTTCCCTTTGAATAATACCAGCTCACCACTTTCCGTACCTCCCCAAACTCTTTCAGCAATGAACGTATGGTTATAACCTCCTGGTTCATCTCCCGTAGTTCCATAGAAATATATGGTATTGGGAGAAGTGGCGTTTCCTATCTTCAAGTTACCGCTCATGGTAATACTTCCCACACCTGTCATATCACCGCTTACATTAGCCGTACCGTTGAAAGGTTGACCCCAAAGGGTACGGGAATTAACAAGAAAATTAGCTGCATTGGAAATTCCTGCCGATAAAGCAGTAAAAACATATCTTGTTCCCTCAGGTGTTCCTGTAGTACCATTATTTTGCGTAGTTACATACCCATAAGGATATTGCTCAATTATCTTGACTGCAATATATGGGTCATCGATACTTTTATTACATTTCATCCATATTCTCCATATTATACCATCATTCGATGTACAGCGTAATTCTGGAAGAGTAGTACGTCCGAAGTTAGTAACATAAAAAAGAGTACTTGCTGTATTATCAGTGTATCTTCGTAATCTAAGCACTGCACGTCCGCTAGATTCATTACCCGTTTCTGTTCTACACAAATCAAATACTACATAAGCTCTTAACTCATTCTGTCCGTTAGGAATAACAAACCTCAAAAATTCTATATAGTCATATTGAGTATGCTGTGAAACAAAAGTATCATACACACGGTTCTGATAGTATGCTCCATGTTGACCGTCTAACAGGTCAGCGTTCAAATTACTTACCTGTGTAGTGCTATAAACAATTAAAGGTGCTGTACCTTGGGAAGCAGATGACCTAAAAACTGGTGCTGTGGTATAATCTGGAGTAACTTGCAAGCATAACTTATTAGATTCATTTGCAATACCGAAGCCACTTGAATTTGTTGATGCTCCTCTAAGATTACCTATATACCAATATGTATCATACCAGTTGAACCTTAATCCGTTTCTTATTGCAAGGCTGGTATCGCTATATAGAGTACCATTATTTGTATAGATATTGGTTATATCACAGTTTTCCAACCCCTTGAATATAATGGAGCCAGTGGTAGAAGCGGATGTGAGAGTTCCGGTCATGGTATCACCAGCCTTTTTCACCCATCTGCCGTCCAATACGGAAGTAGGGATATGACTTGCGTCTATGATTTTACTTGAATCAGCTTTTTTCAGTTCAGCCCACATAGCATCAGCGTCAAGTCCTCCCTGCCCAGCCATGTCGTATAGTTTCTTTATCGTATACGCATTAAACGTATTGTCAAGGTCTGAATCGGAAAAGGTTGTGCCGTCAGTAAGGTTTGCGAAGCTGTAAACGGTATTTACAACACCGCTACCACCACCGCTACCACCTGTTTTCACTCCAAGAGCAGATACCCAACCGTCCGAGTAGAATCCTACCGTATTTCCGTCTGCCCTATGTTTTACTCTTAGAGCCTTGTTTGCCGAATCGTAGACAAGCTGGGCATCTCCTATCTGTATATATTCGTTTGCTGTAAGTCGTGCTGCGGAAACGCCACCTGTAAATCCTGCTGAAACGCCATTAAGATATCCTGTCTTACTAATCCAAACAGCACCTTCCGTATTATTATGTCCATTAGGACGGAAATAAATCATTCCATCTCCATAACTTGCTATAATAGTATTCCCAGAAGTGTTACGGAAAACAGTATTTTCATCATAAGATAAACCTGTTCCGCTATTCATCAAGATATTCTTGGTAAACGTTTTTTGTCCTGAAATAGTCTGAGCAGTAGTCAAGGTAACGGCATCAGTAATACCGTATCCCGCCAATGTGGTAGGATTATCACCAACTGTTACACGTCCATACGTATCAACAGTAACCTTTGTATATGTACCAGCTTTCACTCCTGATGTAGCTAGTGATATTGTGCGATTTGCAGATAAATTTCCGCCACCTGTAAGTCCTGCTCCTGCACTTATTGTTATAGTCTTATCCGCTTTTAACGCAAGAAGATCGGCTAAATTATCGCTTTCTGTAAGTCCCTCTAAAAAAGCCTCAAGTTCTTTCCATTTATTGATGATATTATCTGTATCGCTTCCTTCAAGGAAATCATTCAGTTTGTTGCTAAGTTGCGTTACAGTATTGTTCAATGTTCCCAAATCCTGTTGTTTCGCAAACACTTCGCCAAATACTACTGTAATAGTTTTACCATCCGAACTAAGCGACATATCCGTAACAGCGTTACCACTTCCAGATGGGGTAATGTTTTTTATTCCACCACCCTCTTTCGCCATTTTCCAGATCTCATTTATCGTATACGCATTAAACGTATTGTCAAGGTCTGAATCGGAAAAGGTTGTGCCTAAACTAGAATAGCCATATACATTATTTATTAATCCGCTTCCACCGCCACCTCCTCCAGGGGATACGCCTAGTGCCGATATCCATCCTTTAGTATACAATCCTATTGTCGTACTCCCATCAATATGTTCAAATGTGACAGCCTTATTTGTGGAATCATATACAATTTTTATATCTCCTACCTGTAATGAGTTTGTTTTTACATTATTGGATGTTATTGTTCCACTAATATTAGCTGATACGGAATATATATTTTCCCATCTTTTCGTATCAAGTCCGAGTGTAGATGCGTTATTTACACTTGGAACGATATTTGCTGTAGACAATTGACCAGTAAATATCTTATTTGCTGTAACTGTCTGTTCCGTATCAATCGTTACATATTTATTGTCAGGGAGATGGGAAATGTGGATTTTCTTTGTTGCATCGTCCTTTCCCAACTCCTGCCACAGTTTGTCCGCATTCATTCCGCCTTCCTTGGCTAGCTTCCATATCTCGTTGATGGTATATGCGTTGAATGTGTCAGTAAGTGTATCATTGTTGAATGTCTTGCCTAAATCAGCGAATCCATATACTGATTGTATTATTCCTCCTCCGCCTGAACTTCCTCCACCAGATTGTGCTCCCAACGCTGAGATCCATTGGTTTGTATATAATGCGGACTTGCATCGTAAAGCCTGTTTTTCTTCATCCCATTCAAACCATCCATTAAATTTTTGGAATGATGCTATAAGGTCATTAAGAAGCTGCTCTGAGAAAATGTTTGTTCCACTTCCCGTACCGCTTCCTCCTAATGTTACATTTGTCGTATTCTGTGTTGAAACGGTCTGATTTTCTTGTGCAAGACGCTCGTAAAACGACAATATTTTTCTTCTTGCTATAGTGCATGAATATGACGGGAACAGATTATCTTTGGAATATTTTATTTCCAACGATTGTATCTGCAACTGCATATCCACAATCTGTCCATTATCGGAAAAATCAAACACTCCTATTCCATCATCCCTAACCTTTAGCATGTTTCCTTCTATGAAGTTTATGAACAGATTTGGGTGTTCGGCAACAAATCCGCTTGATATATCCAAAGAAACAGTTCTGTTTTCATGGTCATATCTTGACAAATAATCACGAGATACTTTTTCAAGAGTATTCTCAGCCATTGTCTCATACGATTTGGGCATGACAATATTAAGAATTACAAATTCAGTTCCCTCAGAAATGGCAGGAGATGAACCGTCTGTATAGAGCGGAAGTTTGGCGTTATCACTGTCTGTTCTGTAACATGATATCTTGTATCGTGCTCCCTTATTGAACATAGCAACGTCTTCTTCTGTTTCTCCATTCTCACTACTTACTTCTCCATAAAGAGGGATTATCCCGTTTTTGTTTATCTTAAATTCCGTACCAGTATAAGTACCTGTGCGCATACTGAATACAGCATCCGTTACAGAAGCATATTTAAAATAAAATCTGTCTTGTGAACCATCTTGATTTCCAAAATGTATATTACAGGTCATTTCCTCACTGAAACCAATCTTACAGCTTCCGGCAGGGACATCGGAATCAAACGTAAACTCAACACCGATAGAAACTGTCGTATTCTGACCTTTCTCAATATATCCTGTAAGGACCGTCTTATCAAAAGGTATTTCAAGCATATCGGTAGCTCCCTCTTCTCCAATAACAACCTCTTTTACAGAAGAAGCCTGTCCCAATAAACGGTTTATAACCATACGTAGGTTAATCTTCACCTTTTTCCCTACAGCGTCACTTCCTACAGGCAATATACTGAAAAGCATTTTTCCTGAGAATGTAGCAGTGACTTTTACAGGCTGGTCATAGTACACTCTTGTGCCATATATGTCAAAACGTTCAGAATCCTTGTACTTGTCAAACATCGCATGAGGTTTGTATTGGGGATTCACATTGTCGTTTATCTTATCGGAAGAATCTCCATCCTCATATACTTTGTATCCAAGGTTGAATCCAGGAGAAGTCATATAGATGAAGAAGCTGTCACTATCATCACTCTTTATTGGAGTAGATCCGATAATCTTGTCTATCCGTGTAGATGCACTCACACCTTTCCCAGCAACCTTTCCGGATTGTGGATCGGGTTCTCCTGCGGATGTATATGTATCCCATTCTGGTAATCCTGATGGATATAGGTCCTCAAGTTTCTTTCCTCTTATAGACGGGTATACTCCACTGAATGTATTTGATACGGTTTTCCCTCTGACACCATAGTTTTTCAACCCATATTCGCTATCCAAATAGTATCTTATATTCCCAGAAGAATCATTAGGGAGCAATATATATGGACAATAACGTGATTCATCAACAGGTTTAGCGTCTTTTTTGTAGTCAGGAGGAACATTTCTGCTTCCTCCTTGTGGAATGATACGGGTTATGACAGGTGTGCTTGTATCTACGGAAGAGGAAACCTTTACAGCACCATCGCCATCACCTTGTTTGAATGTCCAGTCTATAGACGGTCTAGCCTTATCTGTTATAGTTATGACCCCACCATTTGCGGTAGTAGAGAAATAGTAGTTCAGATAAAATTTATCATAAAAGTTTTTCAACCCGTCAAATAAGTTCGTTCCATCAGATATGTCAATCATATCTTCGGTCAAATCACCTTCTGCATCAACATTCAACGTCCATGTACCAATGCCTGTATATCCTGCCCCAAGAGATGAATTGTAAGATTCTATATTTGCTTCGATACGTGCGGCAAGCTGCTTTGCATCACCCCAGAACTGGAACAAACCTCCATGAGTATATCTTGTCTGATTTATCTCTCCACCCGTTCCACTTACTATATCAAGAAATGCAACATTTTGCAGTAAAACTTCCTTTCCGTAAAACAAGAGAGAATATTTATATTTACCAGCCTCATTAAGATTATCTCCCGATGGAGCTTGATACAGGATAAATGTATTACCGTTATATACAACTGTATCATATTCCGATTCGCTCTTGGAATTATATGCCTTGAACTGTATCGGAATAACGGAAACGACCTCACATGTCAATTTCCTTACTTCCTGCAAAGACGAACTGAATGAGAAATCAGCACTCTCCGCAATAACCTTATTTCCTCTTTTAATCTGTAAAATCATTGGACTTTAAATCGTTGGTTGATCAATACTGAATTTTAATGAAAATGTATAAGCAGACACAAGTTTATCTGGATTTTGTATATCCTGGACATCTTGATAGCTTAATTTAGCTCCTGTTTCAAAACCCGTACATCTTATCACTTGCTTCGCCGATTCTCCCCATATTTCATTCCAAATAGAAAAGGATGATGTTCCATATGGCATACCAACAGATTCAGGTATGACATTGGTTATATATGAATAAAATGAGCGTATATTTGTCTTTACTGTATTAACATCACCCATAGCGGCAAATTTAATACTTCCTTCTGTAGGCTGATATACGGGTGTGACAGGCTCATATACCTTTTGTCCGTTCTTGTCATACCAATTTTCAACATACGCTTCTTTCTTTGTAGGTAAGTCCCATAAACCCTTGCTTTCAAGTATATACAGCTTGTATGTAGCATATAAATCTTTTGCTGCATCACTTCCTTTCTTGATAAAATATTTAGCTATAGCCATCATTATACTTTTTAATTATTGCAAAAATATAAAAAATAGTTTTACCAAACATCGAACTTTAAAATTAATTTAGTATGTTTGCGTAAAAATTGGTGCTTTGGATGAGCGGTTTAGTCAACAGTCTGCAAAACTGATAACGGCGGTTCGATTCCGCCAAGCACCTCTTGTTCTTGTATTTCAAATTTTTGTTTTTTTTGTTCATAATAAACGCCCTATCAACTGTGAAGTTAGTAGGGCGTATTTTTTAGTCTACAATAACTTTTATCGCATTTCCTCCTGACCTTGGAGCGATAGAAACTACACTTAACAATGCTGCCTTTATTGCCATAGTAGCAGCAAGTTGTTGCGTTAATATACTCAATTGCGCTTGTTGTATAGCTGTTATATTAACACCTCCTGTTCCTGCCGAACCACCATTCAATGATACAAGCTGACGTAATAAATCGCTTTGTACAATCATCTCATATCTCATTCCATTAATATATCCTAGTGCCTGATTAAATGTATTTTCATCTACCCCAGCAATAGCGTTAGATAAGCCTTCTGCATTTTCTTTTGTTTCAGTAAGCATCCCTCCCAACGCATTATTTATTTCGTTAACAACGCCACTCGCTTCCGCAAATGATGATTCTAACGAACCTAAAATAATACCTAGGTTTTTAACTTCTTCTTCGTCAAGTTTATTGTCAGCAAACATGCCTCCTTTCCCATCTGTACCAAACAGTGTAGTTTCTACCTGTTTTAAGGCTTTTTCTATATATTGTTGCTGAATCCAGCTTTTAACTACATCCCTCATTACATCAGCCACGGTATCTTTATACGCTTTCGCTGCATCTTCTCCGTTAAGCCATGCGTCAACTAAGGCATCTCCAAACTGACTAGCCCAGCTTTTCAAGTCAATACTGTACAAATCCTTGGCTAATTCTTCTGTAAAATATCTTATTTGATACTCTATTTCCTTTATAGACTGTTTATATTCTTCAACTTTTTCCCTGTCTGATTTCTTCTTGTCTTCTTCGGCAGATAAAATATCTTTCTGGATTTGCAATTGTTCTTTTAAATTTGATACTTGTTGAGATGTGACTTCATCCAGCCTCTCAGGATCAATAAGATGATCAAATTCCTTTTCAAGCATATTGTATATGTTTGTCAACTTCTTTGATTCAAATTCCAAATCTTCAATATGCTTTTGTAATCTTTTGTCATGTTGCCTGTTAAACGTTGCGATAACGTCAAGTGGCATTGATATAGCTGATCCTATAGCACCTGCAAAATCACCACTTTTAAATGAATCCCACGATTTTTTCACGCCTTCATTCATAACGCCCATAGCCTCTGAAAACTGATTCATTTCACGCATAAACCCACTTTCCGTATCTTTACCCATAGAATCCATCAAGTTAGAAACAGATGCTATAATTTGCTGCATTGCTTTTATCGCATTATATATATTGGTTATGATGAAGTCGATAAGATTTACTGTCTGCAAAGCGTTTTGTGCAGCAGCCATCATTCCCTTACCAGTCTTAACAGATTCTTGTCCACTCTTATATCTTGATTCGGCTTCTGACTTGGCACTCAAAGCGGCATTGGCAGCTTCTTCATCACCGTTCTTCATCGCGTCCTCGTATGCCTTGGAAGCATTTTCTATGTCAGCCATAGCCTGTTGCATATCATTCATGCCTGCCATCATCTTTGACTTTCCTGCATCATAACGCTTGTTGTACAGACCGTCAAGACCTTCCTTCATGTACGTCTGAAAGTCAGACTGGTTGTTCTTCATCATCTTCTCTATCTGCTTGTCCACGCGTTCAAGTTCTTTCATGTATTCCTTTGCGCTGATAGCACCAGATCTAAATGCACTGTTGAGCATTTCCCTTACCTTGTCGGCAACGGTATTTGCAGCTTCCATAGACATCGCTTCAACAGCACCGAAGAAGTTTTGATAGTCGGTAGTCAACTTAAACAAATCCATCTCTTCGCTTTTCTGCAATGCGGAAGACAAGGATGTATTACCCATTCCTTCTGCGGTTGCAATCTTTTTACGATACTTTTCTCTGATAATATCCACCTGAGTATAATAATCTCCATATTCAGCCAAATCATTAGCATACTGTCTAGCCATCTCACCGAAATAGCCTTTCCATGCGTCAATCATACCTTGGATAACTTGTTTCTGTTCATCACCTATATTCTTATTTCCTTTAATAGCCTCCTGTACCTGATTAATGTATTGGTTCATTGAGGTGAATGAAGATGTATCGGGCACGACAGAAACGCCAAGATCAAGATTCATTCCTGCCAATGCGGATTGCAGATTGTTGTATATACCTGCTGCAAAACTTTCAGCCATAGTAGATGTATCACCACTAAACTGAACTGCAAGGTCTAATGCGAGATCAGTATTGCCTGTTATTCCAAGTATATCCTGGAAGAAGTCATACTTGTTCCTATAACGATCAAATTCATCAGTTATCCTTTTCATCACTTTCTTAGCGGCATCAACATATATTTCAGAAGACAATTCTGATGCTTTTCTTGCATTTTTAACAGCATCCTGAGGAACACGTTTTTCTAACTCCTTTGCTGCCTTATTGTAGTTGTCAATAATAGATTGTTTATCATAGACAATATCTACCCCAAGTTTTAATGCTTGTGGACCATATATAGCATCAATTTGTTTTTTTGCCTCCTCTTTACCTATATTGACACTTAAATCCTTAAATTTAGAATAAGCTGACTCAAGCAAGGATAATCTATTTTTCCACAAGTCAGCAAGAGGATCACGCCCTTTAGATTTTTTTTGCTTTTCTAATTCTAAATTAAACTTTTTGGCGGTTCCTGTAGCTTTTGACATTGCTTCATTAGCTGCATTAATCTCATATACCGTCTGTTGTACTTGCTCGGCTTCATAAGGGCTTACAATGCCTGTAATTTGATACTCATCTCCAAGTTTCTTAACCTTTCCTTGGCTAACATACATATCAATGGTACGCTGTAAATTTTCTATTGAACTTTTGGCGTCCTTATATTCCTGTTTTACCGATTTAAGGTAATCCTCCATAGATTTCACATCGGCAGCCTTTATAGCAATAGTCCATTTATGCCCTGTAATTTCGTCAAGAGATTTTTTCCATCCCGTCAATCCTTCTTGTGCTTCCTTATCGTCAAGTTCTATTTTAACAGCATATTTTTTGTCAATAAATTCATTAAACAATTTTTTAGCATTCTCCCCAAGTTCGCTAGTTGTGGCAAAATTTTCAGATTGAATCCTTATAAAGTCCTTTTGAGCATCATTTAATTTATTTACATCAATACCAATAAATACTTTTTTCAATTCTTTATCAAGACTGTTTGCAAAAACATTAAATGATTTTTCAAGTTCTTCAGTTTCGCCCATTATACCTACTTTCAGTTTGTCATATTCCTTCAACAATTCCTCACTGTCAAAATGGGTTTTGTTCTTGAATATTTCAAATGTTCGCGCATCCCCTGACGTTTCAGCCAAAGAACGTATCTTCTCGACAATAGTAGCTGCCGAAGCCCCTTTGTTTATCAGTTCGGTGAGTTCGTTTCTCCATTCCTTAGTACCCTTACCCATGTTTATAATTTCCTTGGATGCCTGTACTATCTGCCCACGAAACTCTTCTATATCCTTACTTGCCGAAGTTAGTTTTACAGACGATTTCTCATAATCTTTAAGCATATCGGAGAATGAATCACCAAATACGCCTGTAGATGTTGCCTTGTCTGCCTTGAACAATATATCCGCATTTTCGGCAGCACGTTTATAAACTTGCTCTAGTTCCGATGCTGACTTTTGCAAATATTCCACACGTGATTTCTGATCATCTATCTTCTTGCTGTTCTGTATTATATACTGCCCCATATTGCCATATTTAGACAATATTCCAGTCAGTGTTTCCTCATACGACTGCAACTGTTTCGTATCAAGCTGTTCAAGGTTTTCCGGGGTGAGTTTGTCGAAGTTTATCTTGTCAAGGTCTTTTTGCAAGTCACTGTATGATTCGCGGAAAGACTTTGCACTGTCCTTTATCTTCTGATTGAACTCTTCCGAACGTGCAGATATAATATGAAACGCTTCCGCTACAAGCCCTGCAACGGTAAGTATTGTCATAAGAGGATTAGCCTTTATCGTAAGCCACAATGTTTTCAATGAATTTGTCAAACCGAATGTTGCCAGTTTAAATCTATTCATCAACATTGTCGTTTTTGTCATAGACAACATTCTTGCAGCTTCCGCACCTGTCAGTTTTAGTTCGGTGACAAGAAGGTGACGTTCAGCCTGTGTCAACATATTGGTGGCAAGAATACGTTTAGCCATCTCTGCCGACATCTTTCCCGAATTAACGGCAGCAGCTATCTCTACGGCAGACAGTTTTGATGCTGTCGCTATCTTCCATCTCTCGGCAGTAGTGAGTGTTCTGTACATCGCAGCCTGTTTAAGCAATTGGGCTTCCCGTAATTTCTCAGCCTTAATAGCATTAGTTGTTGCGACAACTTCTTTACCAAGCATGGCTGTTCTAGCTAGCTGTAATCCCTTTAATGCGGCATATCCTACAGCAACGCCCTCTATTGCTTTAGAGAAGTATCTCCAGTTGTTCATTGCATCGGTTATGCTTCCAACGATACCTTTCAGAACGGAATCATTCGCCTCGCCTATGTCATTCATCATAATCTTGTATGAATCGGCAAGGTTACTTACCATACCTTTCAAAGATGCGGCTTGTATTTCCTGCATCTTGTAGAACATACCACCATCTTCCGTCATTGTGGTAAACATCTCCCGAATATACTCGAAAGGAATCTGACGTGTTGATATGGCGTTGAACACATCATCAGTTGTCTGGGCTACACCCCTTACTTCTTCAAGTTTTTTTCTCAATGCGTCCAATGCCGGAATACCTGCTTCTGTAAGTTGTCGTAATTCCTGTCCTCTTAATACATCTGCACTTCTTATCTGACCATAGGCAAGAATAATACGTCCCATATCAACGCCAAGACCTGCGGAAACGTCCGCAAGGCTTTTCATTGTACCGTACAATTCATTGACAGGTATCTGGAATGCTGCAAGCTGTTTGGTATATCCAACCAAATCACTGAACTGGAAAGGAGATATTACAGCAAGACCCTTAATCTGACTGAATATCTGGTCAGCCCGCCTTGCATCTTGTATGATAGCACGTAATGAAACTTGTTGCAACTCAAACTCACCCCTAATATTAACAAGCTCCTGGAACATATCTCTGAAAAAGTAAAACCCTGCGTAAGTCTTCAAAGTGTTCACGAACTCACGCATCATGCGGCTTTGCTTTGTCAATTCTTCTGTAAATTCTTTAGAGCTTGCAGCATTTTTCTGATTGGTTTGCTGCATCTTCACTCCATAGGCTGTCGCTTCATTGACAAATTTGTTATGCTCCTGTATCTTTCTGTTAAGAAGAGTAAGGGTGCGGTTATAGTTCGCATCAGTCGTATTAAGAGCATTTCGCCTGTTAGTCAATTCAGAAATAAGATTATTAGCCTGATTGATAGATGTTGGATTGATATTAAGCAATTCATTAGTTGACGTTTGTTTCAAAGACGATTGCAATTTTTCCAATCTACCTTGTAATCTTTGAATAAGAGTATCAGCCTTTGTTACTTGACTGCTATTTAAGGGTATTTCAACCTTAAATTTAGTCAACAGTTCTAGACGTTTCTGTATAGCTGCTATCTTCCTATTCAAGTCTTCTGCACTCCCTTCCGGCATACCAAGTGCAAGACCTGACTGACCTGACAAAAATTGAAGATATCTCTGATTGGCTTGCTGCATTCTTCTGTTTGCCTGTTCTTGTTTTGCAGCCTGTCTATCCATTTCTTTTGTCCTTGCAATCTCCATCTCATATTGCTGACGTAGAAGATTAAGCTCCCTTTCATCAGTAATAGACAATTTAGGCGCACTATTTGCTGTAAGGGAATATGCAGTTTTCAGTCTATTCAGTTCAGATACAAGATCGTTTATTGCTTTCTTTTGACTTTCAAGATTTGCTTTTCTTGTAGACATACCTTTATCTCCACCTGCATTACCAAGGTTACGGTAAGTCTTTTCTAATCTGTCATACTCCCTTGTAGCTTCAACTATTTTATTTGATAAATTTTCGATTTGGACAAGCATGTCCATTTTCTTATTTGATTTACCATTTCCTACTTTAGATGCGCTTTCATTTGCATTCTTTATTTTTTCAGCTACTTCTGACAATTGTTTGTTAATCTTACCAATATCAGTCAATACAGGCTTGAAGGACATTTCCTGATTGAAAGTGTCCTGTAACTTCTTCTGTATGTCTTTTATCTGTTTGTCAAGACCTGAATCATCTAGTCCTATCTTGAATTTTAATGCTCCTAAATCAATATCAGCCATGATATATAATTATTAATGGTATTAAGGAACAAGTATAACCATTATAAATGGTTATACTTGTTCCATATTTCAAGTTGCTAAAATAGCTAAAAAAAATCAAAATAACAAAAAGATAACATATTTATAATATATTAACACGTATTTTTTCCTACTGTAATTACAATATTGTATATTTGCATTGTTAATAATAGGAGGATACTATAGCTAACATGCAATTAGTTTATAAATTTGACATCAATCATTCTGACAGGCTTTGCGCTATCTGCCGTGTCAATGCCGATGTCAACGGTGCGCTTAATATAGGTAGAAAAGTATTCGGTGATTCTTTTATGATAGCCGATAGTGGGCGTTGGTATCGCCCCGAACGGATTAACGTTCTAAAATGTGTGTGAATACATGTACATTAATACATGACGGATTAAGCGTTCCAAGAAACAATTACCCCAAATGGGATAAGATGATTTTCAGAGATAAAGATAGTTTAATAAAATACTTAACAGAAAGTGAATAAATGGTATGAATGAATTGGAACAAGATAAAAGATATGTTTTTGGAGATATGATTATAGTAGCCAGTACTGACTTTGACTTTAATCCTATCCTAAAAATTAGCACAGATGCCGGAAATGTGATTGTAATGCCATCATCCGATAATAAGATTATTGTAAAATCAACTACGGATAAATAACAATTAACAAATGAATGATATACTATTCAATAAAATAAAAAGAGCGAACAGCAAATATGCTGAATACTTATCAGCTTGCGATAAAGTGGCTAAAGCAGCCCAAAAGCATATAAACTGGAATGATGACGTAAGTTGTGCCTATATGCCTGGTGATGGTCTTTGTATAGAGATTGAAGGCCATGTTTGCCCAGCTACAAGATTCTTTGAGCTACCTGAGATTATTGGGGATGATATGATTGATGAATATACATATCGAACTAATTGCATCTAATTAAAAACTGAATAAAAATGAAGCAAATAGTGATTGGCGATAAGCCTTTAATGCAAATATCAGAAGAGGATATTTTGCAGGTTGCAGTAATTCAAGGATGCTGCGCTCATCCTGACTATTGGAATTATCCAACTTTGACCGAGTATGATAATACCATGTTTAGAGATTCAGTATGGTGTTCATACAAATCTACACGGAAAGAGGATAATCTAGATAGTGGCGAACTTACTTTCTTCTTGAATACCGAAGATTTGTCCTACCACTATCATAGAGGGTGGTCAACAGAAAAATGGCATGGAGAACGTTTGGGGTTAAATGCAATAAAGTTTTTGATTGAAAAGGGCTATGATGTGCCAATTTATTAATTCAAATATAATTCAAAACTATCATGGAACAGAAAATAAAGGCGTATAAAGCATTTGATAAAGATTTATCTTGTAGAGGGTTTAAGTATGAGGTAGGTAAGGAGTATGGAGAAACAGAAGAGAAAAAGGTATATGATAAAGGTTTTTATTCATGTCCTTACCCTCTGGATGTTTTTGGTTACTATGCGCCAGCCAGGTCAAGGGTTTGTGAGATTGAACATAGCGGTAAAATAGACGATTCAGAAAGCGACAAAATTTGTTCCTCAAAAATTAGAATAGGTGCTGAGCTTGATATAAGGGGACTTGTTAAAGCAGCTGTATCTTTTGTCAAGGAAAGGTGTACTAACGAGTGTAATGCGGATACAGGAGAACCTGCCACGGCTGGTGATAGAGGTGCTGCCACGGCTGGTAATTGCGGTGCTGCCACGGCTGGTAATAGAGGTGCTGCCACGGCTGGTAATAGAGGTGTTGCCACGGCTGGTGATTATGGTGTTGCTACGGCTGGTGATTATGGTGTTGCCACAGCTAGTGATAGTGGTGCTGCTATGGCTGGTAATTGCGGTGCTGCCACGGCAAGAGGAAAGGCTTCAACAGGGTCTAATGGTTTGTCAATGGCAAGAGGTAACAATGTTCAGGTAAAGGGCGGAATTGGTGCAATTTTGGTCATAGCTGAAGAAGGGGAAGATACGTATGATATTGTCGATTGGAAGGCTGTAGTAGTTGATGGAGAGATTGTAAAGGCCGACACATGGTATAGACTAGAAAACGGTGAGTTAGTGGAAGTTGATTAACAGTTGACTGATAGATCAATTAGAATTTAATTGATAATAATTGGCACTAACATCAGGAAATAGTTCAAAACTGAACAAAAATGAAGAAAATAGTCATTATAAAAATCGAGGTGGATATGAAACACCCGGCACGTGAAGAATGGGAAAAATCTAAAGATTTTGTTGATACTGAAATTGATGATGTGCTTGATCACATCCGAGATTTTACCCGACCATATAAGAAAGAAAGTGGACGTTCATCAAGTAAGGCTACAACGTACAGTGTAGATATTCATAATATCAAATAGAGTAATACCGAACAGAAATGAACATTGGATTATTGGCAGTAGATAGTAATTACCCTAATCTCGCATTAATGAAGATAAGTGCAAAGCACAAGGTAAGAGGTCATAGTGTGGAATGGTACAATCAATTCAATCACTACGACAAAGTGTATATGACTAAGGTGTTTTCTTTTACGAAAGATTATATGCAATACATCACCAATGCCGATTGCGTGGAGAAAGGTGGCACGGGATATGACATCAGAAAGGTACTGCCCATGAAGATTGACAGAATGCAACCCGACTATTCCATCTATCCGCAGATTGACAGCAAGACAGCCTACGGTTTCCTTACTCGTGGGTGTCCTAACCGATGCAAGTGGTGTGTGGTTCCCAAGAAAGAAGGTAATATTGCTCCTTATATGGATATCGAAGAGATAGCCATTGACGGTAGAAAGAATATTATCCTTATGGATAACAATGTACTTGCATCCGACTATGGTTTACAACAAATTGAAAAGATTGTTTCCATAGGCGTACGAGTAGACTTCAATCAGGGCTTAGATGCTCGCTTGGTAACAGACGACATCGCCCAGTTGTTGGCAAGAGTAAAGTGGATGAATTGCATACGGTTCGGCTGTGACACTCCAGGACAAATTGCTGAATGTGAACGTGCAACGGCTTTGATTGACAAGTACGGTTATAAAGGGGAATATTTCTTCTATTGCATCTTGATGAACGATTTCAAGGAGGCATTCAATCGAGTTAATCATTGGCGAAAGATAGGACGTAGATTCTTGCCTCATGCACAGCCATACCGGGATTTGAATAACCCACGACAAATTATTCCTCAATGGCAAAAATACTTGGCGAGATGGGTTGACAATAAATGGATTTTTAGAAGTTGTGAATTTAAAGACTTTACCCCGCGAAAGGGATTTGCTTGTAGTGAATATTTTAAAATCAATTAGAGTAAAACGGAATAAATATTAACAACAGAGCGAAATTATCCATTGCCAATTTATGCAGAACATATCTGCATTTAAACGGATTCCTGTCAGATTCATAGAATGATAAAGTGTTTGATAGGATACGTAAATGGCAGGACAATAACAGGGTTGAGATAACGGATGCGCAGCTTAACTCTGCGGATTTCACCTACAATGACGATTCCAAAGACAATAATTATGAATAAAACGATAAAGAAAATGAATTAAATAGCCTTGGACGGGCTTTGTAAAATCCATATTGATATGAAAAAGTATATTGGAACAAAATTAGTTCAAGCCACACCAGCAATTCGCAAGGGTGGAAAAATTTATCTACCTACTGATGCTATTCCAAGAACAATGGAACCAGTAGAAGAAGGTTATAAGGTGGTGTATGAAGACGGTTATGAAAGCTGGTCCCCTAAAGATGTCTTTGAGAAGGCTTATCACGTGGCTGATACCCCTCTTGACCGTATGTATATCGAATATAATGAGTTGATGGACAAACATAATAAGTTAGTCCTGTTTCTTGGTCGAAAAGATGCTGTTGAAATAGCTGGTGAAGATCAGGTTGCTTTAATGGAAAGGCAAAAAATACAGATGCACGACTATCTTATTACCTTGAAAGATCGCATTGAATTAATGAAGAAATAAATATTGGCCATACGGTGGTTGAATGTCTGCCGTATGGCTCAAAACTAGATCAGAAGGAGGTAATTATGGGATCATTTATAGCCCAACAGCCAAACGGCTTATATTGTAGGTTTAGTACAATTGTTGATACAGTCACGCACTACAATATGACAAAAGATGATTACATAGAAGTATGCAAAGACCGATTAGGAAAGAAACGTGGAGAAGAAGAGGCTAATGATATTTTAAAAAACGATCTGCACCCTTTTAACGATGTTCTTGAGCGATTCATTCCTAATAATGATTCGGTTGAAGAGTTTAATATCCGCTTGAAAGAAATGGGATATATGGATGAGTTTAAGTTTAATGGATAATCCTCAAAACGAACTTAGATTGAACAATTATGAGACAGGAAAGAAAAATAGGAGAAGTATTTGAATGTGATGGGGCCAAAATTATCGTGAAAAAAGATAGCGATATTATATGCGGATGTGATAAATGCTTCTTTAATTGTAAACCAGAATGCAATGATCATTATTGCATTTGTAATGTGAGACAAGATAACCAAGATGTACACTTTGAAAAGTTCGAGGATTAATAATGGCAGTAAAATTTAGACACAAGGAAACGGGATTGTTCTTTTGCAGGGCAAAGGGATTATCCCCTTCAAGAAGAGATTATGACAAACTTGGAGAAGAAGGTATTTTTAGGAAAAGGCATTTGTCTAAGCGAGGAAGAATCTATGAAACCGCAACTGAAAATCAGAAACGGAATTGGATTGGTAAGGAACATGCAGATGAATTTGAAATAGTACAAGTATGAAGTGTGAAACAATACAATTATCCCCTGGTCTTGTAGCTGCCTATAAGGAACTATTGACCAACCCAAAGAAGAATGGATTTGATTTTCGTCCGATAACCGAATGTTTCAGAGAAATCGAAACGGTAACTCCAAAGCATGAATTATTTAATGTGTACATTGAATATCTGCAAAAACCATTACCCAAAGTAATATTTTACATTATCATGGATGAACTTTATGGTAACTTGACAGGACGGGCTATGGATGCGGAAGGTAAATCGGGGTATTTAGGGTACAAACTTGAATTTATAAAAGAATGATTATGAAACATACTGTAGAAGAAGCGGCTCGAATTGAACGCGAGAAGATATTACAAGAATTGAAAGATGGATATAGCAAGCATAAAGATACAAGCCTTTATAATGCTTTTGCGGCAACGATAGAAAAATATGCCGTTCCGTTATTCAAAGACGGAGCCGAATGGCAGTCAAAGCAATCACCTTGGATAAGTGTTAAGGAACGGTTGCCGGAACAAAACAAGCTTGTCCTTTGCAGAATGGTATCAAATGGAGCGATTGTTAGTG